>ERZ1504833.6-NODE-6-length-66671-cov-4.615618_pt1 | contig 66671 bp, 38 predicted proteins | sample MGYA00572107_ERZ1504833 | MGnify/ENA primary metagenome ERZ1504833 (study PRJEB39906, sample SAMEA3182110) | gut metagenome | biome: human; feature: gut; material: Stool; isolation source: human stools | place: Canada | collected 2013-04-23 ...
ACAAAAAAAACTTGCAAGCAGTTTTTTTATGTGCAAGACTTTCAGTAACTTTGCACCTAATTATAAATATTGTACCCTATGAGCGTGATAAAAATAAAGGACAAGACCTTCAAGGTATCAATCCCCGAAGCAGAAATTCTTCAAAAGGTAAAGGCGGTAGCCGATCGTATCAACAAGGATATGGCAGACAAGAACCCGTTGTTGCTCGCCATGCTCAACGGCTCGTTCGTGTTCGCTGCCGACCTCATGCGTATGATCAACGTGCCGTGCGAGATATCGTTCGTCAAGATGTCGTCGTATGAGGGCACTGCGTCTACCGGAAAGGTGAAGCAGCTCATCGGTTTGAACGATGATATCAAGGGCCGCACCGTGATCATCGTTGAGGACATCATCGAGTCGGGACTCACTATGCAGACTCTTCTCGAGCAACTCAAGGAGAAGGAGCCGGAGTCGGTGCACATTTGCACTCTGCTGCTCAAGCCGGAGTGTCTGAAGGTGCCGCTCGATATAGAGTATGTAGCCATCGAGATACCAAACGACTTCATCCTCGGCTACGGACTCGACTACGACCAGCAGGGACGCAACCTGCGCGATATCTATACAGTGGTGGAGTAGGAGTTGTGAATTTTGAATTTCTAAAAATAAGTCAACAAATAACATTATATAATAAAGAATTCAGATGAAAAACATCGTAATTTTCGGTGCTCCTGGTTCAGGCAAGGGCACCCAGAGCGACCTGATGATTGAGAAGTATGGTTTCAACCATATCTCTACAGGCGACGTTCTCCGCAACGAGATTAAGAACGGAACAGAACTTGGCAAGACTGCCAAGGGTTTTATCGACAACGGACAGCTCATCCCCGACGAGCTGATGATCAACATCCTCGCAAGTGTGTATGATAGCTTCGGCAAGGAGCACAAGGGCGTAATCTTCGACGGCTTCCCACGTACTATCCCGCAGGCTGAGGCCCTGAAGAAGATGCTCGCAGAGCGCGGACACAAGGTGGCTGCTATGATTGAGCTCGACGTGCCGGAGGACGAGCTGATGACTCGTCTCGTGAAGCGCGGTCAGGAGAGCGGTCGCTCTGACGACAACGCAGAGACAATAAAGAAACGCCTCGACGTTTATCACAACCAGACCGCTCCGCTTATCGAGTGGTACAAGGGCGAAGGCATTCACCACCACATCAACGGACTCGGCGAGTTGCCACGCATCTTCGGTGATATCTGTAGCGTGATTGACGCGCTCTAATAAATAGAGTTGAGAGTTGAGAGTTGAGAATTGAGAGTTATGATTGCCTTTTAATATTGTATGAGCAAGCATGAGCTTCTATACATATCATAACTATCAACTCTAAATTCTCAACTCTCAATTATAAAAATGTCCTCGAAAGTTGCAACCAACTTTCGAGGACATTTTTTATTCGTTGTTTTCGATGAACACAGTATTGTCCATTTCGTCGAGCGACTTCTTCTTCTTGTTCTCCTTCGCTCCGGCTTTTAGCAGACTTTTTGCAGCGGTGATGATGCTTCTGCCGCTTTCCGCTGTCGACACCTTCAGCTTCGTCATCTTCTCCATTGTGTTGTTCATGCTCGTTTCCACGTCGATGAAGCGCATACCGAAGTCCTGCACGCGCTCTATGACGACGTTCGCTGCGTCCATCATCGCCTGCTGATTGCTCAGCTGTCGCACCTGTGTCCACATCATCTCTAATACACGCAGGTTCATGTACATGGTCTGCGGACCGAGAATCATCACGCCCTCGTCGTAAGCCTCGCGCCAGAGCGTGCTGTCGTTGAGCAGCGCAAGGTTCAATGCGCCCTCTATCGGCACGTACATGATGGCGAAGTTGAGGCGGTTGTATCCGTCGGGCAGATATTTCGTGTACTCCTTGCGTGCCAGTCGCTTCACCTGCGCACGCACGCTTGCCACATGTGCTTTCAGATACTCCGACTTCTCAGGTGTGCCGTCCTCGGCGTTCATGTATCGCTCATAGTCGGTGAGCGACATCTTCGAGTCGACCACCACGTGGCGGTTGTTCGGGAAGTGGAGGATGAAGTCGGGCACGAGTCCACGACCGTCGTCGCCCTTTGCCTGCTTGCCCGCCTTGTCGCGCAGCGTTTCCTGCGTGTCAAACTGCTCGCCCTCCTTCAGTTCGAGGTCTTCAAGCAGCTGCTTCAGCTTCAGCTCGCCGAAGTTGCCCTGCACCTTCACCTCACCCGTTAGCGCACGTGTCAGTCGGTCGGCAGTCTCGCCTAAGGCTGCGCTCTTCTCCATGTTCACCTTTATCGTGGCATCAAGGCGTGTGAGTGCTTCGCTCTGCTGCTCCTTCGACTTGTCGAAAGCCTCCTTCATACTCTTCAGACTCTGTGTCAGCGGATCGATTATCTTCGACACCTGCTCCTTGTTGCGTTCGCCCAACTCCTCCTGGCGTCGCTTCAGAATTTCCTCCGATGTGGTCTGCATCTGCTCGCGGATGAGCTTCATCTGGCTCTGCATCTGCTCGCGGTTCATCTCGCGGAGTGCTTCTATCTGCTTCTCCTGCGCCTCCTTTGCTTGCTGCAGCTGTTTCTCCTGTGTCTCCTTTACCTGTTTGAGCTGCGCCTCGTGCGCCTCTTTCAGTTCGGCTATTTGCTTGCTGTGCGCTTCTTTCAGCTCTTCTGTTTGTTGGTTGTGCACGTCTTTCAGCTCCGATATTCTCTTGCTGTAAGAGTACACTACTACGCCAATTATGATGGCTGCCACTATTGCTATTATTATGCTTTCTATCATTGTTAAAAGTGTTGTTTTTATTAATTGTCAAATATTCAACAGCCAATTGATAGCTGATACAATCTTTATTTGTTTGCTGTCAATCTCTACGTTTCGTGTCTGTGTGAATGCTATAAGCGTAAGGTTATCGCAATGCAATGCTTTTGAGGCTTTCACGAGCGAACTTGTCTCTCTATTGAATGTCTTATCGCTGTCTATGTCGTATGCCACCTGAATAAGCTCCACTGCTTTGTCCTGATTGCATACTACGAAGTCAACCTCTTTTGATCGTGGAGAGGCTTTATAGTAGTATATGTCGAGGAAGTCGTTGCTGCATCTGCGTAGTAGTTCTGTATATACCACGTTTTCCAATCGCCAACCGATGTTCTCGGCTGCAAACGAGTTCTCTCTGTTGTTCTGAAGTCCCGGGTCGACGATGTATGCTTTTGCGTTTCTTATCCTTTCCTTACTCTTGAACGAGTGTTTGCAGAGTAGTTGTATAAGGAATGCCTGTCGTAGGTAGTCGACATACTTCTTTATCGTCATATCTGTTGTGCCCAGGAGTATTGCAATATTACCATAGTTCACCTCCTGGCAGGCGTTGTTTATCAGATGATTGGCTATCTTACGTAGCACGTCCACATTGCGTATCTTGAAACGCTGCTGTATGTCTTTCGTCACAATAGCCTCCAGAAGACTCTGTACATATCCGCGTTTGTTGCGTATGTTCTGTAGTTCGGGAAAACCGCCATTCGTTATATACTCCATGAAGGCACGCTTCGTCTCTGCCTCCACTTTAGTAGTCAAGCCGTTTGTCTGTATATTATGGTATTCGCAGTATTCGCGGAACGAGAAAGGGAAGAGGTGTATTTCGTTGTATCTGCCAGTGAGATGCGTCGCCAATTCGCCGCTCAAGAGTTTTGCGTTGCTACCCGTAACAACAACGTGCAGATTGGTGCGAAGTAGTCGGTTTACAAACAGATGCCAGCCGTCTACATCTTGTATTTCGTCGAGGAATATATATTTTATGTCAACACCATATATCTGATAGATGCACGAGAGCACCGTGTTCAAGTCCTCCACTTGCATATTAGCCAAGCGGTCGTCGTCGAAGTTGGCGTAGCCATACTTTACGTTGTGCTCCAACAGTATCTTGTGGCAAAGTGTAGACTTTCCGCTTCGTCTTACTCCGATAACCACTTGGGCAAGTGGACTGTCAAACTCGAATAGCTGTTCTTCTCGGCGCTTCACCCACTTCTCGGGATGATAGCCTTCAACATATTCCTTTTGCTCAGCCAACACCTGTATTATAGCTTTCTCTTCTATCATATGTACAGCTTTTTATAATCGATTTATAGATTGTGCTGCAAATATACATAATTTAATTGATTTATAGTGTTTTACGTTGTCTTTATTTTGCTAAAATGCACAAAACGAGTGTTTTTACTTTGCTAAAATGCACAAAATAAATGCTTTTACTTTGCTAAAATGTACAAAGCGAGTACTTGTACTTTGCTAAAATGCATAGTATTTTCGGTTGTGTGGACTTGCTGTTGGGGAAAGAAAAGCCCGAAGTCTCAGTTTTATGTGGACTTCGGGCTGGTTGGTGAGGTGTTGAGGTGTTGGCGAGTCGCCTCTAAGGGGGTGCACTTGTCTCAAGTGCACCAACGTATTATATGGTGTTGAGATGTTGAGGTGTTGAGATGGTGTTACAGGAAGGCGATAGTCAGACCTGCCATCACGATGCTCACCATCGACATGAGTTTGATGAGGATGTTCAGCGAAGGTCCTGAGGTGTCCTTGAACGGGTCGCCCACGGTGTCGCCCACGATAGTCGCTTTGTGGTTTTCGCTGCCCTTACCTTCGAAGTGGCCTTCCTCTATCATCTTCTTCGCGTTGTCCCATGCTCCGCCCGAGTTGGACATGAACACGGCGAGGGTGAAGCCTGCTGCCAAGCCTCCCGTGAGCAGACCGAGCACACCAGCCACGCCGAGCACCAAGCCTACGACGATAGGTATGATGATGGCAAGCAGCGACGGGATGAGCATCTCGCGCTGTGCGCTGCGTGTGCTTATCTCCACGCAACGGCCGTAGTCGGGTGTCGCTTTGCCTTCGAGTATGCCCTTTATCTCGCGGAACTGACGGCGCACTTCCTGCACCATCGACTCAGCAGCACGTCCTACTGCGTCCATCGTTAGTCCGCAGAACAGGAAGGCAGCCATGGCTCCGAGGAATGCTCCTACGAGCACCTTCGGATTGATGAGGTTCACCTGGAAGAACTCGATGAAGTCGATAGTTGTGGCGTTGGTCGGGTCGAACACGTTGCCGGCTGCGTCAAAGTATTGCTTGCCGTTCTCCACGGCGCGTACCATGGCTATTTTTATCTCCTCAATGTAAGAGGCGAGGAGGGCTAAAGCCGTGAGTGCAGCCGAGCCGATAGCGAAGCCTTTGCCAGTAGCTGCGGTGGTGTTGCCTAAGGCGTCGAGCGCATCTGTGCGTTCGCGTATCTCTTTGCCCAGTCCGCTCATCTCTGCATTGCCGCCGGCGTTGTCGGCGATTGGTCCATAGGCATCGGTGGCGAGAGTGATGCCGAGCGTAGAGAGCATACCTACGGCAGCGATGCCGATGCCGTAAAGACCGGTGCTGATCGACTTCGCTGAGAGCGACATATCGAAGCCGTTGGCGCAGAGGTAGCTGAGCATGATGGCTACGGAGATGGTCACGACGGGTATCATCGTCGATATCATGCCCGTTCCGATGCCTTTTATGATAACCGTTGCAGGACCAGTCTGCGAAGCCTCCGCAATCTTCTGCGTCGGTGCGTAGCTGTGCGATGTGTAGTATTCGGTGGCTTGACCGATGACCACGCCTGCCACTAAGCCGCTGATAACGGAGAACGAGAGTCCGAGCCAGTTCTCGATGCCGAGCATATATAATATAATAAAGGTGGCAACGGCGATGAGTGCTGCGCTGACGTTGGTGCCGAGGCCGAGCGAGTGGAGCAGTTCCTTCATTGTTGCGCCCTCCTTGGTGCGCACGAGGAAGATGCCGATGAGCGAGAGGAAGATGCCGATAGCCGCAATCACCATTGGTGCGATGACGGCACGCAGCTGCATGTCTGCGTTCATGGCGAACGCCGTTGCGCCGAGGGCAGCCGTTGAGAGTATCGAGCCACAGTAGCTCTCGTAGAGGTCGGCACCCATGCCAGCCACGTCGCCCACGTTGTCGCCCACGTTGTCGGCGATGGTGGCGGGGTTGCGTGGGTCGTCCTCGGGTATGTTCGCCTCTACCTTACCCACAAGGTCGGCTCCCACGTCGGCAGCCTTTGTGTATATGCCACCGCCTACGCGAGCGAAGAGCGCCTGCGTCGAAGCACCCATGCCGAAGGTGAGCATAGTGGTGGTGATGGTGACGAGGGCTGTAGCCTCTCCGTCGTAGAAGGCGTTGAGAGCGACGAACCAGATGGCGATGTCGAGCAGTCCGAGACCCACGACGACGAGTCCCATCACCGCACCGCTACGGAAGGCTATCTTCAAGCCCTTGTCGAGTCCGGTGCGTGCGCCGTTGGCAGTGCGTGCGGAAGCGTAGGTGGCGGTCTTCATGCCGAAGAAGCCTGCCAAGCCGGAGAACAGACCGCCGGTGAGGAAAGCGAACGGCACCCACGGGTTCTGCACCTTCAGCACGTAAGCCATGAACGAGAAGACGATGGCGAGCACTACGAACACCATTGTCACAACCTTATATTGCTGCTTGAGGTAAGCCATTGCGCCTTTGCGTACATGCTCGGCAATCTCTTTCATTCGGTCTGTTCCTTCGTCCTCCTTCATCATCGAACGGAAGAAGAACCATGCCATTCCCAATGCTACAACACTGGCTATCGGGATCAGCCAAAATACTGAGGGGATGTTGTTCATAACGTTTTATTTATTAGGTTGATAATAGATATTAGTGGTTGGTCGTTGCATAACGATTGCGCACCGTTGCTTTACGGTTGTTATTTCTGTAAAAGATTTTGCAAATATATGAAATAAAACAACACGAATGGGAGAAATGCAGAGTTTTTTGTTAAAAATATTCTGCTATGTATATAAAAATAAAAGGAGGGTGAGTCAAAACTATAATATTGGGGAAATTGAAAAGTAAACGATTCAAATCGTAGGAGGCTACGGCATTCCTGCCGTAGCCATTAACAACAGAAATACAAATCATTACAACTATTTGCAATGGCTACGGCAGGAACTGAAAGTCAGCGGCGCGTAGCGGAAAGCTAATGCCGTAGCCTCCTACGATGCTTAGCCCTAAGAGCTGTGCTGATTTGCTATAGTCTTAGAGAATGAATTTGTAGACATGTGTCTGCTTGCCTGTTTCTATGCGCAGCACGTACACGCCGGGCTTGAGTATTGAGGTGTTGAGACGGTGAGATGGTGAGGTGGTTATCATCTCGCCGCTCACGTTGTAGAGGCTTGCGCTCTTGATGCCTTCGCCGGTGACAACAATCTGCGAGCCCTCGCGACTCACGCTTACGGTAGGAGCCGCAGCCGACTCAATGTTGGTTGGTATGTCGTTGGTGAGTGTGAGCAGGTCGCCCTCGCGCTTGATGTATGTTGCTGGTGCGTCGGCTACCTTCAGCTCCATGTCTTCGCCGTTCTTTGTGCCCATCATCATCACCTTATATATATGTCCGTCCTCGAACGGCACGTTGCCCTTGCGCAGCCAGTAGCTGTAGAGCGGAATGTCGAAGGCAGAAGACACTGTAACGTCGTCGTCGATGCCGTTGACAGCCACCTGCTCGCAGCACTCCACGTCCTCGCACATCATCTTCACGTGACCCTCGTATGAGAGCTTCTCGTTAGTGCGCAGCAGAACGCCGATTTTGAACAGTCCGCTCTGCGACATATCGAGTACGCCCGACTCCACCTTCTGCTCCGAGTTGTCGCTGAAGAACACCTCCACCTTTGCCATGAGTGGCTTCTCCTCAGCCTTTACTACTTCGATGTAAGCTGCATCCTTGTCGTGTATGTTGTTGATAGGGTAGAAGTCGGTCTCCTCTTGGTCGCGTGTTGCCTCGAGCTTCACCTCGTAGCGTGCTGGGGCGAGGTCGGTGGGTATCGAGAGTTTAACGGGTATCTCCATCTCGGTGAAGCCCTCAATCTCCGTCAGCTGGTCGACGCGTGTGTTTAGCACCACCTGCTTAGCCTCGTCGAGCAGCTGCACGCGCAGATAGCAGTCGCGTGGCACACCGTTGAGGTTCTTCAGGTTGAAGTAGGCGTATATGCTTTCGCCCTGCTCCGCACTGGCAGAGAGGCGTGGCTGGTTCATAAGCTGGAAGACGACATCCTCCGCAGAGCACATCTCGGAGATGCGTCCCTTGCCGTCGGTCAGCTCCACTTCGATTGTCGGAGCCTTCTTCATGCGCAGGAAGTCGCCCCATGTTCCGTCTTCGCCCATGGCTGCGCATACGGGCACGAGGCGGTAGTAGCCGTTGGCAATTCCGTCGAAGCTAACCTTTGTAGAGAGTGTGTGCACCATGAGGTTGTCGGTGCCCATGCTGCCACCGTAGTCGCCGAAGATGCGCTGCGTAAATCCGCCCGTGGCGTGGTCGTCCGAGTAAGCCACGCTCTTGAAGTTGCCCTCAGCGTCGTATATAGCCACGCCCACGTCGCCCTTGAACGCCTTGCCCTTGTTTACGAACGAGGTCATCTCTATGGTCTGCTCCTTGTTTGCGTCGAACGCCTTGTCTGCGGCATCCTTCATCGTGAACGTGCCGCCCTCGTTGAACATCAGCTGCGGCATATTCTCCATCAGTCCGGGGTCTATTGCCGGATACTTGCCGTTGTTCGGGTGGGCGAGTATGGCGGTGATGGCGCGGTTGAACGCGAGCGGTTTGTTGCCGAACTCGTCGCCCGTCTCCTGCAGGCTGAGGTTGGTGAGCGAGAAGTAGGCGTCGCCTCCGCCGTCCCATCCGAAGTTCATGTGGAAGAGTCCGTTCTCGTCGAAGCCGTCGGTAACCCAGGCGTGGCCCGAGCTTGAGCCGGCAGGGCGGCCCTCCAGGTAGACGGGGCAGCCGTTGAGCAGCTCCTCGCGTAGTATCTCGGAGAAGCGTGTTGCGCCCTCCATCGCCTTTGTCACGTAAGCAGCCGTGTAGTCGAAGTGCTTCTGCAGCGCGTTGTATGCGTTCACGCCCTGTGTGCCGCTGAGTGCGGGAGTGTACTGCATGAACGATGCCACGCCGAAGTCTCTCATGAGCAGAGCCACAGCTGCTCGCTGCTCTTTCGTGGGCTGCACGGGGTAGCGGTAGTCGTCGAGCATGTTGTCCCAATCGTAGTGCGACTGAGAGAAGTCGACGTACACGTCGTCGTCATAGGCAGCTACCTTGTAGCCGTTTTCGCCCTTGCCCTGTGCAGGCCAGCGGTGGTAGTACATTATCTGCGCCATAGCTGTAGCCACGCAGCCTGTGTAGGGATAGCCGCAGAGCTCGTTGTACGGCTCGGACTGTCCCCACTTGCTCTTGAGCAGCGGTGTGACGGTCTTGGTGAACAGTCCGGTGCGTGCAGGAGCGTGTGCTACGACTGTTCCCTCCTTCAGTGCCTGGTAGCCCTGCTTGTAGCCTTCGAGCAGCAACCTAACGCAAGGATTAGCGTTGAGCGTGTCGAGCGTGTGCTCTTTGCTGTATGCGAGCACTTCGCCCATCTCGTCGTCGCCCGCAACGAGCACGAAGCCGCGACCGTCGGCAGCGTTGAAGAGATGGTAGGGTGAGGGGGTGAGATGTTCTTGCTCTGGCAAGCGGCAAAAGCCGAGCGGAGATGTTGAGGTGTTAGCTGGGGCTTTCAGGGCGTTGTGGTGTGGGAGTGTGATGTACTTTTTTGCGATCTGCGCCGCCTTCTGCGGATTGATGTTCTTACCTTGCGCAGTTTGCGTGAGGGCAGCAAACAGGCATACGATTACCGATAATACGGTGCTGATTAGTTTCGGATTATGTTTCCTTTTCATTAGTAATGTTATTGTTGTTGTATGAGGGTGCAAAGTTACTGACTCTTTTTCAAACGGATATGCGTTTGAGCAGTAATAATTGTTAAATGGCATATACGGATACGTTTTTTTTGTGTATCTTTGCAATAAGATAGGCTGCACCTCAGCATAACATTCAAGCAAGCTTGATGTTCTGCCTTCGGTTTGCACTGTCTTTGCAACGTGTATCTTTGTTGATACGTACATACAAAAATTATATACTATGCTATATTTGTTACAGTTTGCATGTCTGATATTAATGCTTATCAGCGCATTCTTCCTTGCCGTCACGCGTATTCACGTAAGATGGACAAATCGGCGGTACGAGTATTCGCGCTGGATGATATCCTCGGCGTTGCTTTTGATGGCAGCACACTTCTTCCTGCAGATGCACTATGGCTTCCGCGCCACGAGCACATACTTAGGTGCTGTTGTCAACATAATGGTTTATCAGCCTTGCTTCACGCTTTTCGCGATGGCTATCTACAACGTTGAGGCTACCCACACCAAGCGCCGTAAAATGAACCTTATCTGCGCCGCCGTATACGCCGCCATGCTTGCCGCCTTCGCTGTGGGCTACAGCTTTAGCGGTTCCCTGAACATTGGCGCATGGCTTTACGTGATGCTTGCTTTCTTTTTGGGCAATATTCTCTACTGCATATACATGATAATAATAGAGATGAACAAGCGGAAGAAGCTCCTTGAGACGATGACAGCCACCGACATGCGCCCTTTCACGCGATATGCTTATGCATGCCTTACGCTGCTCTTTATCACAGCCACCATCATCCCGTTTGCCATCCTTTCCACTAAGTCGCTATATATAATAGGTCCCTTCGGACTCGTAGCCACGCTCTTCTTCATTGTCAATTTTGTGGCGCTCGGCTTCAATTATGTCCCAACTGAAGAACTGTTGGATAAGGAAAGAGGCAACAATCTGACCGCCGATGCTGTCAACGCTGAAAGCGAGGAAGAGTCTGTCAAGTGTGACGTGCAGCAGTCTGCGCCTGAGATCGGCAGTGAGCAAACCTCCAAACAGCTACCTACCTCACGAATTGCCTTCATCCGGTCTGCCCTCGACCATTGGTGTGCCGACTTAGGCTATAAGGACTGCACAGTCAATATGCTGACATTGTCAAATTTGCTCGAAATAAACAAAACCGAGCTGTCGCAATACTTCAGCCAGTGTCAGAACACAACGTTCCGAATCTGGCTTAGCGAGATACGCTTCAATGCTGCCAAAAAGATGATGATGGAAAATCCTGACTTCAGCAACGACATCATCTCCTCCGAATGTGGCTTCTCCTCACGCTCCTATCTCTACAGAGTGTTTAAGGAGAAAGAGGGATGCACGCCTATCGCCTGGCGAGACAAGCAAGCATGATAGCCCGTTAAGATACACACTGTTAAGGTGTCTACTTCATACGAAGTGGACACCTTTTTTGTTGGAAGTAGACACAGCGACGCAGCAATCAGACACTTAATTTTAATAAAAAAGTCTAATTTTGTAATGTGAAACGAAATCACATAATATAAATTAATCAATAACTCTAAAACATCATTAAAATGAAAAGAAGAAGACTTCAGCAACCTCCTCCTTATCTGGACAGGCGGTTTGCAGGCAATTCTGTTTCTACGCGGCGTTCCATGCGAACGTCTGCAGGAAGATTCATGCAGTTCTTCCTTTGTGTCGTGATGCTGATGGCGTTTTCAGTGCAGAAGGCGTCGGCAGACGATTGGAACAATGCTTGGATTAAGCAACGGTTCAATCCGGTTAATGCTACTCTTGAACTTGATATCCGCGTATATCAAGATTGGGGTGCCAGCGGTGATGGTCATTGCGGATTCTGCCGCGAAGATGGTTATCTCACTGTGAATGTAGCAGGTAAGGAAATCAAACTTAGAGGACCCGAAGATGAATGGACGAGTCTTGATGTCGGTGGCGACCAAGTTACCGGAATCGATTACAAGTATGTTCAATGGCTGGGCAAATCGACAGATCCGACCAATGGTAAGAAAGCATATTATTTAAGACTTATCATTCCTTTGAAGCAAGTCAATTCGAGCGAGAGCGTTACATACACTGGTAAATGGTGGCGTAGAGGACGCAGCGATAATAATGTTACCCATACGGTTAACATAAAAACAGATTATGGTTGTACGAAAACCGTGATAACCGGTGGCAGATATTACGTGTTGAACAGAACTCCTGGATATATCATCTTTTTTAAGAAAGACGGAAAGGCTTCCGACTATTCCATTGATAGCTACGGTTCTTTCGTCTTATGTAACTCGGCGGGAGAGGAAATAAGCGGAATAGGTTCGGTCAGTGCAAGCAATACAAGCGGTTCGTTCTTCGTTCCGACTGACAAGATGAGCCTTGACAACTTCTCCGACTATAAGGTGAAGCAGAAGTATACGCCAAGCTATAACAAACAGGTGACATACTCTACGCTCAGTGACAGCCACACGCGCCCTGCCTATCCGCAGGTGAAGGAAATCAGCGCCGACTATAATCAGGTGACGCGCAAGGCGAAGGTGAACTGGAATCTCAGTGCGGCTCCGACGCAGAACTGCATTGAGGACAATATGGTGCTCACAATCAAGAGTACGGACAAGGCTACAAATGCTGTGGAGACAACCACACAGAATATCCAGTATATGGCTGGTAAGACAGCATACAGCTATGAGTTTGACGTACCTTTAGGCAAGAGCCTAAATTATGAATTCAGCATTAAGCGTTCGCATACAGGCAACTCTGACGTGTGGAACAACGCTTTCAGTAAGCATACTTCTCTATCGGCTTCTGCAAAGCACAGCAATGTTACAGCAGGTTCTGTACATGCCGTACTGGACGAGGAAGCCAAGACTGCCACTATCACTTGGCAGACAGAGGGCGACATCTGGAGTTCGGGCACCAAAGCGGTGATTACACGTATCAACGTAACAACCAACACTACCGACAACATCGAGCTGTCGAAGGAAGAATTCCTCAGCGGCAAGTATGTTGACGACATGATAATGATATGCAACGAATATCGTTACCGCCTTACGGTGAAGCCTACCGAGGCTTACGGCACTCTGCCTACGGTGGCTGCTCCGGAGTCAATCATGCCCACAAGCATAGGCAATCTTGTTGCGTTTACAGCCGGCAAGGGCTACTACTCAGACCGTGTTGAACTGGCGTGGAGCAGCAAGGGCAACTTTGAGCGCTTTGTAATCAACCGCAAGGAGCATGGCGCTCCTGATACAGACTATAAGCAGATAGCCGTTACCGAGGGCAACGAGGCTCAGAACGACTACTACTACAACGACGTTAATGCTATACCTGGCATCGTATACGATTATAGCATACGCGGACAGGTGATGTGTTCGGGCAAACTGATTGAGAGCGATGAGAAACTTACTGACGTTGGTTTCCGCACACCTACGGGCGACATCTACGGACGCGTGACGTTCGAGAGCGGACAGGCTGTGTCGGGCGCAAAGGTTAGCGCTGAGCCTACGGAAGGTTCGGGCGTTCCGGGCAAGTCGTACGTGTTCACCGGTGCGTCTAATCTTACCGTCGACAACGACCAGCTTCTGAATGACGCCACGCAAGCAGTTACGCTTCAGGCATGGGTGAGAGCAGCCAAGGAAGGCACCATCATCGAGAAGCCGGGCATGTACAAGTTGGCGTATAACGGCAAGAAGATTGAGTTCACAGCTGGCACTCAGACGCTGAAGACTCCGAAGAAGCTCAGCGAATACGTTTCTTCTGACCAGTTCGTGCATCTCTCAGCCGTGGCAAGCGCTACACACCTTATTATATATATAAACGGTGAGGCTGTGGCAGAAGCCGAGCGTACGGCTCAGATTACGGGCAACAACAACAATGTGGTGATGGGCGAAGGCTTCGAAGGAGCCATCGACGAGGTGCGTCTGTGGAACAAGGCGCTCAATGCTGACACCATCGCAAGCGACTACAACCGCTACCTCGTAGGTAATGAGGACGGTCTGCAGGCTTACTACACCTTCGACTATTCGGTTGACGACGCCTTCTACGACATCTCGTACAAGGGCACTAAGTACAACATGAACCATGGTGTGGCTACGAATGTTACGACCAGTTCGAAAGACATTCCTACTTCCGCTCAGCTCGGCTACAGCAGCTACACAGCTACAGACGGTTCTTATCAGATTCGTTCGCTGCCCTACACCGGCAACGGAACTACGTATATGATTGTGCCGACACTCGGCATACATCAGTTTGCATCGGCAAAGGAGCTGCGCCTCATCAACTCGCAGGCACAGAGCCACACCGTGAACTTCACGGACAAGTCGTCGTTCAACATCTCGGGTAAGGTGATGTACAAGGGTGGCAACGTGCCCGTAGAGGGAGTGTCGTTCGCCGTGGACGGAGTCACCGTTATGGACGGCAAGAGCAACATCGTGAAGACCGACGCTCACGGACAGTTCACCATAAGCGTACCTGTAGGACAGCACGAGGTGAAGGCAGTGCTCGCCAACCATACGTTTGAGAACGGCGGCAAGCTGACCAACAGCGACGGCACCGACCGCAACTATCAGGACGACGACAACGGATTCGAAATCTTTGACGTTACAACCGTACGATACATCGGACGTGTTGCCGGCGGCACCAAGCAGGAAGCGTTCCCCGTGGGTCACTCGCTTTCGAAGAACAACCTCGCTGACGACGTACGCATCGAGCTTACATATCAGAACGATGCCTACCAAATGACCGCCACTAAGCACGAGGAAACCCTCAACCACTTCAAGGGTGTATATGCCAAGAAGCAGTACGACAACCGCGTGGTGTACGAGGGCAACAAGATTACGATTTATCCTAATGCCGAGACGGGTGAGTTCTTTGCCGACCTCATTCCTGAGAAGTATAAGATTAATGTAGTGGTGCCCGGCCATGACAACATCCCGGGCAGTGGCGAAGACCTCAACCTGAGCAACGAGTTTGCAAAGCAGAGCGAGGTGAATGCTTATGTCGACTCTATCTCTACGCAGGGCAAGTTTGTCAATTGCAGCGACACCGTATATTACAACAAGAAGCAGCAGTTCATCAAGCGCTACACTCCGTCAATCATCGTGAAGGAGAAGGTGAAGGGTAAGCTTCAGGACTTCTTCGGAAAGAAAGAACTCGGCATCTCTACACTCGATCAGACAAAGACCATAAAGGTGAAGACCTACGATCCTGACAATGCTGCACAGCCTTACACACTCGGCGTGCCGGTGTATGAGCAGGGACAATACGTCACTTATCACATCACCACAGCGGAGGTGTACGAATATAAGGATAAGGACGGCAGACGTAAGGATGGCGTTAAGGAAGACATCGTGCCAACGCCTGAGGCTAAGCTGTCATTCAGTAGAGGCGACATTGCGTACGGAACGCAAGAAGACATCACTACCGACGAGAAGGGTGAGGCAGAATGGACATTCCAGGTGAACAATCCGGAAATGACCTCGGCCCTGCGCTCTGCCGCTATGGATATGACCTACAGCGAAAACAGCGAAAGCACATCTTCTACAACAATTAACTGGAAGGGTGGCTTTGACGGCAAGGGCAACACTAAGGCTATCGTAATTGGTGCAAAGACTTTAGGTTCTGACTTCGTAACGAACGGACCGGACAAGGTGCTCTTCGTGCTGCGCGACCCGCCGGGAAGCAACTCGTATGCTTATCTTGAGAAGGGCGTGACAGTTACTTCTACAAGTACGTATGAGGGAAATGTCACTAACGAGGGAGTATTGAACAACGAGGCAAAGGTTGGTGCCAAGGTCATCACCTTCACCGGTCTTGGTGCCGGAGTGGTGAACGAGAACGATGTGAAGAACGAATTCTCATTCGGCGCTTCTCACAGTGAGACAATCGGTGGTACTGACTCTGACACTAAGACGATGACCACTACCACACGCTTCGAGACAAGTAGCGACCCGCAGTATGTGGGAAGCGACGGCGACCTCTTCGTAGGCTATTCTACTAATATCGGCGTGGGCAAGACCGAAAACATCGCCGTTACTACACGTGAGATGTATCTCGCCAATCCTTCAGAATACGAACTGTTCGGCAGTGTTACTCCTGAAAGCAACGAGTATCTGCTTGTGAAGACTACTGGTCTGGGACTTTCGCAGAAGTATGGCACTATGTTCACCTATCCGCAGGTACACATCGAGCAGGTGCTGCTGCCTAAACTTGAGGATGTACGCAACAAGTTGCTGCATCAGCAGGCTGAAGGTGTAGACTTCCAGGCTATGGCTAACAACACCAAGAAGCCTGTTTACGTTTCTAAGCTTGCTGTAGACGATCCTAACTTCGGCAAGAGCAACAACGACAAGGTGTTTAAGGGTGCCAATGCCAACACCCCGACAGACGGACCGAGTTACAAGATTTACGCTCCTGCAGGACAGCCGTTGAAGGAGGATACTATCATGTTCCTCAATCAGTCGATTGACAACTGGAAGATGCAGCTTCGCAATAACGAGGAGCAGAAGGTGAAGGCAGAACTCATGCAGAACCATTCGTTCCAGGGCGGTGCTTCATACGAATACTCTGAGGAGTATGAGGTTGGACGTTCGGAGACTCAACGCTTCTCTATCTTGATTGGCGCACAGTTCACCAACAACTTCGGATGGACACTCAACGGCACTGGTATGGTGCTCACTGTAGACGAGAGCTTTACCACCGAACACGGCGGCGAGTTCTCAACTGAGGAGACGGCACGCCACTGTAAGGGTTACGTGCTTGCGGAGGAAGGCTCCGACTACCTCTCTGTAGACGTTTGCCGCGAGGCTGGATATAAGGATGGCGACCAGTACATCAAGTACAAGGATATGAAGAATGAGGAGGGACAGACTTTCTCTACGTTCATCTTCAAGACCCGTGGCGGTGCGACGTCGTGTCCTTACGAGGGCGAATACAAGACTAAGTATTACGAGCCGGGACAGCACGTGATAAATGAGGCAACGGTTCAGATGGAGGTGCCGGAGGTGACGGTGGAGAAGGACTTCGTAGAGAATGTTCCTTCGGGCAAGTCGGCTTACTTCACGCTGTATCTGCGCAACAACTCGGAGTCGCAGGACGACAACTGGTATAACCTCGTAATCGACGACAGCAGCAATCCGAACGGAGCACAGCTGCTCATGGACGGTGCACCGATCGGCAACGGCAGAGCATTGCTCGTGCCGGCAGGCGGTACGCTTACGAAGACGTTAGAGGTGCGCAAGGGTTCGGTGATGAACTATGACAACCTCAGACTGATGTTGCAGTCGCAGTGTCAGTGTGACCCGACTGACTTCCAGGGCGACATCTACGACGACGTGACGTTCAGCGTACACTTCACGCCCTCAGCTACGGACGTGAGCCTGAAGAAGCCGACGGACAACTGGACGTACAACACGAAGTTGCCTACGACGGAGGTGAACGGTGTGCAGAAGCATTATATGGACGTGGTGATTGACGGCTTCGACGTGAACTACGACAACTTCCATCGCATCATGCTTCAGTATAAGCCGTCGTCGGGCAGCGACAACGACTGGACGACGCTCATGAGCTACTATAACGACCAGACTCTCTATGATCAGGCTGTGAAGAACGGAATGAACGCGGAGATGATAAAGGCGGCAGATGCCGGCTGCATCAAGTATCGCTGGTTTATGGACGACCAGCAGGATCAGCGTTACGACCTGCGCACGGTGGGTACGAGCATGATCAACAATGAGGAGGTATATAACTATTCTGCCGTACACAGCGGCATCAAGGATATGTATAATCCGCGCCTCTTCGGTAGCGCACAGCCGGCGAACGGCGTGCTCACCGTGAACGACGAGGTGATGCTGACGTTCAACGAGCCGATAGCCGACGGTCTGCTCACTGACAACAATTTCTCGGTAACGGGCATCCGTAACGGTGCACAGACTGACCATAGCGTAAGTGTACGTCTGGACGGAAAGAACGACGAACTTGTGTCTGAATTCCAGCGCAACTGGAGCGGCAAGAACCTCACCATAGAGATGTGGACTCTTGCCGACAAGGCACAGGACGCCGTGCTCTTCAGCTAGGGCAACGCCAACAGCTCAATAGAACTTGCAACGACGAGCGACAACCGCTTGAAGGTGAAGGTGGCTGACAAGACTATCGTCAGCGACAAGGCGTTCGACTATGAGCAGGGCACATGGGCACACGTGGCTCTCGTATATAACAATGAGGGTAACGTGTCGGCTTACTATAACTACGAGCAGCTTATCAGCGCAGCTGAGGTGGGCGAGTATAATGGCGAGGGTGCTTATGTGTTTGGAGCCAGCGTGGACGGAAGCGGACACTTCGCAGGCAAGATGCACGGCGCACGTATCTGGGACAAGGTGATGACACCGGCACGTCTGCAGACCAACTCGCTGACAATGCTCTCCGGAGCCGAAAGCAATCTCATCGCTTACTATCCGATGTCGGAGGCTAAGGGCAGTGTTCTTGCAGACAAGGCACACGGCGCTAACCTTGAGATGCGAGGCGGCGAATGGGCTAATCCAGAAGGACGCGCAGCAGCGTTCAACGGTAAGGACCAGTATCTGAAGCTCTCTTCGGGCAGTTCATGTGTCGTAGACAGCAGCATGGACTACACCATCGAGACTTGGTTTAAGGCTGACGAGGCTCAGCAGACAGCCACCATCATCTCCAACGGACGTGGCGACGGTGAGGAAATGGGCGGTTCGCTCAATCTCTTCGCACTCAATCTGGAGGAGGGTAGACTGGTATTCCATAACAATGGAGTGCGTGTGGCATGTGACGGCAGCTTCGCAGACAACGACTGGCACCACGTGGCTGTGGCTGTGAACCGCACAAGCGGACGCGGTCAGATCTATGTGGACGGCAAGCTGAACACTTACTTCGAGGCGGCTGACCTCGGTGGCATAGCAGCGGCTTACATCCATCTCGGCGCACGTGTATGGACACCGGCGGACAACCTACAGCAGGAGAAGGCAGACAACTTCTTCAAGGGTGAGATTGACGAGGTGCGTGTATGGAATCTCTATAAGAGCGAGACGCTCGTGGAGAACGGCAACAGCAACCGACTCGACGGCACTGAGAAGGGACTCCTGGCTTACTATCCGTTCGAGACATACATCGAGTGGCAGGGTGTGAAGGAACTGCAGTTCTCTCTTATGGACCAGAAGCAGCAGGCTGACCCGACACAGAAGGTGCCTGACGCTGTGGCTGTAGGAGGCGACGTGGAGACTAAGGCTTCTGCTCCTGTCAAGGCAAAGGGACCTGAGAGCAAGCTGCTCTACGACTTCGTGGTGAACAACGACGCGCTCATCATCAATCTGAAGGAGCCTTACGAGCGTATAGAGAAGACCATCGTGAAGTTCACGGTGGACGGCGTGCGCGACAAGAACGGCAACGAGATTCTCTCGCCGATAACGTGGAGCGCATACATCGACCGCAACCAGCTGAAGTGGAGCGACAACGCTCTCACCGTAGTGAAGAAGCTCAACGAGGAGAAGACGCTCAAGGTGAAGGCGCTCAACAAGGGCGGCTCGATAGAACACTTCACCGTAGAGAACCTTCCTTCATGGCTGGAGGCAGAACCCGCAAGCGGCACTATCGACCCGACTTCGTCTGCCGACATCGTTCTGACCATCGACCCGAGTCTGAACATCGGTACGTACGACGAGACTCTTTATCTGCGTGGTGACAACAACGTGGTGGAGGCTCTGCAGCTCACCGTTAAGGTGGAAGGCGAGAAACCAGAATGGACGGTCAATCCGGCTGACTTCAAGTATAATATGTCTGTCTTCGGCAAGCTGTATATTAATAAGGTATACTCTTCCGACGACGAGGATATGCTCGCTGCGTTCAGCGGCGGAAAGTGCGTAGGCGTTTGCAATAACCGCTACTACAAGCAGAACGATATGTATTACGCCATGCTCACGGTATACTCTAACGATGTCAATGGCTCCGACCTTGAGTTCCGCATCTGGGACGCAAGCACAGGACAGACTTACATCGCACAGAGCGAGAAGCCTATAAGCTTCGAGAACAACGCCGTAGTGGGCAGTCCGTCACAGCCAGTGCTGTTCACCGCTAAGGACTATCGAGTGCAGAACATCACGCTGAACGAGGGATGGACGTGGATTTCGACGAACATCGCTTCTGACAAGCTCTCTGACCTCAACAAGCTGCTTGCCGACGGCAAGTGGACATCAGACGACCAGGTGAAGAGCGAGCAGTACGGCTTCGCATCATGGACTAAGCGCAACGGATGGGTGGGACAGCTCACCGAAATTGACAATGACCAGATGTATCTCGTACACAGTTCGGCACCTCAGAACTTGCATATCTCAGGACCGGCGGTTGACCCGACATCGCACAAGCTCACTATCCGTGGAGCCAAGGAGGACGGCACACCGCGTTGGAACTACATCTCTTATCTGCCTTCGGACAACTTCACGCTGAAGGAGGCTCTCGCCGGCTACGACGCTAAGGAGGGCGACATCGTGAAGTCGCAGACACAGATGGCGATGTACAGTGGCAATCTGGGATGGATCGGTAGTCTTACATACATGGAGAACGGCAAGGGCTATATGCTCCAGCGCCAGTCGCAGGACGACGCTCAGCTGCAGTATCCGTCGAAGACTTCCGTAGGACGCAAGGCTAAGGCTGCGATGGCAGCTGCCAAGAACGCTGACGGCACAAACGCTTACTTCCCGTATTCAGCCAATATGACGGCGGTAGTGGAGGTGGAAGGCGTAAGTCTGCAGCAGGGCGACCGCCTCGTAAGCTACGTAGCAGGCGAGCCGCGCGGCTATGCTGAGGCTATAGAGTTGCCCGACGGCAGAACCATCTTCATGCTCGCCATCGGTGGCGACAAGCCAGAGGCTGTGGACGTGACGATAGAGCGCGGCGGCAACATCATCGCCAAGGCACCGAGCGTCATCAGCTATGCTGCCAACAGCAATGTCGGCACCATCAACGAGCCGATGCACATCAGCTTCCTCGGTACAGATGGCGGCCTATATGTATATCCGTCGCCGTTCTACTCGCAGCTGAAGATACGCGCCATGGTAGACCGCGATGCCTACGCCGATGTCTACGTGACAGATATGAGCGGTAAGCGTGTCGTGGCATGGAACGACTGCAACGCTGGCGGCAATGTGGACATCACATGGAACGCCGGCAACACAGTTTCTTCAGGAGTTTATATCGTTAGCATCTCTGTAGACGGCAACGTCTACTCTATGAAAGCTATCAAGAAATAATATTAACAGAAAATCTATATGAAGTATATAAAGTATTCATTGATTGCCGCATTGGGTTTCCTCTTCGTGCAATGCACCGAGGAAAGCGACAAGACCTATCCGCAACAACCCGCTCCCCAGTGGAGCGTGGTTGAGGAGGACTTCGTAAGCGAGGCTCCGGCGTGGCAGGTGGCAGCGGTCGCCCCGGCTTCCGCCCCGGGGTGGAGAGCCGACTTCACTGGCAATGCCTCGGTGCCGTCGTGGACCGATCCTGACAAGAGCGTCTATCCTATGAGCATGACCGCCGTGGTGCGTCTTAGCCCTGTCCTCGAAACCCTTGCCGCCGACGGCGACATGATGGCAGCCTTCATTGGCGGTGAGTGTCGCGGTGTGGCTAAGAAGGTGATGAACGACGGCGTGCGCCTCTTCTTCCTTCATGTCAAGGCACCGTCGAGCGAGAACGGCGATGTGGAGTTCCGCTATTACAGTGCAGCTGCGAAGCGCGTCTACGTTTCCGTGGCATCAGACGTAAAGTATGAGGTGGATAAGATTTACGGCACAGCCGAGAATCCTGCTTTCCCCGACTTCGAGCAGTCAGGTCCCTTCCCCGTACCTACCAAGGCATGGGTGAAGGTGGACAAGGCACAGCTGCCGTTCACAGTAGCCGCTGGCGATGAGCTTCAGGCTTTCGTCGGCGACGAGTGCCGCGGCATCAAGCACGTAGAGAGCGAGGCTGACATGACATATTGGTATGACGTCCTCGGTCGTGCAGAGGGCGAGCAGGTGACGTTCCGCTACTACAGCGCGGAGAAGAAGCAGGTGTTCGTTTCCGAGCAGTCTTTCGTCATCGGCAAGCGCGGTTCGGTGGTTGGTTCTGAGGAACAGCCGCAGACTCTCAGCTTCGTGCCGCAAGGCAGCATGACCGCTTACCTCACCCTTGATGCCGTTACAGGCAGCTATGCCGACAAGAGCGGCGACAAGCTGGCGGCGTTCATAGGCAATGTCTGCGCCGGCATGGGCGAAGTAGTGGGCGAGCAGGACGGCAGACCCGTATATAAGATGGTGGTGAATGGTGTCAGCTCACAGTCGGCGGCTGTGGACATCCGCTATTACAGCCATCGCAACAACTACGTGTTCACGGCACCTGCATGCCTCATGTTTGCCGACGGCAAGGTGGAGGCTTCGCCAGAGCAGCCGCTCACTGTGCCTCTCGTTGTCGAAGGCAAGCATCCTCTCAAGATGACGGCTTGCGTGGCATTGCCTCAGAACATAGTGCGTCAGGCAACGGCAGACGACGTGATGGCAGCCTTTGTGGGCACTGAGTGTCGCGGCATGGCAAAGGCGGAGCAGGCAGAGAACGGCGAGTATGTCTTCCGCATGGAGATAAACGGCAGCATGGGAGCAGAGGAACCTGTGACACTGAAGTATTACTCAACACGCAACAAGTATCTCTATCAGGCTCCCTCGGTGTTCACCTTTGCCAGTGGCGCAAGCTATGGCACAATGAGCGAGCCTCGCGTTCCTTCTTTCGTCATTGTTGAATAAGCTAAAAACTGTCTGTATATATGAATAAGAAAACTATAATAAGCTTGGTGCTGGGGTGCATATTTGTGCTCCCGGCATCAGCACAGAACGGATGGTTTGTTGAGGCAGGCGGAGGTGTGCAGACTATCTTCTCGAGCGATGCCAGTAAGCTGGATTTCGGCAAGCGCCTCACTCCGTCATACACTATTGGCGTGGGCAAGTGGATCACTCCGGCTTACGCCCTACGTCTGCAGATTGGAGGCTATGCGCTCAACGGTATGTCCACATCGGAAGGACTCTATCTGCGTGACCCTCAGACCGACGGTTCCGTATATGGTCCTCACGACCCTGTAATAGATAATGTGACGGTCCGCCCTGACGGCACCTATCGTCATTATCTGCGTTACGTCAACGCTCATGCCGACTTCATGGTGAGCCTCTCGCGTCTGCTCTTCCGCAGTCAGGGCAGGTTTGACGTGCTTCCTGCTGTAGGATTTGGCTATGCTCACGCCTTCGCCTATCGTGGCACGGCGAACACCAACTCGCTCACAGCTAACTTCTCTGTCACTGCCAAGTACAGCGTGATGAAGTGTATGGATGTCAATCTTGAAATTGCTTCGGCTCTCATGCCCGACCATTTCGACGGTCGCATCACGGGTCGCAAGTACGAGCCAACGCTCGGTGCAACACTCGGACTGACCTATCGCTTCAACGCCTCAAAGCCATACGTCAGGAAGGAGCGCAGTAAGAAGCATCGTCGTGAAGCCGTGGTCGACACGGTGTATATGGTGGAGAGGGTAGTGGAGCGTCCCGTCTTTAAGGACCGCATCGTGGAGAAACCGGTGGCGAAGAAGCAGGAAGCGTTCCGTCTTGCCTCTATTAGCTTTGCTTACGCTTCTGCCAAGCCGGCGAAGAAGCAGGACATAGTGTTTGAGAACATCGTCGAATATCTCAAGCAGCACCCTTCTGCCCGCATCCGTTTGGATGGTTATGCCGACAAAGCCACAGGCAAGGCACGAACAAATCTGATGCTATCTATTCGCCGCACCGACAGCGTGCGTAATATCCTCATAGAGCGTTACGGCATCGCTCCCTCACGCATCGATGCCCAAGGTATCGGCTGCAATGCGCAGCCGTATGAGAAGAACGAGCATAATCGTGTGGTGATTGTTACGGCACTGCCCGAGTGATGTGTGTTTTGTAAAAAGAAAAAGTTTCTTCAGCCCCAAATACATTACCGCAGCGTGGTACTTCTGTTTCCGCAATGCGGTAATGATATTTTCGCTACGCGGTAATCGTGTTTCCTGTCTGCGTTAATCGCATTGACAGGCTGGGGATAGCTTGTTGAGGCTGGCAGATAGGCTGGTAGATAACGAGTTATGCAGACGCTGGGAGATATGACAGCTTTTTTCACGTACTGTGTTATTATATGAGACGATGAGCATTGGCGGCTGAGGTGCATTGCTGTGTCGGCTGCGATGATGCGACCAGCGAAGTATCGGCTGCGACGTGGCAGATGATATAAACAAGTGACTCTTCAGATAAAATGTCATTACAATTTTATCTGAAGAGTCACTTGTAAAGAACGACCGAAAATAGCCGAGAACGACCGCAAAAATGACCGCAATGACCGCAAAAACGACCGCAACGACTGCAAAAACGACCGCAACGACTGCAAAAACGACCGCAACGACCGCAAGAACGACCGCAACGACCGCAAGAACGACCGCAACGACCGCAAGACTTATATTATGAGTAAAGTTCTTTTTCGCCTATCTCTGTTATCAGCCATTTTTTGCCATTCGAAGATTTTACTATAAGTTTATCCTTTGCCATATTAACAAGGAGACGACCTATTTTTCGTAGCTTTTCGTCACGAGTGTTGTTTGCAGGAAAAACATGTTGAAGGGTTTCAAATGCATCTTTACGCTGGAAACCTAATTCTCCAGCATTATGCGCTAATTGAAGCAGCAGCTTTTGAATGCTGTTTTCAGCAAGTCCTTTCTCCTTGGTATAATGACCTATTTGGTTTGTCAACTTGGCAACTTTTAGAGATATGGTGTAATGTGGCGCACGGCCTTCTATCAATCCTTTTTCATAAAGATGCTTTGCAGCTTCCTTGGTAATGGGGTGGTGTTTCTGTACCGCATCTAACCAAAGGCACTCTTTCAGAGACAAAGAGCTATTTGTTTTCAAAAGATTGGTATATTTCTCGTCAATCATCTTGCCATAGATAGTGACTCCTACAGTACGATGCTCATTGTCAATATCGTAATCAGGCATGGGGAAGAAACGATTGCGTTGTTCAGTGTAAATCTTCTTGATGCCACGTCCTACGGTATCAATCATGTTGAAGTTGACCATGCCTCGGCATAAGCATTCGTTGCGATAGTGAAACTGAGGACCTTTATGCTCCAAAGCATTCTCTATGGTGCCGGGAATAAAGCTACCGCCATTGCCATAGTATAAGGTGCTTGGACCTTCTACGAAAACTATGCGCTGTTGCAAGGTGTAATCTTGATGGGCGATGGCATTATGTAGAGCCTCACGTATGGTATATTCATCATACTGCTTCATCGTATCAGGAAAGAGGGTTCCGCCTGGCAGTTCACGCATGGTTTTGTTGCGTATCTTGCCCAACACCTTATCTACAGTCAAGATGAAAGGAATGGAGAAGTGTTCATAATCTTGCACAATACCTTCTTCATCTTCCCAAGTCCAAGTGATTTGTGCAACGGCAGGATGAATCTTTTGGATAGAAAGCGGCTTGCCTAATAACAGTATTGCAGCACGAGTGATTTGGCCGTCTCGCATCATCATGCTATTAGCTAAGAACTCTTCTGTTGTCCACGCATCTATTTCTTCGGCAGGAATACTTGAAGAGTGTACTTTCTTGAACATGACTTTAGCTGTAGCCACAGCCAACTCATCCAAATCATTTATGGTCGCATTGGGTACGAGTTGGGCTGTCCAATCTGGTATTGGTGGTTGTTGGCGGATGGCATCTTGTTTGGCTTGGTTCAATGGTTTTAGACTTTCACCATCACGACCATAAGCCACACCTTTCCAGTGCATCACGATATTGCGTGGCGATGCAGGAACTTGGAACAACAAAACACGTTTGCCTTCAACCTCAATAGGTACAATATCCCTAAAAATAAGGTTGTCTGTAGTGTGTTGAGACATGTCTTGCTTTAGGCGGTTCAAGGCTACTTCACCATCTTTGAAACTGGTGCCAATGATTTGGTGTTTCTTGTCCCAAACACCGAAGACTATCCAAGCGAACTCATGTTCTCGTAAGTTTGCTTCATTGCTAAGAGCGGAGAAGTACTTTCCCAACTCGTCAACATCAAAGTTGGTCTCTGCTTTCTTAAACTCTACGACCTCATTTTCTGAGTGCTCCCAGAGTTCTTTGAATTTATCTATGAATTCAATATTGTTCATGATGTTTATAATCGATTTCTGTAAGGAATAGCCGATATGATTACTTCTGTATCAAAACACTTTGTCCATAAGAATGATTTTATTCTCATGACAACTTCAGACGAGGATTGACATGGTCCTACAATGATTCTTTTTAGACATTCAATGGGGATGTTAATTTTGATGTATGGTACAAGTTTGTTGTCTGCAAGACGATATTGTGGCATTATTTGATGTTTTATGATGCGATATTCGCCCTCTGCTTCATATTTTTTATTTTTATAGATAGGAGCATAAGCATTGTTTATTATAGCCTGTTTTACATCTGTCCACTCATCTTTATTGAAAATGTTTTTTAATGTCTTATTGCAGGCTTCTTCTGCAATCTTGATGTTATTTGTATCAACATACTCACATTTTTTTATTTCATCATAAAGTAAATATGTCGGCTCACTTTCACTCCAATATTTACGTTCTTTGCAATCTGCTCCATACATAGGTAAAGTTGATGGAAGCTTGGAGAAATCGAAACCTAAACTTATGCCATCTCCATTTTGTCCATATCCACGCCACATTGTTAAATCATCTTCCTGCTTAGAGAACGAAATCGTAAATATGTTCAGATTATACTGGGGGTGTTGTGTGAGTTCCTTTTCTTTGTCGTTAAGTGCAATGTTGTTCTTTTTAGTATAATCAAGTACACCGGCTTTTAATCCTTCAAAGAACAACTGACATTCTGTTGGATCGTTTTGAAAGGCGTAATGTGTTGCCCACATTGTTATATATTTGGGATGTATATCGCCTTCATCATAACACAATGAATGTTCTATCATATTATAGAACGTATTCATTGTGGTATAGTGATATAGTATAATATTATCTTCTTTAGTCATACTTATCTCTTTTTAATTGTCAAATCCAAATTTATTCCAGGCATCGAGGACGAGACGCTTGGTGCGGTATTCTCCGTACTGGCGCAGCTCGTTGTCTTTGAGCACACGGATAGTTTCCTTTGATGCTTTCTAACTTCTACAAATATAATGCTTTTCTTTGAGGTATAACAACAAAAAGCAAACTGATTTAATAATCGAATATATACTTTTCGATGTCTTTAGTCATTAGTGCCTCAGATTTAACGAGACACTAATGATTTTAAGTTAAACAATTCTCCATCTAATAGAGAATAATGTCCTTTTATCAAAGTTGCACTCTAATGATTTTAATAACTTTGTTGTCATTGTGTCAACGTTCTTGTTGTATTCATCTTCCAAGTCGAATAGTTGACGCTGTTTTTTAGAGAGTTTCTCAGACAAATGGTTTTCTTGTTTCTTAAGTAATAGTTTGGTCTTGATATCCTTTTCTTTTCTTATTTGTCTGTGAATTGTATCTCTTTCTTTTCTAATATCTATTATTTCCTTTTGCAAAGGAACAAGTTTGTCATCTGACCATGATTCGTATTTTTCAATCTCATATGAAGCATATTCCTCCATTCTGGCATTGACTTGATCTTTATATTTTTCAATGTTTTTATCAAATATATATTCTGTATCTTCTTTAATATGGTCAGGCAACTTACAAGTGACACTTTCTTTTGCTTCTAATTCTAATAATTTAAATCCAAACTCAGCAGGCAGTACATATTTATCATCGGTGATAGCACAGAAAATGATATTCTCTTCGTCGTCATACTCATTAGTGGAAGAAACTTCATAAGCAATAAGCCAACCGGCTTTGTCTTTATATTCTTCTAATAAAATAGATCTATAAGGGTATGATGTCAAATCGAAAGTTACATCTTCGACAACATTCAAGTAGGGTATTTGTCTAAGTATATAGCTTCCAATAGAACTTGTTGCCCTTATTTGTATTTTATCTGTCTCTTTCTTGTTTACAGAGTACACTCCTGCCTTTATCTCATTTGAAATGTCTGCATCTAATTTAAATGACGATGTATTCTCATTTATATCAGAAATGAACCCATTTAAAGCGACAAGAGCTAACTTCCAAAAATGGCGAATATAACTATCGATTCTCTTTTCGTCATCATCTTGTCTAACCTTTAATAAGTTAACAACGTCTTCATCAAAGTTTTCCAATAGAGTTTTCTTTGTATCCTTGATACGCTCTGAAATAACATCTTCCAACTCCTTCTGCAACGAATCGAAAGCCTTGTTTATTTCACCTTCTGTTCTGCATACTCGTAATATTGAACTCAATCTGCTTTCCAAATCAAATGTAGAGTCTATAGCCCCCAATATTTCATCACTGCTACCCAATACGCCTTCAAATAAATTAAACTTAGTTGACAGTAACTCATATACACGGCAATCTGCAGCATTAGCCTTATTTACGAAATTCACAACCACCACATCGTGCTTTTGCCCATAGCGATGGCAGCGTCCAATTCTTTGTTCTATTCGTTGGGGATTCCAAGGCATGTCGTAATTAACCACTAAAGAACAGAATTGAAGATTTATACCTTCAGCACCTGCTTCTGTAGCAATCATTATCTCTGCTGAATCCTTAAAGAAATCTACAAGAGACTGCTTCTTGTCTATCTGTACATTACCTGTTACATAAGATGTTCCTGCATGGGTCAATAGCCATTTCTGATATATATTGTTGGCTTCATCATTACTATTTGTTCCATTAAAACATACAACCTTTTTTCTGAAACCGTTCGCTTCAAAGAAGGTTTTTAGATATTCTTGAGTTTTACGACTCTCTGTAAATATTAAAGCTCTTCGCAGACCTCCAAGGCGTTCAACCTTGTCAAATGATGCAGTAAGGGCTTTCAATAATGCTTGAGCCTTTGTCTCACAACCAATTCCTTCGGCCATTGAAACATAATGTCGAAGCTCTTCAATTTCGTTATCAATGGCAGCTTTGTCTTGTTCAGAAATTTCTACTGTTTCATATGAATCTGAATTATCGTCATTATCAATGGTTTCCAAATCATTTAATACAGATGACATACTAAGTATTTGTCGTCCTTCATCCTTAATTCGTTTAAGTCTTTCAATTGTACTTTGAAGCGTGAAAGACAGTGCATAAGCAGATGACGACATAATTTTTCTGTAAAGGAGTGATAGTAAAGGACGTATTCTATCCGGTATACCATAAGTGCCCTCACGAAATAAATAGTCGCTAATAGCTTCATATAAATCAATTTCTTTCTTTGAAGGATGATACTCTTGCACAAAAGGAATACGTTTGGTGTATTTCACATACTCCTGTACTTGGTTTCTCAATGTACGATGCGCTATATGGGCAATCCTTGCCTTCAATTCTCCATATTTAGAGTTGTCACGGATTGATATTGTATTATACTGTTCCTCAAACGTTTGGACAGAAGAGAAGAATTTATCATCAATTATACTGATAAGTCCATATAGCTCCCTTAAATTGTTTTGTAAAGGAGTGGCTGTAAGCAATATCTTCTTGTATGGGCGCAATGTCTCCTTCAATACATTTGCGGTCACATTTCCTTTTTTGTATACGTTACGAAGTTTGTGAGCCTCGTCTATCACAACAAGATTCCACATGACTTTTGATAACTCGTCCGCATGGGTAACGGCAAACTGATAAGAACAGATTATTATACTTTCATCTGTTTGAAAAGGGTTTTCTGTTTTGGCTGCAATGGTTTTGTAAGAACCTTGCTCTAATATTAAAGACGGGAGAAAAAACTTCTCTAATAGCTCCATGCTCCACTGATTTCTCAATGAGGCAGGAACTATAATCAATATGTGTCTTTTATGTTCTGCCCATAATTCTGACAATAAGATACCTGCTTCAATGGTTTTTCCAAGTCCCACTTCATCGGCAAGTATTGCTCCTTTACTTAATGGTGATTTAAATGCAAATAGAGCAGCTTCCACCTGATGAGGATTTAAATCGACCTTTGATTCAGATAAAACGCCAGTAAACCGACCTTCATCTGAAGTCGATTTTTTGTGGCAAATGTCCCACTTATAATATATTTGTTGAGCTATAGATATCATTACTTTTTATTCTTACGTTCAACTTTAACAGAATATTCCGGGGATACAGCATCGAATTCATTTATTGCTGCTCCTTTCCAATAGTTTATGGCAAGTTCTTCACATTCTTTGCGTAATCTGTCATTGAAATCAGGTTCCTCTTCTTTGCCATAAAGGTTTACAATATGGTTGTATTGAGGAAGTATAGAAATATCACTGAAAGATATTCTTACAATCCGTATTTGCGCATTGGGATGATTGCGAAGGAATGCATTTTGCAGTGCGGATATGCCAATGGGTATCTTGTTGTCTGCAATGCTTTTTATGGTAGAGACAACGCTTACGTATTTCTCACCATTGTTTATGTTATAATCACAACCTAATAAGCTATTGCTTACTGACTCATATTTTATGCCTTCGTTTAAAAGATATTGTTCATATATCTTCTTGCCGATATAATTCACAATGCGTCGAACCATAGATGGTGCCTTGTCTTCATCTATTATCCAGTTAACGATATCATCAACGTGGTCTGCCACAACAGGAAGATTGTCTGCGCCAACCTTATCTACGATTTGTACAAGAGATTCCAAATTAGAAGTAATGATGTTCGGTATTCTGGAAGTTTTTCCATCAGAATAGGAATATAATTTTGAATTAGAGCCAATTCCTATATGGTTGTCTTCGCCATACGAAGAATGCGACTCATTTAAAGCTTCTTTTATATCCACTCCATTTTCTAATGCGGATACGATTGATGCCAAGGTCTCGACAGAACACTTTTGCTCTTCTAATTTCTTATATAGTTTCTCTCTACTTATTTTGTCTTGTTCTTCTTTTTCTTCTTTATCCTTTTTTATTTTCTCCGCTTGAATCTCATTCAAAAAGGTCAAATGCTGTTCAACGGTATCTTTTTTTTCATAACCTAACTGATGAAACTCGTCAATGGTTATTTCGTTAGGATTGCAGAATGAACCATCAGCTCTAACTATCCACTTGTCATTTTTCAAATTATGATAATAAGAGCTCTCAAAACCTCTAACATGGTATGACCACTCACGATATAAACAATATTCTAATTCTCCATTTTTCTTTGTACCAATCCCGTTTTCACAGACAAATCTCCACAAAGCATGAGACCAATCTTTTGAACAATTATTTATATCATAACCATCCAATTGGTAATCTTTAAAGAAGGGAAATTTAGTAACAGCCAAATATTGCTTTTCAAGGAAATCAACAATATATTTAGGGAAATTCTCATATGAATAATCATACACAATCCTTCTATATAGTTTCTCTGCTATTATCGTTATCTCACGAATTTGAGGTTTGCTACTAACGTTTAAATATAGTTCAAGAAAATGTTTAACTTCAGAGTATGACAAATCTGTGCCTTTTGTATAAAAGTCACAATCAACAAATTTAAACGAAGTGTCGCCTTTTGCGTAATTCAGAAAATCAGTTGTTGGTATGTACATTTCTGATAGGTTACACAACGTAAAACGAGATTCGTCTAACTGTTTTAGTTTCCATTCTTTCTTTATTATATCTTTAATTCTCTGGTTTGCATTGGCATAGACCAACTTGTATATATACTCAAAATCTTTTAATAAGATTTCTTCTGTTGGAATGTCATTTTTCTTATAGCGAACAAGCAGAGTCTTTTCTAAATAGTCAGCCATGTCTGGCTCCTTTATTCCCATACCCCGGAAAAGGCTTTCATGTTTCTCAAAGATTTCCTTATCTAACACTTTACCGAAAGCGTCAGTTTCTACATCCTTAAAACCTGAATATGGAAGACAGACATTTGCATTCTTTTTATACAAATAATACGGACTTATCCATTCTCCATCTTGTGTTTTTGCTATAGAAGCAAATCTAAATTTGAGCTTGTTCCAAGAATCTACGGGGAATTTATACCATGTGTCGCTAATAGTTCTTGGTTCATCAGACCTCCATAAAACGCGTGCTTTGTCCTCTATATATGTAAGAAGTCTGTGAGCCCATTCCAATGGTTGGTTTGCCATGAAGGAATTTGAAATATGCTTTGCTAGGTATTCATTATCAAACGGCTTAATTTTTAATTCTGCTTCGACTTCCTTAAAATCAGATCTATATTGTTTTAAGTAAAGAAAATCCCTATCGTTGTTTTGGCATAATTGTGCAATCTGTGAAGAGGAAATCAAATTTTCCAAATCAATGGTTGCAGAAAACACATCGTTTATAGAAACATAACGCTTTGACCTATTAAGAAGCAGTTTATTATCTCTTACTTTTCTGAAATAACACTGTTTCAAATATGTGTCTCTGTATTCTGTTGATTTAATATTTAGAATCTGGAATATGTTGTCGTTTATAAGAATGTTTTTGTCCGTAGTCGATATTTCGTTATCTTCCGATTCTAATAGTCTTGAATTCCTGCATTCACCAATTTCTTTAAGACACAACAAGGCATCAGCCGCTAATTCGGCAATGCAATTCAAAAACTCTTGATTTATAACTTCAAAGTCTTTAAATCGATCTCTATTGTCAACAAGTAAAAATGGAGCATGGCTTACAAAACAACTATCAAAGTGCTCATTTGTCGGGAAGAAACAATATATTTGTCCCTTTGCATCAATATCCAATGATCCGTCAGGGTTTACATAAAATCCAACACTTATATTGTACTTTCCTTTTATTGTATTGCAGTCACGATGGAACAGATACATTAACAGGTTCTTGTCGTATTCATGAATACGGCAAAATTCATATTTTATGCCATGACGTTCACCCGTTTGTATTACTTCTTTTGAGTACTCATGTATCGTTTCTTCTCCATCAATACACCAGGTGATTTTTTGAATATGAGGCAGAAACAGTACAGGCATATTAAGATTCTGTAGTCTTTGTAGAATCTCTGGGTACGCTTTCTCGGGGTCCTTAAAAGGTAGTTCAAAAAGAGTTTCGCCTGCATTGCGGAGTTCATGGTCGTTTTCTAATAATGTTGGAATAATATAGTTTTCTATCTTAAACCAAAAAGTATCGTCATATATGGATGGGGTATCTGTATATTGGAACACCGACTTAAAACCTACACCGAATTTACCTATAGTTTGTTCTTCATCTTTTTTTGAAGAATTAGCAACTGAGGTTATAGAATTTAAATCACCAACAGGGCTTTTGTCGCAATAACAATCTGTTAATGAAAATTGTCTTTTCCCATTATGAATGAATACTAATTTATGTTTATATAGAACTATTCTTACTACAGTAGCAATCGCATCGTCAGCATTTTGAGTTAATTCATAAATAAAATGAGCCGTTTCTGGATATTTTTCTATTACACTCTTCCAAATGCCGATGTTGTCAGGATCAGAGAATGTTTCCCAATGTTTTAATTTTTTATTTCTTAACATTAAGAATAGCCTTTCTTGTTCAGAATTTAAGGTATGTGTATTCTCATTCATATTTCACACTATTATTGTTTTTAAGGATCATTATCTTTTTCTATTTAGATTCTACAAATGTAGCACATTCTTTTGAATGATGCAACTAAAAGAAAATAAAATTTAGTAGCGAATTACGTTGCCAATCCGTTGTCAAATATATAAAAGCAAAAATCCTAACTGCTCAATATCAAGCAGTTAGGATTCTGTATGGTGCGCCTGAAAGGACTCGAACCTTCACGTCCTAAAACACCAGATCCTAAGTCTGGCGCGTCTACCAATTCCGCCACAAGCGCATTAGCGAATGCAAAGTTAGTGAAAAATGGTGAGACTGGCAAAATATTATGTGACTTTTATGATCCGCACCGGTCGGTGCGAATGACAGAACTCTACTTCTTCAGCTCTTCGATGAATCGCTTCATCTCTGCCTCGTGTGCCTTTGCTTTTAGGAAGAGGTGCCACTGGTTGCGGGCGCGTGTGAGGTTATGCTCGGCATACTGGCACTTCCAGTAGTGGTCGCCCGAGAGGTAATCCCAGAGGAAGCGCACGCACTGCATGTAGGGGAAGAGCTCGGCGGCGTAGGGGAGGAGTGACACTTCGAGCGGAGTGAGGAAGCGTTGTGCCGACTCTAAGTAGCCGCGTGTGAATGCCTCGAAGATGTCCATGCGGAAATCGATCTTCTCGTACTCGGACGAGTCTTCGGCAATGGTGTTGGCAGCGGTGCGCAGGAAGTCGCCGTAGTCGCTGACGAAGAGCGACGGCATCACGGTGTCGAGGTCTATCACGCAGAGCACCTTGCCCTGTTTGTCGAACATCATGTTGTTCACCTTCGTGTCGCAGTGGCACACGCGCTTCTGCAGTTTGCCCTCGGCGAGTAGTCGTTCGCCCAGGCACATCTCGTCCATATATGCCTCAATCTCTTCTACGAACTGCTTCACGCTCTCGGCGCGTCCAACGGGGTCTTCGGCGTACACCTTGCGCAGCTGGTCGCGGCGTAGGCACATGTTGTGGAAGTCGGGGATTGTCTCGCCCAGCTGGTCGGCTATGCCAGCCAGACGCGCCTCGAAGTCGCCGAACGCCTTGCCTGCGTCGTAGGACGAGTCGGGTGTCACGGTTTCCATCGTCACGGCATCACTGATGAATACCGACATGCGCCAGTAGCTCTCACCGTCGAAGAAGTAGGTCTTGCCCTCGGCGGTGGGTACGAAGCGCAGCACACGACGGTCGAGGTCGTCGACACCTTCCGCCTTCAGCTGCTCGCGGATGTGGTTGGTCACGGTCTCCACGTTGTGCTGCAGCAGGTCGACATCGGTGAAGATGTGGTGGTTGATGCGTTGCAGAACATAGTCGGGGCGGTCTGTTTCAGCGGTCTGTATGCGGTATGTGTCGTTGATGAGTCCGTTGCCGAGTGGCTTGATGTCGCTCACGGTGCCCTCGATGAGGAACTTGCTGGTTATGTTGTTTAGATTGTTCATTGTTTTTTATTTATGTGATTTGTATTTAAAGGTCAGTAGGGGGTGCACTTGTCTCAAGTGCACCAACAAAGCAAGATGTGCACCAACTAATTGGTATTTTACTCGGTTTGTGCAGTTGAGACAACTGCACCCCCTAATTTGCAAATTTACTGCTTTTTATTATAATAGATGAGGTTATGGCGGTTTATTTCGCTTTTTTGCAGTAACTTTGTGGTGATAGACAAATAAAAAACTAATCATAATGCAATCAAAAAAACAACTCCTTGCGCTTCTTGCGCTTTGTGCCTTGGGGTCTGCCAACGCTTTCGCCGAGCGGAACACCCCTTTGAAATATTGGTTCGACCGTCCGACGACTATGCGCGGACAGGCTGTGTGGCTCGCTTCGAGTCTCGACCGTATGCCTACCGAGCGCCAGTTGGTGCGTGCCGGCGACTTGGTGAACAACCCCGACCCCGAATGGGAGTCGCAGTCGCTGCCCATCGGCAACGGCAATATCGGCGGCAATGTGCTCGGCTCGGTTGAGGCTGAGCGCATCACGTTCAACGAGAAGACGCTCTGGCGTGGCGGTCCGAACACCTCGCGTGGTGCTGCTTACTACTGGGACGTGAACAAGCAGTCGGCTCATGTGGTGGGCGAGATACGCGAGGCGTTCACCAAAGGCGACTGGCAGAAGGCGGAGCTGCTCACACGCAAGAACTTCAACAGCGTGGTGCCCTACGAGGCTGATGCCGAGGAGCCGTTCCGCTTCGGCAGCTTCACTACCGCCGGCGAGTTCTACATTGAGACCGGACTCAGCTCAGTGGGAATGACCGACTATCGCCGTGAGCTGTCGCTCGACTCTGCTCTTGCGAAGGTGAGCTTCTGCAAGGACGGCGTGCAGTACGAACGCGAGTATTTCGTGTCGCATCCTGCCAACGTGATGGCGGTGCGCTTCGCTGCCTCGCAGCGCGGCAAGCAGAACCTCGTGTTCTCCTACGCCCCCAACCCCGTGTCGACGGGCGAGATGAAGGCGGACGGCACCGACGCGCTCTGCTGGCTGGCACGTCTCGACAACAACAGTATGGAGTACGCCGTGCGCATAAAGGCTGTGGCTAAGGGCGGCGCGGTGAGCAACGAGGGCGGCAAGCTCACGGTGAAGGATGCTGACGAGGTGGTGTTCCTCATCACTGCCGACACCGACTACCGACCCAACTACGACCCCGATTTCAACGACCCGAAGGCTTACGTAGGTGTAGACCCTGCGCAGACTACTGCCGACTGGCTCGCCAAGGCTGCCACAAAGGGCTACGCTTACCTTCTCAACGAGCACTATGCCGACTATTCGGAGCTTTTCAACCGCGTGCGTCTGAACATCAACAACGCTTCGGTTGATGCCAACGACCTGCCCGTGAACCGCCGTCTTGAGGCTTACCGCCAGGGCAAGCCCGACTACTACTTGGAGCAGCTCTACTATCAGTTCGGTCGCTACCTGCTAATCTCGTCGTCGCGTGCCGACAATCTGCCGGCTAACCTGCAGGGCTTGTGGCACAACAACGTCGACGGTCCGTGGCGCATCGACTATCATAACAACATCAATCTGCAGATGAACTACTGGCTGGCTTGCCCGACGGGACTCTCGGAGTGCGAGCTGCCGCTCTTCAACTTCATCCGCACGCTCGTGAAGCCAGGTCGTGTAACGGCGAAGTCGTACTTCGGCACACGTGGCTGGACAACGTCCGTATCGGGCAACATCTTCGGCTTCACATCGCCGCTCTCGAGCGAGGATATGTCGTGGAACTTCTCACCGTTCGCCGGTCCGTGGCTCGCCACACACCTCTGGAACTACTACGATTTTACGCGCGATCGCCGCTTCCTTGCTGACAACTACGACATACTGAAGGAGTCTGCCGACTTCGCGTCCGACTATCTCTGGCATCGCGCCGACGGCGTGTACACCGCCGCTCCGTCCACATCGCCCGAGCACGGACCTGTTGACGAGGGTGCTACGTTCGCCCACGCCGTGATACGCGAAGTGCTCCTGGATGCTGTGGAGGCTAACCGCGTGTTAGGCAAGAGTGCCAAGGAGCGCCGCCAGTGGGAGGACGCGTTGAAGCATCTCGCGCCGTATAAGATAGGTCGCTACGGACAGTTCATGGAGTGGTCGACGGACATCGACGACCCGAAGGACGAGCATCGCCACGTAAACCACCTCTTCGGTCTGCACCCTGGTCGCACCGTGTCGCCCGTCACAACGCCCGAACTGGCTAAGGCATCGCGTGTGGTGCTCGAGCATCGTGGCGACGGCGCAACGGGATGGTCGATGGGCTGGAAACTCAACCAGTGGGCACGCCTGCACGACGGCAATCATGCCTACACGCTCTACGGCAATCTGCTGAAGAACGGCACGCTCGACAACCTCTGGGACACGCACGCTCCGTTCCAAATCGACGGCAACTTCGGCGGAACAGCCGGCGTAACCGAGATGCTTATGCAGAGCCACATGGGATTCGTCCACCTGCTGCCTGCACTGCCCGACGCTTGGGCTGAAGGCTCAGTGAGCGGACTGCGTGCCAAGGGCAACTTCACCGTGTCTATCAGTTGGAAGAACGGCAAGCTCGCTGAGGCTGAGATACTCTCCGGCTCGGGCGAACCCTGCGAGGTGCGATACGGCGAGTCGGTGCTGAAGTTCAAGACAAAGCGAGGCGGAAGCTATAAGGTCGTGTTCTGTGAGAACAAGCTTGTAGGGGGTGCACTTGTCTCAAGTGCACCAACCAAGTAAGAACTGCATCAACCAAGTAATAAGTGCACCAACCAATTGGTATTTTGTTCGGTTGGTGCACTTGAGACAAGTGCACCCCCTGCAAGTGCCTCTAAAACAACAAAGGTCGAGCGATTTCGCTCGACCTTTGTTGTCTTTGTATTATTAATACTCATCCTCTTCGTTGCAGTGTATTATTAATACTCATCCTCTTCGTTGCAGTTGTCATCATACTCCCACGAGTCGAAGTAGATGCGCGACGACACATGTTTTGATGTGCTGCCATCGCCAGGCTTTGGGTTGTCTATGCTACCTTGTGAGCCATCGCCGTTTACGCCCGTAGAGCCAGCCATGATGCTTGTAGTTTCTATTTTCATCGTTGCTACCGATGGCTTTATATAATACTTTTTCATTGTGCTTTAGTATATTACTGGTTAAATGTTGCGTATGTTTACTTCACTACTACTTTCTTGCCGTTCTGAATGTATATGCCACTCTTCAGCGCGCGGAGTGAGTTGCCTACGCACTGTCCCTGCAGATTATACACAGGAGCGTTGCTTTCCTCAGTGTCGAAGATAGTGTCGAGCGATGTTGGTGTTCCGTCGAGGTTAGCGCGCAGTTTCTTGATGTCGGTGCCTTGTGGCACGATGAAGTATGCACGCAAGCCACCGATAGTACGAGCATCGATATCGTCAATCGGGTAGTAGAAGAGGTCGTTGTCGCCAAGGAAGAGCTCTGTCTTGTCGGCCGTCAGCAATATCTGGTTGTAGATACCCTTCATCTGCACTGTGCTTGCATCGCCCACAGCCTGCGGGTTGCCGTTCTCGTCGAGTCCTGTTGCCACCATGCTTACTCCCTCGAATGTTGGGTTCTGCACAACGGCGTTGCCTGGTTTCATGATGTACGGCTTGCCAGCCTCGATGTTGTCTACAGTTGCGAAGTACACAATGTTGTTATTGCAGTTGCCTTCGTATGTGCGTAGCTGTGTGCCCTCGCCGAAATACTGTGCCACCTGCTCCGCATCAAGTGCGAACGGCACGCAGAATGTGTTCCAGTAGTCTTTGCTGAGTGTGCGCTGCAGCGTCACGTTGGCGTTCTCGTATGTCTCGATGACGTTTTTGGTCTTTGTCTCGTCGAGAGTGTAGTTCTTTGCTTTCGGTACTTCTACTGTGACGATGATGTTTGTGGCGCGAACCTGCTTACCATTTGTAAATACAACTTCTTTAGCAGAACCCACCCAAACACCATAGAGTTGACCAGTATAAGTGTAGTTGTTGTCTGCAGAAATCAAGTTCGTCAACGGATAATCTATATCGTTGCCTATAAACTCAATCTTTGTGATTTCACCGATTTTGGTTGAGATGGTGTGGGTTGAATTATAGAAACGATAATCAGCATCGCGTCCTAATGCAGCCTTATTTGAAGAAATCATAACACATCCCTTTTCCACTGTATCACCAGTTGTTGATGTACTATTTTTTCCCTTATCTACGCCAGCTACGAACTCGATGCTTGTTTCTTCTACTGCGCTGTTGATTACCTTCAGCGTGCATGTAGCCGTTGTCTCCTTATAGGTACCAGTAGCATCACCAGTAGCGGTGATGGTGTATATGCCACGCTTAGAAATCATAATATAGCCGGTTGATGCATCTATCTCAACATTTTCGTCTTTAGGAGATATAGTGTAAGTTACGTTGAGGCTGTGGGGGTTCTGCAGCACATTTGCTGCGTTGAATGTTATAATACCGTCTGTTGCTTCTGCTAAATCTGCGTTGTAACTCTCTGCTGCGAACTTGAAGGCGGCATCAGTTGTGCGTGGGTCTTCCACTTCGAAGGTGTATGATACTTCCGCAGGCTTGTATGAGTCGTTACCGTCAAATTGGGCAGTGATGGTGGTTGTGCCAATTTTGGCAAATTCTATCAGGTTGTCTACAATCGTATAGCTGTTATCGCTGCTTGTGTATTTGAACGTTTCGCTGTTCAGACCGTTGTCGCATGTGATGTTGTTTGCCAGGTTGTATATACCTTCCCCAAGTTTCACCTTTACGGGGTTCTCCTTTACTGCCAAGGCTGCGTCCTTGCGTGAGTCGGAGATGATGAGGTTGTAGGACGCAGTGCCTGCTGCATAGTTGCTTGTTGCAGCCGATGTGGCGGTGATGGTCACCTCGCCAGTCTTGTACATGTGAATTGTATTGCCCTCAACCTTTGCGGTTGCGTCGTCGGAGCTTGCGTATGTGATAGCAGATGCGTCAAGGTCTTCAGGCTTGGTGATGGTCTGAAGGGCAATAGTGCCCGCTACTAACTCCTTTGTTACAGTTGCCTCGGCGAATGAGAGGGCAGGAGCAGCCTTCTTCTCTGCTGTTGTGACGATGATTTGGGTGACATCATCTACTTTTGACTCTGCTGTGAATTTTACAGACTCCTCATAGCCAGTCCAAGTGCCGGTGGTTTTGTCGTAATTGGGCTTGTCTGTTGTGAAATTACCGTATGCAGAACCACCTACAAACTTAATGCTTGTAATTACTCGTGTAGGATCGGTAAGTGAGAACGTTGTTTTGCTATCCTTATAGAAGCGGTAGTCTGTATATTTACCTAATGCACCACTTGATGTGTTTATTTTTACAATTGACTTTGTCAATGTCAGCTTACTAGTGCCACTCACTTTGTCTTCAGAGACATCGAACACTATCTCCGATAAATCAACAGCCTTCTTGTTCGTAATCTGATACGTAGCGGTAGAGCCAGAGTATTGTGTTGGGTCTGCAGGTGTGAATGTAGCGGTGATGGTTGTTGTGCCATATACAGATGGGTTGATGGTTACTGCGCCAGTCGTGGGGTCGACAGTAGCCACAGCGTCGCCCGAAGCTGCGTATGTGATATTGCCGGCAATGTTGTTAGCTTCGGTAGCGGTGTAGCCCGTGAAGTCTGTGCCGGCATCGGTCTTGCCTTCGGTAAGAGTGATGTCGGTGCCGTTAAAAGAGAGAGATGTAGCGATGTGGTTGTCTGTGTTTTCGACAAAGTATGAGTCGGTAGATGTTTGGTAGGTGTCTGTTTTAGGCAGGGTGGCTGTGATGGTAGCCTTGCCAAACTTGGTGTTGGTGAATTTCAGTTCGCCGGTTTTAGAGTCAACGGCTACGATGTCCGCGTCAGAGCTTGTATATTCAATAAGATTAGACAAGTCGGTGTTGTCGTCGCTCTTTGTAGCGGTAGCTTTAGGCGCACTAAAACCCTCAAGCGTGCCATTGGTGAATGTGAATGTCTTGCCGGAGTTGGTGCCAAAAGTGGTAGTGGTGGTGGGGGTAGAAGACGCTTTTTCCCAAACAATGGTGATTTTGTCTATGTAGATAGTGCCCTTATTAGATTTAAAACCAATGAATTTATATGCTTTATCAGGAGTGATTGTTACAGCTGTTTTGCTGTTAGGAACACTTTTTATTAGTTCACCAGCAGCAGAGCCAAATAAATCATCAGCAGTAGTGTATGCTGTGTTTTTGCCATAAATGCCAAGAGCGTTAGAATTATTACTATTAAAATTGATAGTGATAGATTTTATTGTACCACCTGATGCTGATGTTATAATACCAGTATATAGACCTTTATCTACTTTAGATCTTATTTGAATACCTTTTGGGTTATTACTATCAATAAATGCAGCACCATCATAACTTGCACCAGACGATAATATTTTTGTTGCAAATTTTTGGTAACTTTTTGTAGAAACGTTTAATGTGGTTGCGGTCAACTCATCCGTTACCGTTTCTTGAGCATACCCCCCCACCGTACACACAATCGTGAGCAGCGTGAGCATAAAAAATCGTAAATGTTTAGTCATAATATGTAATTTTTAATGTTATAGGCTTGTCGTTATGTCGTTAAAATTACGAGCGTTGTAGTTGAGATAAGGGATGTTGTTTCTTTGGATGCAAAATTACATCTAATGTTTTTTATTTGTATTAAAATAATATTTAAATAATGTAAAAAGGGTATGGCAAGAATGCCATACCCTCCTATTGGTTTGTGGTTGCGTGGGTATGGCAAGGAGGCCATACCCTCCTATTATTACTCATAAACCCAGTAGCCGGTGGTCTGCTGTTGTGCTGTGCCGTCCTTAGCCGGAGCAGCTGCAGCGGATGTTTTGCGGAAGTAGCCTACGAGTGTTACGTCGAAGATGAGTGTGGAGTAGGCTGCGCCCGGCGTGGCTGACGAGCCGTATGCCAGCTGATGGGGCATGTACACGAGCCATCTGTCGCCGATGTGCATGTTCTGCAGTGCTGTGGCGAAGCCTTTCACCACTCCGCTCACGGCGAAGGTGCGTGGCTTCATCGTGCTGAGGTTGTACTCGCCTTGCCACGATTTGTCGAAGACATAGCCCTCGGCGTAGCTTGTGGATGGCAGCAGACGGCCGCTGTAGTGCACCTTCACCGAGTCGGTGAAGAACGGGCAGCCCGAGCCCGTGCCAGCGTTGAGCACGTTGGCAAGCACGAAGTCGTAGCTATGTGTAGCCACCTGGTCGTTGAGGCTCCATGAGCGCAGCACCTTCCAGTCGGCAGCACCACCCGCCACCAGCTGCTTCACCTCGGCATACTTCTTGTCGTAGTATGTCTCGTTGGTCTTTCGCCAGTTGGGGAACTCCTCCTTCTCGTTGTCGGTCTCGCTGCACGACGACAGGCTTGCTGCGAAGACGGTCGTCATGGCGAGGAGTATGAATAAATAGTATTTCTTCATTTAGTATGTTTTTACTGCAATTTCTTGAGCAGGCTTGTGATGCTCACCTTGTCCTCGATGATGCTGAGGAGTTGGTCGATGCTCACGCGCTCCTGCTCCATTGTGTCGCGGAAGCGTAGTGTCACGGTGTTGTCCTGCAGTGTGTCGTAGTCGACGGTCACGCAGAACGGTGTGCCCACTGCGTCCTGACGGCGGTAGCGCTTGCCGATGGTGTCCTTCTCGTCGTAGCTTGTGTTGAAGTGGAACTTCAGGTTGTTCACAATCTCGCGAGCCTTCTCGGGCAGTCCGTCCTTCTTAACGAGCGGCAGCACGGCGAGCTTTGTCGGTGCGAGTGCGGGCGGGAGCATGAGTACGACGCGTGTCTCGCCGTTTTCGAGCTGCTCCTCCTTATAAGAGTGGCACATCACGCTGAGGAACATGCGGTCTACGCCGATAGATGTCTCGATGACGTACGGAGTGTACGACTCCTTGGTCTGCGGGTCGAAGTACTTGATAGAGCGGCCCGAGAACTTCTCGTGCTGCGAGAGGTCGAAGTTGGTGCGGCTGTGTATGCCCTCTACCTCCTTGAAGCCGAACGGCATGTGGAACTCGATGTCGGTAGCGGCGTTGGCGTAGTGAGCCAGCTTCTCGTGGTCGTGGAAGCGATAGTTCTCGGCGCCGAAGCCAAGAGCCTGGTGCCACTTCATGCGCAGCTCCTTCCACTTCTGGAAATACTCGAGCTCGGTGCCCGGCTGCACGAAGAACTGCATCTCCATCTGCTCGAACTCGCGCATACGGAAGATGAACTGGCGTGCTACGATCTCGTTGCGGAACGCCTTACCGATCTGTGCGATGCCGAACGGAATCTTCATGCGGCCCGTCTTCTGCACGTTGAGGTAGTTGACGAAGATGCCCTGTGCTGTCTCCGGACGGAGGTACACCTTGTTAGAACCGTCGGCTACGGAGCCCATCTCTGTAGAGAACATGAGGTTGAACTGGCGCACGTCGGTCCAGTTCTTTGTGCCGCTGATCGGGTCTACGATCTCCTCGTCTATGATGATCTGCTTCAGCTCGGCGAGGTCAGGTCCCTGCATAGCCTCTGTATAGCGTGCGTGGAGAGCGTCGCGCTTCTGCTGGTGTTCGATTACGCGAGCGTTTGTGGCGCGGAACTGTGCCTCGTCGAAGCTCTCGCCGAAGCGCTTGCGAGCCTTGGCAATCTCCTTCTCAATCTTCTCGTCGTACTTCGCAATCTGGTCCTCGATGAGAACGTCGGCACGATAGCGCTTCTTTGAGTCGCGGTTGTCGATGAGCGGGTCGTTGAATGCGTCTACGTGTCCGCTTGCCTTCCAGATAGTAGGGTGCATGAAGATGGCAGAGTCGATGCCCACGATGTTGTCGTGGAGCAGCACCATGCTCTTCCACCAGTATTGTTTGATGTTGTTCTTCAGTTCTACACCGTTCTGTCCGTAGTCGTACACTGCAGCCAGTCCGTCATAAATCTCGCTACTTGGGAATACGAAACCGTACTCCTTACAGTGACTCACGATTTTCTTGAAAACGTCTTCTTGTGCCATTTTTATATGTGTTTTATTATAATTTTAGTTGCAAAGTTACGCTTTTTTGATTAATTACGTAGCGTTTAAGGAGTTAAATGTTATGAAACGGTTGTTTTGCGGTGGTAGTTGTGTGGTGTTGCGGTGGTGGTTAAGTCATCGGACAGCGGACGGAATCTGATCGGGCGGCGTACGGAATCTGATCGGGCGGCGTACGGAATCTGATCGGATGGCGGACGGAGCACGATAGTAAAAGTTGTGCTAATTAGGGAATTTCCCATTACCGATTAGGGAAAATCCTTTTGGCTTGCAGTAACAAAAGCATAACTTTGCAAGCGAAAGGAAACCTCAAGGGGGTGCAGTTGTCTCAACTGCACCAACAGAGCAAGAAGTGCACCAATAGAGCTGTAGTTGCACCAACATAGCACATTCTACTTGGTTGGTGCACTTGAGACAAGTGCACCCCCTGAGAGGCATCCCCTTTAAGATAAGTATAACTTTTAAAAACAGAGATATTATGAAACGGTTATTCGCAACAATAGTAATGGTGCTTGGCTTCGCGGTAGCAGCCGGCGCAATGAGTTACAGTCAGGCACGCGAACAGGCGTTGTTCCTCACCGATAAGATGGCTTACGAGCTGAACCTCACCGACGACCAGTATGAGGCGGCTTACGAGATAAACCTCGACTATCTGCTCAGTGTCAACTCCGACGACGAACTCTACGGCGACTACTGGCGTTGGCGTAACATCGACTTCAGCTATGTGCTCCTCGACTGGCAGTACCGTATGTTCTGCGAGGCAGCCTACTTCTATCGTCCGCTCTACTTCAGTGCAGGCGTTTGGCACTTCGCTATATACGCTCGCTATCCGCACCGCGACTACTTCTACTTCAATCGTCCGACGGTGTACGTGAGCTATCGTGGCGGCCACTCGTGGCGTCAGAACAACGGCAGCTCGTGGTACAGCGGCAGAACATTCGGTTCGCGCCGTGGTGGCGATGCCCACTTCGGTATGCGCGACGGCTTCAAGCGCGGCGACTACGGACGTGGCAATTGCCAGTCGTTCGGCTCGCGTGGCAACCGTAGGGTGGAGAGCAGAGGTAACAGTGGGTTCGGCTCGCGCCGCGACAACAGCGGAAGCGGATTTGGCTCGCGCAGTTCGTCGGGCTTTGGTTCAAGCCGCAGTTCGTCAGGCTTCGGTTCAAGCCGTGGATCTGGCTTTGGCAGTCGTGAGAGTAGCACGCGCACAACGGTGCGTCAGCCCGAGAGCAATAGAGGCTTTTCTGGCAGCAGCTTCGGCTCGCGTCGCGACAACTCGTCGGGCTCGTCAGCCCCACGCTCAACGTTCAAGCCGTCGGGCTCGTCAAGACATTCGTCGTCGTTTGGTGGCGGTGGTTCGTCGTCAAGAAGTGGCGGTTTTGGCTCGCGCAGATAACTTTTAGGGGGTGCACTTGTCTCAAGTGCACCAACAAAGCGGAAGGTGTACCAATAGAACATTCTACTTGGTTGGTGCAGTTGAGACAACTGCACCCCCTAAGTGCACCCCCTATACTTACTTCCTCATGCTCTGCTCCTTGCGGTATTGCGTTGGCGACATGCCGAGGTGGCTCTTCGTGAACTTACCGAAGAACGAGAGGTTGGGGAAGCCCAACAGCTCCGATATCTCTTTGATGGAGAGGTTAGAACGGCGCAGATACTTCTCTATCGCCTTCACCGTGTAGCTGTGTATCCAGTCGAGCGCCGTGCGCCCCGTCACCTGTTTCGTGATGTTCGAGAGATACTTCGGCGTGATGCACAGCTCCTGCGCATATTTCTTCACAGGCTGCATCCTGCCGTTGTTCGCCGACAGCATCTCGATGAAGCGCTGGAAGAGCAAGTTGGCCTGCTTGAGATTGCCTCCTTCGATGCTATACTCCACGTAGGGCGTGATGATGGCGAACAGCTCGTAGATGGAACTTTGCAGCAAGCAGTGCATAATCTCCTTATGATAGAAACCATGCGGATTCTTTATCTTGTGTGCAATGATGGCGTAGTACTTCAAGAACATCTGCTGGCGTTCCTCGTTGAGGTGGATCACGGGGTTGTGCGATACGTAACCGAGCAGATTAAGATAGTCGCGGTTCACCTGCACACTGGCTTGGGCTGCCTTGCTCGACACGCCGACACTTTTCGAGTCGTAGTCGGACGATACCATCACGTTTTCCCATGTGCTGCTGGGCAGACAGATAATCACGTCGCCCGCCTTTGCGGTATATGCGTTGGAGCTGGTTTCAAATTGTATACGTCCCTTTGTGCAGTAGACCATCATAATCATATCAAACTTGAACGTGCCGTCTACCTGCAGCACCTTGTCGATGCCGTCGAGCACAACCATGTCGCCATCTATGTAGTCGGCATTGCCACAATTAGCGATAAGTCCCATGTCAATCTTCAGTTCTGTCATTTCGTTAGCCATTATGTTTCATAATTAAGATTCGTATGCAAAGTTATTTTGTCATCCGCAAAGGTAGTCATTATTTCCATACCGATATTATTCCGTTTTGCCGATTTTGTATTCTTTAAGTCAGATTTTATAAAATTATTACGCCTAACGCTGGTTATGAATAGTGTAAAGTAGTAGAAAAAGATGTAAACCAGTCATTAGATGACAGAAAAGTTGTAACTTTGCACGAACATTAGGCAATTAGTAAGCAAATACATATAAATAAAAACAAAAATAAGAGAAAATGAATGTAGCTATTGTTGGTGCGAGTGGCGCCGTAGGACAGGAGTTTCTGCGCATCCTCGCCGAGAGAGAGTTCCCCATTGACAATTTAGTGTTGTTTGGTTCTGAGCGTTCGGCTGGAAAGAAATACACGTTCAAAGGTAAGGAGTATGAGGTGAAGCTCTTGCAGCACAACGACGATTTCAAGGACATCGACGTTGCGTTCACATCGGCTGGTGGTGGCACCTCTAAGGAGTATGCCGAGACTATCACTAAGTACGGCGCAGTGATGATCGACAACTCGTCGGCGTTCCGCATGTGTGACGATGTACCATTGGTAGTGCCGGAGTGCAATGCCGAGGATGCTCTGAAGCGTCCGCGTGGCATCATCGCCAACCCTAACTGCACCACTATTATGATGGTGGTAGTGCTGAAGCCGCTGGAGCAGCTCAGCCACATCAAGCGCATACACATCGCCAGCTACCAAAGCGCATCGGGCGCAGGCGCAGCTGCCATGGCAGAGCTGCAGGAGCAGTATCGCGAGCTGGTGAACAACGAGCCGGTTAAGGTGGAGAAATTCCCGCACCAGTTGGCGTATAACGTCATCCCGCAGATTGATGTCTTCACCGACAACGGATACACCAAGGAGGAGATGAAGATGTTCAACGAAACACGCAAGATCATGCACAGCGACGTGCGCTGCTCTGCGATGTGCGTGCGCGTCAGCTCGCTCCGCTCTCACTCCGAGTCGGTATGGATTGAGACCGAACGCCCCATCAGCGTCGAGGAGGCTCAGAAGGCAATCGCTGCGGCTCCGGGATGCACACTGAAGGACGATCCGCAGAACCTCGTCTACCCGATGCCGCTGGAGACAGCCGGCAAGGACGACGTGTTCGTAGGACGCGTGCGCAAGGATCTCGCCGACGACTGCGGACTCACGTTCTGGCTCTCGGGCGACCAGATTCGCAAGGGTGCTGCGCTCAACGCGGTGCAGATTGCGGAGTACCTGTATAAGGTGGGCGACCTGAAGTAAGCGGTTCTCCCACAGAATTCACAGAATTCACAGAAGCTTCTTAGGAGGGTATGGCATCCTTGCCATACCCACGCCTTCGGCATAATCCTCCCACAGATTCCACGGATTTTCACAGATGGGACTTATACAAAGAACTCCCACAGAATTCACGGAATTCACAGAAGCTTCTTAGGAGGGTATGGCATCCTTGCCATACCCACGCCTTCGGCATAATCCTCCCACAGATTCCACGGATTTTCACAGATGGAACTTATACAAAGAACTCCCACAGAATTCACGGAATTCACAGATGGAACTTATACAAAGAACTCCCACAGAATTCACAGAATTCACAGAAGTTTAGGTGCATTTATTGCAGTGTGAGTATGGCAGGAATGCCATACCATCCTATACATCTGTGTAAATCCGTGAAATCTGTGGGAGTTTTCTCTATAAGTACTTCCGTGAATTCCGTGAATTCTGTAGGAGTTTTCTCTATAAGTACTTCCGTGAATTCTGTGGATTCTGTGGGAGTTTTCAGTTCCCTCTATTCTGTGGGAGCGTTAGAACTTGAGTTTCACGCTTGCACCAGCCATTACCCAGATGCCCGGCTGCTTCACGTTGCCCAGGTCGTAGTAGTGGTGGTTTGTGATATTGTCAGCCTTTACATATATATTGTATGTAGGCGCAGACCACTGCAAGCGCACATCCACCTTTGTGTACGGATGATAACCGTTCATGCGCTCCTGCCAACGCAGCGCCCACGATGCCGTGAGCTGTCGCCAGATGCGATGGTCAACCTGCAGCGTAGCCTTGTGGCGCAGATACTCTAAGGCATAGAGCGAACCGAAGACATCACCGTCGGTAGAGTGCTTCTGATGGATGAACGCATAGCCAGCCTTTATGCGCGTGATGAAGAACTTCGGCAGCAACTCCTGCAGGTGCAGCGCAGCATCAACGGAGTAACCCATGTTGTCGAGCTTACCGATGTTCATAGCCTGATACTTCTTGCTCTCAGCTGTAGGGTACACCCAGTCGATAATGTCCGTACCCTTCGAGTAGAACCCACTCAGCACTGCCTCGAAGCCGTGCGTGCGGTAGCGCGTGCCCACCTTGAACGCCTCGTTCTTCTCCGGTCGCAGCGCAATGTCGCCCTGCTGCACCGAGTTGCTGGTATAAAGGTCGGTGTATGTAGGCACACGCAGCGCGCGGTTCCACGAAGCATACACCTTCCACTCGTCGTTCGGGCGGTAGCTCACGTCCACACCCGGGTAGAGGCGGAACTTGCCGTCGAGCGCCGTGTTGCGGTTGGCGAGCAAACCAGCCGACAGCGTGAAGCCGCCCACGATGACGTTATGCTCGAGGAAGAGACTCGTGTTGGTGCGCTCGCCGAGGCGGTTGTACTTGCGGTCGGTACCGCCGATAGACACCCATTTGTCCTCCGGCTGCACATCGCCGTACGCCGTGCTGAGGATATGCTCGCGGCGCACGTCCACGCCAGCCGCCGTCTTGCCGAGCAGCCACGAGGCATGAGCGTTGAGCGAGCCGCCGTAGGTGTCGAGACGGTGATAGTTCTCGCCGGCAGCAGCGCCCTCCTTGCCCTTTATGAGCTGGTAGTGGTCTACATCCTTATGCCAGTAGACCATCGGCGTAAGCACGAAACGCTCGTCAGCCCACGGCTTTATCTCCGCCTGTGCCGACGCAAGGAAACGGCGTGTAGCCTCAAACTGATTATTGAACTTCGCACTGTAGAACGTAGACGCACCGAAGTCCTGCGACGAGAAGCCGCCCTGCCACTGCATGTCTACGTAGCGCGACTTCCAGCTGCCCGTGTAGTAGGCGCGACGACGACGGAAGTCGCTGTTCTCCGTACCTCCATCGCTCTGCGTGTAGCCACCGCTCAGCTTCTGACGCACCGCACCCGTAGCAAGATTAACGCTTGCGTCGCCACCGAACGTGCCGAACGAACCGCCCTCGGCAGCCACCGTTACGTTGTTCTCGGCATCGGCACGCGTTACGATGTTGATGGCACCGCTGAACGCCGACGAACCGAACACACGTGCCGAAGCACCCTCGAGAACCTCGATGTGCTCAATGTCGGAAAGCGAAACTGGAAAATCGGCAGCGTTGTGACCCGTCTGTGCACTCGAAATATTCATGCCATTCAATAGAATGGTGATCTGGTCGAACGTGCCGCCGTTGATGGAGATGTCCGTCTGTACACCAAAGCCCCCGCGCTGACGGACATCCACGCCCGGGACTAACTTTAAAATGTCGTTGACACTCGCTGCTTCCGCACGCTGAATGTCGTCGCGCGAAATGACAGCCACAATCTTTGCCGACTGCAATGCAGTGAGCGGAGCACGCGAACCCGTTACGAGCACCTCGTCGAGCTTCACCTCCTCACGGCTCAGCGAGTCGAGAGCCAGAACCGACGCTACAGGCTTCGTGCTGATGCCATCTGCCTTGGCGTTGGTGAGCGTAGCCACACTGAGCGTGCAGATGAGCACCTCGCGACCCAGGCAGCTGAAAAGAGCGTAGCTGCGGTGCGTGAAGTGCTTGAAATGCAGTGCCACGGGGCGTGCGTTGAAATTGTTTTTGAACATAAAAAATATAAATTGTTAATGATGATAGGGGCGTTTTGAGCGTGCAAAGTTAGTACAAACTCGGCAAATTACAAAATAAGCAGGCACGTTTTTCATCTACTCGTACACGCCGTACACCATGTAGCTGCCGTCGCCACGCAGCGTGATGCTCTCGCCCGTCGCCTCGTTGAGCGTGCCTTGCCACATCGCTGCGAACGCATACGGCTGCCAGCGCAGACTGTCGCCCTCAAGGTGCGAGCACGTGAGGTTGAAGATGCTCACTTGCTGTCCGGCAAAGGTTGCAAGTTCCGTTGTGCCGGAAGCCGAAAGGAACACGCCGTGGTCGGTAGCCATCAACGCCGCGATGTGCATCTCGCGACGATAGAAGTCGAGCAGCGATATGTTGCCTAATGTGTGGTCCTCGCGCTTGCCCGTAGCTCCGACGTAAGCAATGCGGCGGCATCCACGCTCCACGCAGAAGCGCGTCGCCTTCGTAAGGTCGTTGTAGTCCTGCTCCTCCACCTTATATATAATGTCGCGGTGCGCTGTCATGAACTCCTGCGACATCGAGTCGCAGTCGCCGATAATCGCCGTCGGTATGTATCCGCGTCGTATCAGTTCTTCGCCAGCCGAGTCGCACGCCACAAGCATCCGTGCCTGTTCGACGAGCGTGAGCGGCACAGCATGAGTGGGGAAGTCGCCACCGGCTACGACGACCGCATCGAAGCCGTCCGGCTGTAGCGATGCAAAGCTTTTGGGAGTGTGTGGTTGGTTGCACATGTTTATTATGTTTTTAGTTGGCAGTGGTTGTTCGTCAACTGTATACTTTGTTTTGAGCAAGCAAAAGTACGCAATAAAAAGCACTTTCTATTGCTTTTTTCTTTATATTTGCAGCACCAAATCAAACTATTATTCTATTATGGCAGAAACCTCGAATACTCCGCACGTGTTGAAATCGCAAGCCAATTGGGATGCGCTTTATTTCTATCAGAAGTCGGATGTGATATATCAGCTTGCGTTCGCCTTCTGTGAGCGCTTCATACACCTGTACAAAGACCGCACGCGCGACCAAGTGATACAGGCAGCACGTTCGTGTAAGCAAAATATAGTGGAAGGCTTGGCGGACGGTGTCGCCTCCACGGAGATGCAACTGAAGCTACTCAACGTGGCTCGCGCTTCGCTGAAGGAGTTGCGCGAGGACTTTGAGGACTATATAAAGTCGCGTCACCTACAGTTCTTCGTTAGCGGTGAACCGCGCTACGCTGATATGCTCAACTATTGTCGCTATCATAATCGCCTGTCCGATTATGAGCCGTTCTTCGCGCAGTGGACTGACGAGCAGATGTGCAACTATGCCATCACTCTCTGCCACTTTATCGACCGGATGATGATGTCGTTCTTGAAGAAACTGGAGCAGGAGTTTATCACCGAGGGCGGCATAAAGGAGCGTATGCACCGCGCTCGCACTGGATATCGCCAGCAGCAAGACGAGCGCTTGAAGCAGCTTGAAGCAGAGCTGCCGCGTCTGAAGCAAGCCCTCTCTGAGGCGCAGGCTGAAACTACGAAGTGGAAGTCAGAGGCTACGAAGTGGAAGGCAGCCTTCGAGGATTTAAAGCAAAGAGCGCTAAAGATGTATTATGGAAAGGAAGAGGAGATAAAGAGGCTGAAGGAACAGCTGTGGGAGGAGAAACTATAGACGTTCTAGATATTCTAGATATTCTAGATGTTCTAGAGTTTCTAGATGTTCTAGATTCTCTATACCTGCGCCTTTTTCGCAAGCCCCTTCCACTTCCAATATCCCATGACCGCTATCACCACATACAGCCCGTAGAGCCCAGCCTTGAACGGTATGCCCTTGACCACGTACAGATAGCAGCAGACAACGTCGACGGCTATCCAGAAGAGCCACTGCTCAACATACTTGCGTGCCAATGCCCATAAGCCGACGAAGCTCAGAGCGTTGGTGAAAGCATCGAGCAGGGGAACCGTACTGTTGGTGTAAGCCACCAAGACATAATATGTGGCAGCCCAGGCAAGGAAGAAAAAACCGAGCGTGCGCAAGATGAGACGGCGAGGAAAGAACGTTATAGGAAGCTCGTCGGAAGAACCACTAACCGCGCTTGCGTCTTCTGTCGTGTCAGAGCTAACCGCGCTTGCGCCTTCTTTCTTGTCAGAGCCTTTGCGTTTAATCATTGCCTTCCATTTCGCTCCGAACTTCCACACGGCATAGCCGTATATTGCGGCAAGCGTGTAGTAGACAGCCATGCCGGCATCGCCATAGAGACCGTGGCTCCAGTAGAGGTAAATGTCCATGGCTGGCATCACGATGCCTACAACCCACAGCGCGATGCTCGCACGGTATTCGAGAACGAGATAGATGAGCCCGAGGATTGTTGTGACGATGTCGAGCCAATGAGTGGAGAGAAAATCTGTCATTTTATCAAAAAAAACAGCCCCTCCCCGATTGGGGAGGGACGAGGTTTTAGAACTTCAGTGTTACGGTTCCCATGCAGTTGAAACCAGCCATTGGGATGTAAGCCACGGTAGAGTTGCGCTTACCCTGGTTGTACCAGTCGTAGTAGACGTAGCCAGAAGCTGCATAGTGACGGTTGAAGATATTGTTGAAGTCGGCACCGAGCACAATCTGCTTCAAGCCAAGCATACGCTTAGCGAAGTTGAATGTGTACGAAGCGTTCACGTTAGTCTGCGAATAGCAGGGCAGTGAGCGATCAGAACTCTCGGTGTTGTCGAGATACTGCTTGCTGACGAAGTTGGTGTGCCATGTGGCGCGGAAACCAGCGAAGTGAACATCTACGAAGCCGTTGAGGATAGCCGACGGCGAGAAAGCAATGGTAGAGCTCTTGTATGTGTTCCATACGGCAGCACCATCCCAGCTCTCGACACACTCCTTGAAGTTATGCAGACGGTTGCGGCTCAGCGCGGCGTTACCCTCTACAGAGAGCCATGAGAGTGGACTCCAGCCTGCTGACAGCTCAGCACCGAGACGATAAGAGTCCTTGATGTTGCGTGTCAGTGCCTCGCCGATGTCGCTCTTCTCACCAGTCATCACGAACTGGTTGACGTACTTCATGTAGTAGAAGTTGACACCTGCGAACCAGTTCTCGCCCTGATACTGATAACCCCACTCGATGTCGAGCAGACGCTCAGGCGACGGATTGCCGTAGCCGATGTTGTCGGTGAAGTTGTTGCGCTCCGGTTCGCGGTTGGCGTAGGCGATAGAAGCGTAAACCTTATGTCCGTTAGCATCGTAGCTGATGCCAGCCTTCGGGTTGACGAAGAAGTAGTTCTCGTTGATGTTGATGCTCTGGTTCTTGTAGTTGCCGTCGGCACCCTGCTCGAAGTGGTCGTTGATGCCGTCGGTCTGATAGTTGACATAGCGCATCTGCATATCGAGGAACCAGTTCCAACCCTTGCCGAACTTGCGGTTAGCCTTGAAGAACCAGCTCCAGTCGTTCTTATCTGCGTCAGAGTCGTAGTACTTGTAGCGACCATTAGTGAAGTACTTTTCCTCGAGAGTCTTGTCAGCTATGTATGTCACCTTGCCCCAGTGGTTGCAACGGAAGAGCTGCATACTAAGACCGCCCGTAACATCCCACAGAGCATCCTTATAGTTCACGTTGTAGAGAGCGCCATAGTTGTTCTGTGTGAGTCCTTTCTTGCGGATAGCATCCGACTTAACGAGCTTCAGTTCGCCGTCCTTTACGTACATCTCGTTGATACCAAACTTAGAAGCCAACTTTGTGTTCTGCTTGAACTCGGTGTAGTAGCCGTAGCCGTATGTGTAGTGAGCTGTTACGGAGTGGCTCCAACGGTCGGTAGGCTGCCATGTGAAGTTGAGGATGTTGTGGCTCTGCTCGAAGTTGTCAGTGGTCTTATCCCAGTATGAGCCGTCGCGCATCTTGTAACGCTCTGTTGTGAGCGGCTTACTTGGATCGGGTGCCCAGTTGTCATCCATCGGGATGTTGAGCGACTCGTAGAGCGGGTTGAACTTGCCCAATCCATGCTTCCACATATCCTTATAGCTCTTGATGCCCCACGCCTTGAGGTCGGTATCGCCGTCGTAGTTACATGCCGGCACACCGTTCCATGCCTGACCTGTGTGCTCGAAGTTGCCGATGTTCTTATACGAAATCTTGAAGCGGTCGCCGAACCATGTCAGTCCGCCGTAGTACGAACCTGAGCGTCCGCTTGTGCCGTGGATGTATCCGTCGGTATTGGTCTCGTGGTAAGCACCGTCGAGTACGAGGTGATCCCAGAGCAGACCCGTTGAGAACTTGCCGCCAAAGCGGTATGTGTTGAACGAACCGTAAGAGCCAGTAACCTCTACGGTTGGCTTCAGCGACGGCGCAGCTGTAGCAAGCGACACCGCACCACCGAAGGCTCCGTCGCCGTTGGTTGATGAACCGATGCCACGCTGAATTTGTGCGCTACCCATGAGTGCTGCATAGCTGTTCATATTTGCCCAGAACACGCACTGGTCCTCAGGCGAGTTGAGAGGTACACCGTCTACCGTTACGTTAATGCGGCTACCGGCAGCACCACGCATACGCATATAAACAGTACCAGTACCCACGCCGTTCTCGCTCCATGCAAGCACGCCCGGTGTGCGGGCGAAGAGCATAGGCAGCTCTCTACCAGAGGTAGCGAAGCGTTCAAGCTCAGGCTTATTGATGTTTTCTACTGCAAATGGTGAACTCTTCGGGGCTCTTACAGCCTTTACTACCACCTCGTTGAGGTTGTTCACACGGGTAGTGTCGAGCTTGTTCTGCTCGCCAGCAGCTTGCGAAGGGCAAGTGCACGCAGCAGCCAAGGCTACTCCAATGATTTTCTTCATCTTTTTTAAAGTTGATGTTGTTATCCAATAATAAGACTATAAGGGCTTTTGAAATAAAGAAAACCGTTCGTATCTGTACCTTATCGCTACGCCGGTATTATCCGGATCAGCTCTGAGGGTATGTTCTCAGACGGCAAATATTCCGCCACCCCTTAGTCTACACTATATAAACTGGGTGCAAAGTTAACTAAATTTTGCATATTCAAACAATTTGTTTGTATAATAAACCCTAAAAAATGTGCGTAGCGGGCGGAATATGAAAAATTTGTAGTAAGTTTGCAACACTGAAAAGGCGAGCCAATAAAGGGTTGATGCGCCTTTCGATATTCACACATTATATATAATATAGAACGAAAATGGGGCGTTTGAAACTCGTTTTGGCTTTGATAAGCCATTATAAATATGCCATAACCATAATCATCGGCGTGCTCACCGTGGGCTTTGTTGATGAGAATAGCTTCCTGCATCGTTTCCAACTCGAGATGCAAATCAGCGACCTGGAGGAGGAAATAGCGAAGTATAATGCGCAGAACGAAAGCGACCTGAAGAAGCTGAAGGAGATGCGCCAGGGTCCGCAAGCGTTTCAGAAGATAGCACGCGAACGCTACTTTATGAAGGCTGACGACGAGGATATCTATGTGCTTAGCGACGACCCCCAACCTGAAAAAGCAAAAGAGTAAACTACAATGAAACAACTAAATACTATACAAAGCGCGCTATTCCTCATCGGAGGCGTATTAATGGTGATAGGAGCTGGCTGCTTCGTCTTTATGTTCGCACAGCAGATTGTATGCTGGATATTCCTTGTCGGAGCATTACTGTTTGCAGCGATGCAGGTGAACCAGGCATACGAAGGACATAACCCCACCATCAAGCGACTCAAGAAGATAATGACCTTCGCCGACATCTTCTTCGTATTGGCAGGTCTGCTCATGGTAGATAGTGCTAACATGTGGCTCAAGGACTACTTCGCCGACACCATCACTTACTTCAACGTAGTTTACAACAAATGGGTGTTGCTATTGCTCGCTGCAGCCATACTCGAGATGTTCTCTATGCACCGCATAGCATCGGAGTTGAAGAAAGACGCAGTGGAGGACGAAGCCGACAGTGAAGAGCAGGACGATGCTCCAGCCACAGGCAGACAATAAGAAAACAATAAGAACCCAATAAAAACTCAAGATAATGAAGAAGCTACTTTACGCTTTACTCTGTATAATAGCATTGGCATCATGCTCCAGCTCGTACAACATACAAGGCTCTTCGAACGTGTCCACCCTCGATGGTCGTATGCTCTACTTGAAGGTGCTAAGCAATAACGACTTCAAGAAGATTGACTCCTGCGATGTCGTACACGGACAGTTTCAGTTCAGCGGAACGTTCGACACCGTGCGCCTCGCCAATATCTTCATGGACGACGAGAGCATACTGCCACTCGTAATCGAAAGTGGCGACATCACTATAAAGCTCGACAACACACAGCAGAATGTGAGTGGCACACCGCTCAACGACGAGCTCTTTAAGTTCTTCAACAAGTACAACCAGCTGAAAAATCAGGAAGCCGAACTGCTGCACACTCACGACCGCGCTATCATGGACGGTAGCGATATGGAGGCAGTGACACGCCACATCAATGCCGAGGCAGTGCGACTCATGGCAGAAGAGGACAAGCTCGTCACAACATTCGTCACCGAGAACTTCGACAATGTGCTTGGTCCGGGCGTATTCTTCATGATGACCATCGGCTATCGCTATCCCGAACTCACACCGTGGATAGAGGATATCATGAGCAAAGCCACCGACAAGTTCAAGAACGACCCATACGTGAAGGACTACTATCAGAAGGCTCTGGAGAACCAAGCCATTATGAACGGCATGAAAGAAGTGAACAATGCGCCTGCCGGTGCTGCTACAGTTCCTTCGATGCCCGACGGACCGACACCGAACGAGCTGGCACAGCCCGCTGCCAGCGAATAGCATACGCTAACAACGAACAGTAACTATATCTAAGAAATATGAAAACATTAGTATTTGGTGGTAAGCTTGTCAACGAGGGGGCTACGCGAGTAGCGTCCCTCGTTGTCGACGGCGACACCATTACAGACATTATAGAAGGTACAGAAACACCTCGTGGCGACTACGACAGCATCGTAGATGCCACGGGGTGTTTTGTTATGCCGGGAGTGATCGACTGTCATGTACACTTCCGCGACCCCGGACTGACCGAGAAGGCGGACATGGAGACCGAGAGTCGTGCTGCGGCTTACGGCGGTGTCACCACCTACTTCGACATGCCGAACACCAAGCCACAGACCACAACCGAGGAAGCACTCAACGCTAAGTTTGAGGACGCAGCCAAAAAGTCGCACGTCAACTACAGCTTCTTCATCGGAGCTACAAACGACAACATCGACTGCGTCACCGGTATCGACCCACACCGCGTGCCGGGCATAAAGCTCTTCATGGGTTCGTCTACGGGCAACATGCTCGTCGACAGACAGGACGTGCTACACGAACTGTTCAGCAAGGCGACACTGCCACTGATGGCTCACTGCGAGGATACCGACATCATCAACCGCAATATGAAGCACGCACAGGAGCAGTACGGCGACGACCCCGCCGTTGAGCACCACCCTGAGATACGCTCCGAGGCAGCGTGCTACGAGTCGACAAAGCGCGCCGTAGACCTCGCTGAACAGACTGGTGCACGTCTGCATGTGGCACACATGACCACAGCACGCGAGCTGGAGCTGTTCGGCTCTTCGCCACGCATCACGGCAGAGGCAGTCGTGGCTCACCTCGTATTCACACAGGACGACTACGCTCGCCTCGGCACACGCATAAAGTGCAACCCTGCCATCAAGACGGTTGCCGACCGCGACGCACTGCGCCACGCTCTCACCGACGGACGCATAACAACCATCGGCACCGACCACGCACCTCATCTGCAGAAGGACAAGGAGGGCGGATGTGCACGCGCTGCTTCGGGTATGCCTATGGTGCAGTTCTCGCTTGTCACAATGCTCGAACTTGTGGACGAAGGTGTGCTCAGCATGGAGCGCCTCGTCACACTGATGGCGCACAACCCAGCTACGCTCTTCGAGGTGTCGAAGCGTGGCTTTGTGCGCAAGGGCTACAAGGCAGACCTCGTCATCGTGAAGCCCGACGCTCCGTGGACCGTAACGCCGGAGACGATACAGAGCAAGTGCGGCTGGAGTCCAATGGAGGGTCATACCTATCAGTGGCAGGTGCGCACCACGATGTGCAACGGACAGATTATATATAACAACTGGGCGTTCGATGCGTCGAGCCGTGGCGAGGCGGTGCGCTTCAGAGAGTAGACCTATGATGCTGCAATACACCGATTATAACATTTCCACCCTGCGTCCGTACATCAACTGGCTCTACTTCTACTTCGCCTGGGGGCTCTCGGGCAAGCCGCAGGAGGCTAAGGACCGAATGCGGGCGGAGGCAGAACATATGCTCGACAGCTTTGAGACGCGCTACCAGACACACGCTGCCGTAGGCCTGTTCGAGGCTAACAGCGACGGCGACGACATACTCATTGACGATGTGCGGCTGCCTATGCTGCGCCAGCAACATCCCACACGTGAGGGCGAGCCGAACCTATCGCTTGCCGACTTCATCCGTCCGCAGGCTTCGGGCGTGACAGACCGCATCGGAGTGTTCGCCACTACGGTCGACCTGGCGTTGGAGCACGACTTCCTTATCGACGACTATCAGCGTATGCTGGCGCAGACACTTGCCGACCGACTCGCTGAGGCTACGGCGGAGGTGCTTCACATGGAGGTACGTCGCTCGCTATGGGGATATGCACCCGACGAAAATCTGTCCGTAGCAGAACTGCTGCGCGAGGATTTTCAAGGCATACGTCCGGCTGTGGGCTATCCGTCGATGCCCGACACGAGTGTCAACTTCATCATCGACCGGCTCATCAACCTCAAGCAGATTGGCATCCGACTCACCGAGAGTGGTGCCATGAAGCCCCACGCATCGGTGTCCGGACTGATGTTCGCCCATCCGAAGGCGCATTACTTCGAGTTGGGGCGCATCGGCGAAGACCAGTTGCGCGACTATGCACACCGTCGCGGACTGCCCGTGGAGCTCATACGCAGGTTTTTGAAATAGATGAAAACTCTGTAACAACACTATCGCAAGTTTATAAGAAACGTTTTCGTTAAGCCAAATGAGCAGAACCGAGCTTGCTCGAGTTATGCCATGGCGAGAAAACGTGCCATAAAATGGAACATAATGATCGCAAGGATATCAATACTCATACTGCTGCTCACGCTGCTGTCCGACCTGTACATATACCGACGCTATCTGCGCTGGCGCTTCGACATGACGCTATGGATGCGTCTGTTGTGGTGGGTGCCGGGAGCCGCTATGATAGCCTGTACCGCAGCCTATTCGATGATGCGCAACTTCGCGCCCGATAACCTCACGCTCTTCAACGTGTATCTGTTCATGCTCGGGCTGCTCATCGTGCCGAAGGTGGTCTTCACCTTGGCGTCGCTCGCCGGACTGGCTGTTAAGCGACTGCTGAAGTTGCGCACCAACTGGGGCAACCACACTGGACTGGTGCTTGTGCTCGGATGGTTCTATGTGCTGTTCATGGGTACGATGGTGGGTCCCGACCAGCTGCACGTGAAGCGCGTTACGCTCGAGTTCGACAGTCTGCCGAAAGCCTTCGACGGCTATCGCATCGTGCAGCTCTCGGACATGCACCTCGGCTCGATGAAGCAGGAGTTTGCTCAGCGCATGGTGGCACAGGTGAACGAGCTACATCCCGATGCTATCCTCTTCACCGGCGACTTACAAAATATGCGCCCACAGGAGTTGGTGCGTCATGCGCCCACGTTGGTTCATCTGCATCCGGTCGATGGTATCTTCTCCGTGCTTGGCAATCACGACTACGCCGACTATGTGAAGACAGCCACGGCGGAGCAGAAGCGCAGTATGGAGCGTATGACACGTTCGTTCGAGGCTTCGCTCAACTGGGACTTGCTGCTCAACGAGCGTCGCATCTTGCGTCGCGGAGCCGACTCGATAGTGATAGCCGGAACGGAGAACGACGGTCGTCCGCCATTCCCCTGCAAAGCCGACTATCGCAAGGCACTGCACGGCATATCGCCCAAATCGTTCGTCATTATGATGCAGCACGACCCGTCGGCATGGCGCCGCCACATACTGCCCCAATGCACAGCGCAACTAACGCTGAGCGGACACACCCACGGCGGACAGTTGTCGCTCTTCGGCTGGCGACCCACAAGTCTTGTCAACAGCGAGGATGCCGGACTGTATAGCGAGGGCAAACGCTTCCTCTTTGTGTCTACGGGCGTGGGAGGTTTCCTGCCGTTCCGCTTCCACATGAAACCGGAGATTGTGGAAATCACGTTAAAAGTAAAAAAGTAAAAAGGTAAAAAGCAATGAAATATCTGTATCGTATATATCAGCTCTTGATAGCTCTCCCCTTGATAGCTATCTACACCCTCATCACCAGCTTGATGGTTACAATCGGTTGCACCTTAGGCAACGGTCACTTCTGGGGCTACTACCCCGGCAAGTGGTGGGCGCAGTTCATCATACGCATACTCCTGCTGCCGGTGAAGGTGGAGGGACGCGAGAATCTTGTGAAGGGACAGTCGTATGTGTTCGTAGCCAACCACCAGGGAGCGTTCGACATCTTCCTCATCTACGGCTTCCTCTCGCGCAACTTCAAGTGGATGATGAAGCGCCAGCTACGCCAGATGCCGTTCGTTGGCAAGGCGTGCGAGTCGGCTCACCACATCTTCGTCGACAAGCGTGGCGCAAGCAAGATACGCGAGACCTACGACCGCGCCCGACAGACTCTGCAGGGTGGTATGTCGCTCGTGGTGTTCCCCGAGGGGGCACGCTCGTTCACAGGACACATGGGCGTATTCAAGCGCGGAGCCTTCATGCTCGCCGACGACATCGAGTTGCCCGTTGTGCCGCTCACCATCAATGGCTCGTTCGACATCATGCCACGCACTCGCGATATGAAGTGGGTGGTTTGGCATCCGCTCCGCCTCACCATACACAAGCCGATACTGCCAATCAGCAAGGGTACGGACAACATCAAGTATCTTGAGGAAGAGAGCTACAAGGTGGTGATGGGCGGACTGGAGGAGCAATATCAGGGCTTTGTGGAGAACCCAGACCAGTAAAACTCCCGAAAACACGTTTTTTAACGCTACGGCGGCACCCGTATCGAATACATTTAGTATATTTGCATATTAGTTGACGAGTTACAAGTTACGAGTTGACAATGTAAAACCATTCAATAGCAAAACAATGAACAAAAGCGATAGTATAGTAATCATACCGACATATAACGAGAAGGAGAACATCGAGAAGATCATACGCGCGGTGTTCTCACTTGAGAAGTGTTTCCACATCCTCGTCATCGACGACGGTAGTCCCGACGGCACTGCAGCCATCGTGAAGCACCTCATCAGTGATGAGTTCGGCGACCGCCTCTTCATCCTCGAGCGCAGTGGCAAGTTGGGTCTTGGCACGGCGTACATCACAGGCTTCAAGTGGGCGCTTGAGCACGGCTACGACTACATCTTCGAGATGGATGCCGACTTCTCTCACGACCCCAACGACCTACCACGCCTCTACAGTGCTTGTCACGACGAGGGTTACGACGTGGCTATCGGCTCGCGCTACGTGAGCGGTGTGAACGTTGTCAACTGGCCTATCGGTCGCGTGCTGATGAGCTACTTCGCGTCGAAGTACGTGCGTATGGTTACGGGCTTCAAGGTGCACGACACCACAGCCGGCTTCAAGTGCTACCGTCGTTGCGTGCTCTCTTCTATCGACCTCGACAAGGTGCGCTTCAAGGGCTACGGCTTCCAGATAGAGATGAAGTTCACGGCTTACAAGATGGGCTACAAGATAAAGGAGGTGCCGGTCATCTTCGTCAACCGTCGCGAGGGTGTCAGCAAGATGAGCGGTGGTATCTTCGGCGAGGCGTTCTTCGGCGTGATGCGACTCAGATGGGACGGCTGGTTCAGAAAGTATCCTGAGGCGAAACACTAAAAAACTCTATTGCTTAAGACCGCATCAGCTGCTTTTCTGCATCTTAAGGGGGTGCACTTGTCTCAAGTGCACCAACAAAGCAAAAGATCCACAACAGCAGGTTTTCTGCATCTCAAGGGGGTGCACTTGTCTCAAGTGCACCAACAAAGCAAAAGGTCCGCAACAGACGGTTTAAGCACTAACCAGACCTATGGAAATAAGAAACATCAGCAACATTTATACAGCCCTGCCACAGTGCGGGGCTTTTTTGAAAGCTATCAGCGATGAGTCGGTGAGACACGTATTCCTCGGTGGACTACTTGCCTCATCGGCTCCTGTGTTTTTCTCCGCCGTAGCCGAACGACTTAACGGGAAGAAAGACTCAAGACTCAAGACTCAAAATTGCGACGCTCCGTCGCAAAAACTCAACATTCAACATTCAACATTCAACACTCTCACCGCCGTTTTCATCCTTCAAGACAACGACGAGGCAGGCTACTTCTATCACGACCTGACGCAGATACTCGGCACCGACAACGTGCTCTTCTTCCCGTCGTCCTACCGTCGTGCGGTGAAGTACGGACAACGCGACGCAGCCAACGAGATATTGCGCACCGAGACATTGAGTCGTCTCGCGGCTCTTACCTCTGTTGACACGCAGAAGGCATCAACGGGCAAGGGCGCAGGCAAGAATGCAGACAGTGCTGCTGAAGCTCTCTACGTTGTGACCTGCCCCGAGGCGCTCAGCGAGCTTGTCGTGTCGAAGCGTCGCCTCGACGAGCGCACCATCAACATCGCCGTTGGCGACATCATCGACTTTGCCGACCTCGGACGCCAGATGCGCGAGCTCGGCTTCAAGGAGGTCGACTACGTCTACGAGCCTGGTCAGTTCGCAATGCGTGGCAGCATCATCGATGTCTATTCCTACTCGTCGGAGCTGCCGTTCCGCATCGACTTCTTCGGCGACGAGGTGGACACCATACGCACGTTCGAGGTAGCCGATCAGCTCTCGAAGGACGCGAAGCAGCAGGTGCGCATCGTGCCCGAACTGGCGCAGCTCACCGAAGAGAAGCAGCCGTTCACGTCGCTACTGCCCGACGACGCGCTGCTCGTGATGAAAGACCGCCTCTATCTCTGTTCTACCATCGAGCAGATATACAACGACGGCTTTTCGCAGCAAGCCATGACCGAACGTTTGGAGGGTGCTACGGAGGTGGAGCAGCAGCAGATAATGCGCGATATGCGCAAGGAGAACAACCTCGTGTCGCCCACGCGCTTCCGCGAGGAGATATGCCGCTTCCGTCTCGTGGAGTTCGGCGCAAAGCCTACGGGCACGCCGCAGGTGTCTATCGAGTTTCACATCTCGCCGCAGCCGCTCTTCCACAAGAACTTCAGTCTGCTCACCCAGACCCTCGACGATTATCTTCTGCAGGGCTACCAGCTCTACATTCTCGCCGACTCGGAGAAGCAGACGCAACGCCTGCGCGATATTTTCGACAGTGAGGAGCTGCAGCAAAAAATTCAACATTCAACACTCCCCTTCACCCCTGTCAACCGCACTCTGCACGAGGGCTTCGCCGACAACGACCTGCGTCTGTGCTTCTTCACCGACCATCAGATATTCGACCGCTTCCACAAGTACAACCTGAAGTCGGACGCAGCCCGAACGGGCAAGATGGCGCTCACGATGAAGGAGCTGCAAGAGATGGAACCCGGCGACTTCATCGTGCACGTCGACTTCGGCATCGGCAAGTTCGGTGGCTTGGTGCGCGTGCCTGTCGGCGACTCCTACCAGGAGATGATACGCCTCTACTATCAGCGTGGCGACATCGTCGACGTGTCTATCCACTCGCTCTACAAGATATCAAAGTACCGCCGCAGCGACACGGGCGAACCGCCCCGACTCAGCACGCTCGGCACCGGCGCATGGGAGAAGCTGAAGGAGCGCACGAAGAAGCGCATCAAGGACATTGCGCGCGACCTTATCAAACTCTACGCCAAGCGTCGCCACGAGAAAGGCTTCGCCTATTCTGCCGACTCCTATCTGCAGCACGAGCTTGAGGCATCGTTTCTCTACGAGGACACGCCCGACCAGCAGCGCGCCACGCACGACGTGAAGGCCGACATGGAGTCTGCCCGACCGATGGATCGCCTGGTGTGTGGCGACGTGGGCTTCGGCAAGACCGAGGTGGCTATACGTGCAGCGTTCAAGGCGGCGTGCGACTCGAAGCAGGTGGCAGTGCTCGTGCCCACAACGGTGCTCGCCTTCCAGCACTATAAGACGTTCTCAGACCGTCTGAAGGGTATGCCGGTGCGTGTCGACTACCTCTCGCGTGCCCGCACGGCGAAGCAGACGCGCGAGGTGCTTGCCGACCTCAAGGCGGGCAAGATAGACATACTCGTCGGAACGCATAAGCTGATAGGAAAAGCTGTGGAGTGGCACGACCTCGGACTGCTCATCATCGACGAGGAACAGAAGTTCGGCGTCTCTACAAAGGAGAAGCTGCGCACGCTGAAGACCAACGTCGACACGCTCACCATGTCGGCTACGCCGATACCGCGCACGCTGCAGTTCTCGCTGATGGGCGCACGCGACATGAGCATCATGCGCACACCGCCGCCCAACCGCTACCCCGTGCAGACCGAACTGGGCGTGTACGGGCATGAGATAATAGCCGATGCCATCAACTTCGAGATGTCGCGCAACGGACAGGTGTTCTTCGTGAACGACCGCATCAACAACCTGCCCGAGATTGCTGCGCTCATAAAGAAATACGTGCCCGACGCGCGTGTGGCTATCGGACACGGACAGATGTCGCCCGAGGAGCTGGAGAAGATTCTCATCGGCTTTATGAACTACGACTACGACGTGCTGCTCTCAACGACCATCGTAGAGAACGGCATCGACATCAGCAACGCCAACACCATCATCATCAACGATGCCCACCGCTTCGGACTCTCCGACCTCCACCAGATGCGCGGTCGCGTGGGTCGCTCCAACCGCAAGGCGTTCTGCTATCTGCTTGCACCGCCTAAGTCGGTGCTCTCCTCCGAGGCACGCCGCCGACTGGAGGCTTTGGAGAACTTCTCCGAACTGGGCAGCGGCTTCAACCTCGCCATGCAGGACCTCGACATCCGCGGTGCGGGCAATCTGCTCGGTGCCGAGCAGAGCGGATTTATGGAGGACCTTGGCTACGAGACGTATCAGAAGATACTCAACCAGGCGGTCACCGAACTGAAGAACGATGAGTTTGCCGACATGTACGCCGAAGAGATAGCTGCAGGCAACAACCTCACAGGCGATGCCTTCGTGGAGGACTGCGCCGTGGAAAGCGACCTCGAGATGTACTTCCCCGATACCTATGTGCCGGGCAGCGCAGAGCGTATGCTGCTCTACCGAGAGCTCGACAACATCGACAACGACGACGAGCTCGACGCTTACCGCCAGCGACTCATCGACCGCTTCGGTGCCATACCGCACGAGGGCGAGGAACTGCTGCAGGTGGTGGCACTGCGCCGCTACGGCAAGAGTCTCGGCTGCGAGAAGATAATACTCAAACAGGGACGTATGCAGATGCAGCTCGTCAGCAACCCCAACTCTGCCTACTACCGCAGTGCCACCTTCGGCAAGGCACTCGACTTCATCGCTGCCAACGCACGCCGCTGCAACCTCAAGGAGGTGAACGGCAAACGCTCAATGGTGGTGAGCGGTGTGCCGACAGTGGGCGAAGCGGTGAAAGTACTTTTAAAAGTAAAAGAGTAAAAGGGTAAAAAAGTAAAAAAGTAGGAGGTATGGGCATCTTGCCCATACCACGCAGCCTTCCCATGTCTTTGCTCCTAAAAATAACAACAACATGACAACACTTCTCCTTGTGCGCCACGGCGAGACCGTCGACAATGTGCGCCAGATTATGCAGGGGCAGACTCAAGGTGAGCTGACCCCGAACGGCATCGAGCAGGCACGCGCCCTCGCTGCCGAGCTGAAAGACATGCCCATCGACGTGTTCGTGTCGAGCGACCTAAAGCGCGCTTTCGACACGTGTGTGATACTGGCGGCTGCGCACGGCGTGTCGCCCGACGCCATCGTGCAGACAAAGCTGCTGCGCGAGCGCGACTGGGGCAGCTTCACCGGCAGATACATCCCCGACCTAAAGGATGCTCGGTGGACCGACGACATCGAGTCGCTCGACGCTCTGAGGGCGCGTGCCGCTGCGTTCCTGCAGTTTGTGAGGGATAATTATGAGGGAAAAACCGTGCTTGCCGTGGGACACGGCATAACGAACAAGGCGATAAGAAGCGTGCATAGCGGCACGCCGATGAACGAAACGCCACGCATGGCGAACGCCGAAGTGGTCACGATGCAGCTATAAAAAGTGTTGTTCTACACCCCTAAGCGTACCCTTTTTGAGTACTACCGCAGCAGTACTGGAGTAATCTCACCACAGTACTGGAGTAATCTCGCTGCTAAACTGGAGTAATCTCTCTGCGAGTACTGGAGTACTACCGCAACAAGTACTGGTAAGAGTAAAAGTAAAAAAGTAAAAGAGTAAAAGAGTAAAAAAGTAGGAGGTATGGGCATCTTGCCCATACCACGCAGCCAGATTTAAGAGTAA
>ERZ1504833.156-NODE-156-length-19970-cov-4.173487_pt1 | contig 19970 bp, 16 predicted proteins | sample MGYA00572107_ERZ1504833 | MGnify/ENA primary metagenome ERZ1504833 (study PRJEB39906, sample SAMEA3182110) | gut metagenome | biome: human; feature: gut; material: Stool; isolation source: human stools | place: Canada | collected 2013-04-23 ...
GGTTGGCGCTTGTTATCCAACTCAAACTTCAGAATCGCATTCTTTGTCTTTTCGGCGCACCAAAACGCTTTGTAGTTGTTCACTTCACGCGCTGTTGCAATCATCTTCGACTCTGCCGGAAACTCCGCAGAAATGAAATACGGGTCAATAGCAATACAGTGACCTCCTACTCCACAGCCAGGCTGAAGAATATTAACACGCGGATGCTTGTTAGCCAGATTGATGAGTTCCCAAACATTAATGCCAGCCTTGTCACAGATTATAGAAAGCTCGTTGGCGAAAGCTATCTGCGAATCGCGACTCGAATTCTCTGTAAGCTTACACAACTCGGCTGTCTTGCAGTTTGTTGCATGCAAATCGCCCTGCACAAACTGCGCATAGAACTCCTGCGCCTTCTTGGTAGAAGCCTCATTCATACCACCAATCACACGATCGTTATGCACCAACTCGTATATAACATTGCCTGGTAATACGCGTTCTGGACAATAGGCAATATATATATTATCCTTAAGCTCCGGACGCTCATCAAAGATAATCTTGGTCATCTTCTCCGTTGTGCCGACAGGAGAAGTCGACTCTATCACGAAAAGATTGCCCGGTTCAAGATAGGGCAATACCATACGTGTAGCAGACTCTACATACGAAATGTCAGGTTCGTGGTTGCCGCCACGGAACGGTGTAGGCACAACAATAAAGAACGCATCGCTCTTCTCTGGCTGTGTAGTAGCACGCAGCTGCCCTGCATCAACAACTTCCTTGAGCAAAGCTTCAAGTCCTGGCTCAATGATATGCAAGTGTCCAGCATTAGTCTGCTCGACAACATTTTTATTTATATCGACACCTGTTACCTGCACGCCGTGCTTAGCAGCGATAATGGCAGTTGGCAATCCAATGTAGCCAAGGCCCATAAAACATGCTTTCATATTATATTGTTTTTATGATTTTATATTCAAGAATAATTATCTTATAAAGTCTATGATACGTCCACAAGCCTTTCCGTCACCATACGGATTTACAGCATGACTCATGCGCTCGTAAGCCTCACGATTGTTGAGAAGCAGCGACACGTTGTCGACAATAGCGTTATAGTCTGTACCGACAAGTTTCACAGTGCCTGCCTCAAGAGCCTCAGGACGCTCCGTTGTATCACGCATCACAAGAACAGGCTTGCCAAGTCCAGGAGCTTCCTCCTGAATGCCACCACTGTCAGTCAGCACAATGTCTGACTTTTCCATGAGGAAGATAAACATAAGGTATTCAAGTGGCTCTATGAAGAACATATTGCCCAAGTTGCCCAAATCCTCTCCAAAAGCCTCATGTATAGGACGACGCACATTCGGATTGAGATGCATCGGATAGACGAAATCAACATCAGGATACTTCTCGGAAAGAGTCTTTAAAGCATTACATATATTATGAAATCCCTCACCAAAATTCTCACGGCGATGTCCTGTAATAAGTATCAAACGGCGACCACTTGCCAAACGACTGACATCATAACCTTTCGTTACGAGTTCTTTTGCAAGATTCACATTTAGGTTTTTGTCATTATTAATCTTATTGGTAACCCAGTGAAGGGCGTCGATTACAGTATTGCCAGTAACCACAATCTTGCTGTCACTAACATTCTCACGCAAAAGATTCTCGCGACTCAACTTCGTAGGCGAAAGGTTATATGTAGCAATGCGTCCAGTAATAAGTCGATTCATCTCCTCAGGCCACGGGCTGTATATATTGCCCGTACGTAGTCCAGCCTCAACATGTGCTACCGGTATCTGATGATAGAAAGCAGCAAGAGCGGCTGCAGTACTAGTAGTAGTATCGCCATGCACAAACAAAATGTCCGGCACGCACGTCTTGAAAACATCACGCATGCCAAGCAGTACACGCGACGTTACGTCATATAAGTCCTGTCCCTGCTTCATAATATTCAAGTCGAAGTCGGGCTTTATATCGAAAAGTGAGAGAACCTGATCGAGCATTTCGCGATGCTGACCGGTTACACACACTATAGTTTCGAATTCGTCTTTACGTGCCTGAAACGCCTTAACCAAAGGTGCCATCTTAATAGCCTCCGGACGAGTTCCAAACACAAGCATTATCTTTTTCATAATAATATATCCTTATTTTATAAACTTATAGACTAGCAACTTATTGTAGCCTTGTGGTTCTGACATCTCTTTTTTTTACTTATTTTAACTCAATTTAAATGAATAAAATTAGAAACTAATATATATTGCAAAGGTAGTAATTTAATTTGACAATATCTTTCTTTTTTAATTTTACACAACAAAACTTTTCATTATCCCTTTTTGTTTGCAAGAACAATACAAACCATAGTAATAATTATAAAAAATAAAAAAACAGACCTTATCAAATAATATTTTGGTCATTACAAGCAAAATCATTATTTTTGCAAAAAAATACTAACGAACCATCCAATTAAATAGAACTGGATGATAATACGAAATAATAATGACAGCCATAATTATTTTAAATTGGAACGGATATAAAGATACAATAGAATGTCTCGATTCTTTATTAAATTGTCAAAACGATTTTTTTATAGTTGTAGTAGACAATGGTTCGGACAATAATTCTGTTGAATTCATTAAAAAGCATTTGGAAGAACATAATACATCAGTAGACTTCGTCAAATATGGTGACACATTAAATTATATACCACGAAATCATCAAGTCATAATATATCCAACAAACCGAAATTTAGGCTTTGCAAGAGGAAACAATGAAGCCTTAAGAATGCTATCTAAGTTAGATATAAGCAACTATTTGTTATTAAACAACGACACTATTGTAGAAGAACATTTCTTGGACAAATTATTATCCTTCCAAGAAACGCATCCACAATACGAAGTCTTAACTCCGCTAATTTGTTTCGAATCAAATAGAAACATTATTTGGAATGCTGGAGGAAAACTGTTTTGTGGACTCAGAAAGTACTATTATGATAACAAACATCGCTCATGCGTAAAAGAACACCTCTATAAGGACATAACGTTTATAACGGGATGTGCACTTTTCTTCACCCCATCGATATTGCGTAAAGATGGAGGTATCTTCATTGAAGATTTCTTCTTCGGAGAAGAAGATTTTAACTTCAGCCTAACAATGAAGAAAAACAAACGCAAAATGGCATGCGTTGTAAACTCACTCATCTACCACAAAGTGGGAGCCTCAACGGCACAAAAATTCATTAAAGGCAAATTGTATATACACTATTTAAACCGATTTATAGACATCAAGAGAAACTATTCTTTCGTGTTCTACACACTTTGGAAATATATTAATGCTTTATATATACTTACGTTGTTAACGAAAAAAGGTTGTAGTTTTACAGAATCAATGACTTTTATTAAAAACGTCATTAACAATGCAAAACATAAGAACAAGGTAACACACGAGGATTTTATCAAAGCAATAGAGAATATTAAATAGTTATTAGATTATAAGGTATATGGCTTTAGTGTCTCATTTTTAATAAGACACTAAAGCCATATACCTTACTTTACTTTTCAAGCACTAAATCAGAAGGCTTAAGATGATAATATTCCATAACTTGTTCTATTTGAACATCATTGTATGACTTCTTAACATTTACAGCTGACAGATTACTGTCCTTATGTGCAAACTGATAAAACACATCTAATGGTATCATTGAAAAATGGTTGTTTTTAAGAACCATGGTTGGTGTGCCATTTAAAACGCCCATAAAGTACATCCAGACATCATCGGCTTTTGGACAAAGTATCTGAAACAGATTCCTATTGCATACATCTTTATACAAAAAGGACTTTTTATATAAACAACCACCTCCTGTCGTAGCAAATAGAGGACTTTCACAACTGTCACTTACAAGCTTATTCCAAGAAGAGTACGGCATCAAATCTCCATTATCTGAAAAAGTTGGCCTATGTGCAAGATGAGTATATATTCGCTCAGGATTTCTTTCATATTCAATCATCAACTTTTTTATAAAGTTTGAAGGATAATAGAAATCGTCATCCACGGTTATAATAATATCATCTGGATACGCCTCAAGCGTGGGTATGTGCTTTTTAAATGAATACAAATTCTCACAAAAGCGAATGGTTAACCCTTTGCCTCGTAATTGTTTCAAAACGTTAGGTATAGAACACTCATTCCATTCATCACGGTCAAGCCATAATACTACAACATCAGGTTTATAACTTTGCTTCAATAGTGAAATTAATGTATACGGCAGTGTTCTTGTTACTCTTTTGCCATAACTTGTCAAAGAAACTACAACCTTTTCTGATCGCTTTTCTGACGTATTGACACCACGAATAGATTTAAATGCTATAGGTGTTTTATTGTAGAACTTTATCATTTCTCCAATCAAGGATGAAATAACTATTAAAAATTTTTTCTTCAACTCACGCATGACGATAAATACAAAATAATTTTATAAAACAAAAAGCAAATAAAAGCAGCTCGGAGATACTCATAGCCCACGCTGCACTTTCAATGCCAAAAGTATTTACTGTACATAATAATATAATAATAGCAACAGTTCCCGACACGACTACCGCTCCTAAGAAGAAACGTTGTTTATCCATATTCACCAACCCTACAAAACCCAATAGATAGTTAAGGCAACCAAAAACTACTACTGGTAACATAATGTTAATTATGCCAGAAGACCCCGTGAAATCATGACCTACAACATAACCAACATAACCGGTTAAGAAATAGAGAGCCAAAGAAGCCACAACCAATAGTATGGTCAAAAATACGGCTATTTTGAACAGAGAGTACAAATCTTTCTTTCTATTAGCACTTTCTTTTATACGGTAACCAAAATGTGGATACAAAGCCTGCGATATCGGATTTATCAAAGACTGAAGAGCCTTTATGACTTTTTCAGCCAAGGCATATATACCAACTGCTGAACTACTAACAAAATAATTGAGTATTATTATGTTAAGATTTCTGTAAACAGACATACCTAAAGTGGAAAGGAATATCGAAAATCCGTCTTTCAACTCTTCACGCACGACCGACCACTTGGGTATAAAGAGATGCAATTTGAACATTCGCTTTACCAAAACCATGCTAAAAAATGCAGAAGTAACACATCCTAAAGAATTCAACAGCAAGATATATTTAAAATCCTGCTGTCGGGTCACAATAGCAAAAACAAGCATGGTAAACAACAACTTGGCTATAGCATTTACAATAGTTACATACTTCATCTGCTCCAAGCCTTGGAACAACCAGGTAGGAATGAAAATATCACCATAAATCATTCCTATCGCTGTTAGAAACATAAACCATTCATATTCGTCCTTAAAAATGACATTTGAAAGCATTACAACTAATACAACAATAAAAGTTGCAACAATGAATCGTCCTGCAAAAACAGCATTCATTATTTGATTCACAACATGTTTATCATCACGATTCTGTGAAATTTTCTTTGTAGCCGAGAATAGATAGCCATATGATGTGAATATATTTATGGTTTGTATTATCGCTAAAACAAAAGAATACTTTCCAAAATAAGATGTACCCAAGACATGTGTAAGATACGGAATTATCAGCAATGGAAGTCCTATATCCAAACCTTTCAGAATGGATAAGTAAGCAAAATTCTTTATGACTATATTATAATTACCGTTGAAGATCATTATCTTTTACTTTTTTATCAGATGAAACCACCTTTTTTCCAAAGAAATATGGAAGAAGCCATAAAAATAATAATATTTCATATGGCTTTAATAACGCAAAATAGTAATCAAACCACCCCATGAACAAAATGGCACAAAACCATGCATCAAGAGGAAGCAACAAACTACTTTGCCTTGCAATACGAAACGCTCTTATTGAATAAGCGATGGAGCTAAATAGCAATATCGTCAGACTCCCCCAAAAAGGACCGCCATATATATAAATAGTTCCCATAAAAGAACGTATATTAGTAAGCAGGCCCGGCCATGTCGTCATAAGATAATACGGGCTAACACCAGTGGACATTTGGTTACCTGTCATAAGATTATAAATATTTACAAAGGGTGTATACAGATAATCAGGATTGTAAGGTTCCAATATTCCACGCCCCATATCCATACTCAATCCAAGCACACCACTTGTCAAATAATGAGTGAAATTCCTAAATATAAAAAAGAACACCTTATCTGACATTTGTTCGTCTTTTGAAACAACAAGACTCAGATAATAACTCAGAAAGAAAAAGCCAAATCCTAATAAGCAAACAGAACTTATTTTCTTAAAGTTCAATTTAAGTTTATTAGAAAAAACATTAACAAAAATACCTGCAAAAATAGGTATAAGCACCCAACCCTTTACCTGTGCGATAACTCCATATAAAACACATAACAATATGCCGAATATCAACCACCATCTTTTACGATTAATAAACTGGAAACAGAATATTTCCAATGCTATTACAATCACAAAGACGTGAGCCCAAGGACCAAACATTGACGTTTTATCCGCAAACTCGTCACTACCTACGGAAGCAGCGCTTTGCATTTCTCGCGCTGATTTTAGTATATACAGGCCATACAATATAAGAATTGACAATAATATCATAGTAAAGCTCCTTATATTCAAGTCATTCTTTATATTTAAGCACGAAAAGTCCACATTGTTAGGCATTAAAAATCTTATCAGTGCACTTGGTACGAAGAACACCAACAAGCCTATTTCCCAAAGCAAAAGGCTATCATAGCAGAACGGATAAAAAGAATTCACTTCAACGAATGCTATAGAAAACAAAGCAACCGCTGCAAAAGGGAGCATAAGCACATTCAATGGAGTATATAAAGTACCCCACATCTTTTTCTCTATTAAAGTTAAAGTAACAACTTCAAAGATAAAAGAAAGTAGAATTATGCAATTTACCATATAATAATAATTAATATAAACTCAATATTACATCTCTTGCTCTTCTTCTATTTTTCTTTTAACGAGGAAATAAACAGTAAGGGCACTTGTTGTTATTATATTCCACATTACAAGAAGAATCATTCTTCTTGGAGCTGATTTCTTCAATGGAACATAAGCAGGCTGAATTATGTTAAACACTGGAGTTTTTGCTAATAACTTTGCTTTAGCAGCCTCCTTTCTCTGCTCCATCTGGGAATAATTATTAAACTTTATCTGCATTTCATTTTCAAGAGCACTTTCTTTGCTCTTATAACCCATAAGTAATGCATCAACATTTGCATCTGCAAAGTTAGCATAAGCATTCATTGATTTGAGATATTCAATTCTACTCTGGGCACTTAACTTTTCATAATAATCCAAATCCTGTTTTGCCTTATTTGTTCTATAATCAAGAATATGCTTCTGCAACATCTTGCATACGTTATCAACAGTCATAGTTGCAACATAGGGATCCTGCATAGTTACATCTATTGTTATCTCTCCGGTTCCTCCATCGACCTTCAAATTAACACATTCATTAATTTCTGTATAAATATTGTAGTCTTCCTTCGAAATTCTGTAAGGATTTTTTTTATCAACAGATACCGTTTCTTTTTTATCTTTTAAGAATGGAATTTTGATACTCCACCAAGGTTTCTTTTGACAATTCAAAAAGTAATGAGACAAAGACATCACTTTTGTACTATCATTCATCTTCACTTGAGTATTAGCCAATTTTTCAAGAAACGCTGTTGATTGTATGATTTCAGGATAAACATCTATAGAAAACGGGTCCTCGTTATCTCCAAGATCATTCAGATTTACTCCCATAAGTGAAGCTGCAGCGCCCAATCCACCCATACTATTACCATTTGATATTATTGGTATCATTTTTACAGATGATGTATAGCTCACAGGAAGACTAAAAGCTATTATTACTGCAATTATAGTCGTAACAATAAAGTTTATCAAATAAACTTTATTGTTACGTCTTACCATTTTAAATAAATCTATAATAGTTAATGTCTTCTTTTCCATTATTATAAATATTTTAACTTTTAATTATTATTTATAAACGTCCGTTCACTCATATTATTTTATTTATTAAGCACTTTTCTTATTGTGCCGTTTGCACGTTTTTCTATATATATTCCTACAGGTAGATTATCCACATTAACACCAGTAAAATCAACACCATATACATTGGTACGTCTTACAACACTATCATCCAACTTATCCAAGCATGATTCAACTGCTGTAACTTGCTCTAAGTTTGTGGTAAGGATCTCTAATAAAGCAAGACGCTCTTTCAAGTGTGTTAACACATCATCAATCTGCTCATCAAGGGTGTTCCTACACTCATTAGCATAAACAGCACGATGCAATTCCATACTCTTCTCGAAAGCCTCACCATATTTCTCCTTGAAATTCTTCAAGCTATTCTCAACATAAGGATACACTGCCGCTATCTTCTCTTTATAAAGGTTTAGATATGTACGAACAAAGTTCTTATCTTGAAATAGAGCCCGATAGAAGAAAGCATAACTAATGTGTTGATACCCCCAGCCCACATCAGAACGAAACGCCGAATCGAAATCCCAAAGCGTAGCAATCTTCAGTTTAGAATTTTCTGTAGTACCATTCTCTTTATAAAGAAACATATTGCTACCCGCAGCATCGGATGTTCCAAGAATATCATGGGCAAGAACCCAATGGGCAAATGAATTGTAATCAATAAGATCAGAGGCTCCTACGTTTGAATAGACCGCAGTCTCCACCTTTTCCATCTAATTCTTTATATCAGCCAATTGTTCTTCAGTCATGTCATCTTCATCAGGGTACTTGAACGTATAACCCATGCAAGTGTTGGTTTTTTGATGCTCTGTACGGAAGTAAGTCTCGCCTTCTTTCCACCAATAGGCATCATTCTCTATTACAAAACCAGTATTGTCGGTCTTTATACGAGTATCGGCACGTTCAACAGTCTCAATAAGATGGTACAGCCCTTGATACTTTCCGTTGATAACAACATTCACAGGACGTGTATTAGGTGTCCATGGGAAATTAAGCGAACGACACAAAGCCAAACCTGTATTAAGAAGAATATTGCATTCTTCATTCTTCATCACTTTATTCCATGTAAACATAGAAAGCAAGGCGAAGTCCTTACTTTTATGCTCATTGCCAAGTTGAAGTAAATCGGCTTTCTTTGACAACTTCAACTTATAAGGATGCTGCGCAAGATTAGCACCTGTAGAATTACCACGTATCTTTATTCTGACTCCCGATTCACCCTTCACATAATCGCCGCTGTCATATAACGTTTCACCTTTGAAAGTCATCACAAGACGACCAGGCACATGCTCACTCAATATTCCCTCACCAACACATCCCTCGGGAGGAGATACTTTAGTAGCAGTAGGCATCACGCCATCAACAGTCTCAATTGTGAGCAAAGGTAGGTCTGGCCATTCGGTTGGTGTCTGAGCCTTCAATGACGCTGACACTATCACACTGAACAACACAACCATTGCTGTCAAAATGTGACTTTTCTTCATAGCTTTTCTCATTATTGTGTTTTTTACGAACTAAACATTACTACATATTAGCAATACCTTACTTCGTGAGGATGTTACTAATTGTTGCAATCATCGCAGCGATTGACGACATGCTCGATCCCATACTCATCATCTCGGCAGCTGTCATCTTGCGCTTCAGCTTAGCAGGCACTACAATCTCGCAGCCCGGCTGTACCTTCGCTCCATGACTCAGCTTCGACACCTTACCATTCATGTAGATGATGTATGCACGGCCCTTAACGGCATCCGAAGCGTAGCCGCCCGCCTGGTCGATGTAGTAGCCGGCACGCTTTCCGCGCTCGTAAGCCACGGTATTGGCGTACATCACGGCTCCGTTCACCTTCACCGTTCCGTTGTACTGCGGCACAATAAGACGGTCGCCGTCGCGCAACACGAGGTCGGCGTCAGAGCCCGGATTCTTCATAGCCTCTGCGAGGTCGATACCTACAGGGTACTCGTCAGGCACTTGGAACTTCTCGATGTTGGCCTTTGTAGCATCCTGGGCTGTAGTCTGCAGAGCTGCGGCGTTGTTGGCACTTGCCGAGAGCTGCAAAAGGTTCTTCTTCTGCTCCTCCTGCTGCATCTTCAGTACAGCCTCCATACGTGCTTTCTCGGTTTCGTTAGCCCTACGCATGAGTCGTGCGCCCTTTATGTAGGCGAGTCCGTTCGAGCCGCCCGACTTTTTGAAGAGGTCGCTCAAGCGTGTGTTGTTGCGCTCCAGGGCGTATGTTCCGGCGAAGAGCACCTCGCCCTCTACCGACACGTTCTGCTGCTCGGTGTAGCCCGGCGAACGCATTACGTACACTTCGTCAAAAGGCATAAGTGTCAGCGTGCGGTCACCGTCAACAGCAAAGTTGTCTTTCAGCGCCACGCTGAATGTCTTTGCGATGACGCTGTCTGGACGCAACGCCTTCGGGTCGCTCACACGTCGGCTGATACTTACGTTCATAAGCGATGCTTTATCGGTGAGACCGCCTGCCTGTATGATGAAGTCCTCAACAGTCTCGTTGTCGGCATACTTATATACACCGGGGTACTGCACCTCGCCACGTATCGTGAGCGTTCGGTCGGACATCTTTTCTGTCTTGGTAGCAACAAAGAGTACGTCGTTCTCTTTCAATGGGATGTCGGCTACACGACCGCTCATTATGCCCTCAATGTCTACGCTGACAACCTCAAGCGTGCGGTCTGCCTTCATGCGGTGCATCACGGCACGCGAAGTGATAGCATCTTCTGTAACACCATCGGCGTGCTCGATGAGCGAACGTACGCTGTTAACCTGCTCGCCAAGGTTGTACATACCCGGACGGAACACGGCTCCCTTCACTTCAACGGTGTTGGCGTAGCGTGCCATGATTGAGTCGACAGACACAGAGTCGCCGTCGGCTACATGGAAGCTCGCAAAGTCGAACTCCTCAACGTTATATGCCGAGTATTCCTTTCCGTTTTTGCGGTTCACACGCACGGCCTTCTTGTAAGCGTCGCCCGTGAAACCGCCCGTGTATTTCAGCAACGAAGCGATCGACTCGTTGGGTTTCATCTCGTAGAACATAGGACGCTTCACCTTACCCGTCACGTTCACAAGACAGTCGTACGGGCCTACAACAACCACGTCGTTGTCGGCGAGACGCACATTGCCCGTGAGCTTTCCGTTGAGGATATAGTCGTAGATGTCGACGGTTGTAATAAGACGGTTGTTGCGATATACCTTGATATTACGAAGCGTACCTATGTCGTTTGTGCCGCCAGCCATGTAGAGAGCGTGGAAGACAGTAGCAAAAGCCGAGAGTGTGTAGGTACCAGGTGTCTTCACCTCGCCCATCACGTTAACAATGATAGTGCGTGTCTGACCTACCGACAGCTTTACCTTAGAACTGCTATAGCGTGCGCCAAGCGTAGAGCGAAGGCGTCTGTTAGCCTGATCTACTGTAAGTCCGCCAACATGTACGGGGCCGAAGCCTTCGATTGTTATTTCGCCTTCAGGCGACACGGTACACTGCTCCGACTTCTGCGAAGCACCGTAAATATCAACGAAGACGGCATCGCCCGGACCGAGAACATAGCTCTGCGGTGTAGCGATGTTCATGTTCGGCTCGAACGAGAGTTCCTGGTTGTTGAAGATGTCGCGTCCGAACACTTTTTTCTTCAGAGCGTCGCGCTCAGCAAGCAGCTGCTCAAGCATCTGCGCTGTATCTGGCACCAGCTCGAACATCTCACGCTGATAGTCCATAAACTCCTCGTCGGTCTCATCGTAGGTGTTCTTATACTTGCGGTCGCGTTCTGCCTTCAGGCGCATATTCGAATACTGCGAAGCCTTCTGCGTAGCCTCCTTGCCATAGTCGTCACGCTTTGTCAGCTCGCGCGGATTACCGTTATTAGTACGCAGACGCGATTCGTCCTTGCCCGTTGTGTTGTCCGACACATTACCTAATCCGCCCTGCTTCATCTGGCGTTCGTACTTGTTGCGCACGCGGCGAATCTGCGAGATGTCCACACCACGCTGCATAAGCTTGGTCACAATCTCCGACTGCGACTTACCAGAGTTGTGTTCCTTCACGATGTACTGCATCACCTGCTGGTCGGTCATCGACGACTGTGCCATGGCAGCCAACGGCAGAAACAGAAACAGGAACAGATAAATAACGTATTTCTTCATTGTTTTATAATTGTTTTCTTTATATAACTCTATTTTAGTTGTTTTATTGTATTACAGCTTGCCAAGTGTCTTCTGATACACATCTTTAAGCACAAGTCCGGCTATAGTAAAGCCGAATATAGCCGTGATGTGCGCCATCGATCCGTTTGTCTGCGCCTTCTGTATCAGACAGGGGTCGTTGCCTGTGTCGCTGCCACGATTGTCGAGCAGTTCCTCGCTGTAGACGCACTGGAACTTGTGAGCCGGCTTCAATCCGGCACGCTTCATGCGCTTGCGCAGCGCCGATCCGAGCGGACAGCCGCGCACTTTCCAGAACTCAGTCACGCGTATTTGCGTAGAATCCATCTTCAACGCAGCGCCCATTGACGATAAGAACACGGCATTGGTCTCGCATGCACGCATTATGAGCGATATTTTGTCCTTCAGCGAGTCGATAGCATCGATGATATAGTCGTACTCGTCGAGATGGAACTCGGCTGCAGTCTCGTCGGTGTACATCTTCTGCAGGGCGTTGACCTCGCAGTCGGGGTTTATCTCGAGCAGACGTTCGCGCAGCGCCTCCACCTTCACACGTCCTATTGTAGAGGACGTAGCCATCAGCTGTCGGTTTACGTTAGAAGCGCACACGCAGTCGCAGTCGACTATCGTGATATGGCGTATGCCCGAGCGCACCAAGCACTCTACACACCAGCTGCCTACGCCGCCCACACCGAAGACGATGACGCGCTTCGATGCCAACGCCTCCATCACGTCTTCGCCCATGAGCAGTTCGGCACGCTTGAATATTTCTTTCTCTTTAGTCATTGTAATACAAATAGATTTCTGTACGTTCAGACTTATTTTTTGTACGTTCAGCTCTATCAGTTCTTCGTAACCTCTACAATCTTTGTGGGCTGCTGCTCCTTGTTGCGACGGTTCACGACGGTAACAACAGCCTGTGCGAGGTTGATAAACGCCAGACCAGTTATGCTGTTGCTGTCGAGAGCGGCAGGTGTACCAGCGTCTCCATTCTCGCAGATGCCCTGAACGAGCGGTATCTGCGCGAGCAGAGGCAAGCCCTTCTCCTGCGCAAGCTGCTTGCAGCCTTCCTTGCCAAAGATGTAATACTTGTTCTCGGGCAGTTCGGCTGGTGTGAACCACGCCATGTTCTCCACGAGTCCGAGGATAGGCACGTTCACCTTGTCGTTCTCGTACATGTCAATACCCTTGAGAGCGTCGGCGAGTGCCACCTTCTGCGGTGTGCTCACTATGACAGCGCCTGTGATTGCGAGAGTCTGGAGCAGTGTGAGGTGTATGTCGCTTGTTCCGGGAGGTGTGTCAAGCACGAAGTAGTCGAGCTCGCCCCAGTCGGCATCGGCGATGAGCTGCTTCAGTGCGTTCGATGCCATGCCACCGCGCCACAGTGTTGCGGTATTGGGGTTTACGAAGAAGCCGATAGAGAGCAGCTTGATGCCGTACTTCTCAATCGGTTCGATGAGGTCGCGACCGTCTTTCTTCACGGCGTAGGGGCGTGCGTCCTCCACCTGGAACATCTTCGGAACAGACGGACCGAAGATGTCGCAGTCGAGCAGACCTACCTTGTAGCCAAGACGTGCCAAAGCGATGGCGAGGTTGGCTGCGACGGTGCTCTTGCCCACGCCGCCCTTGCCAGAGCTGACGGCGATGACGTTCTTCACCTGCGGCAGCAGTTTGCCCACTTCCGGGCGCGGCTTCGAGAGGAATTCGGTCTCGATGGTCACCTCCACGTCTTTCGACACGTGATAGTGGATAGCAGCCTCAGCCGCCTTGATAGTCGACTTCATGAACGGGTCGGTATCGCGTGGGAAGACGAGTGTGAACTTCACTTTCATGCCGTTGATGCGCACATCGTCGGCAAGCATATTACTTTCTATGAGGTTTTTCTTTGTACCTGCATATATTACTGTTGCGAGTGCGTCAGTAATGAGTTTCGGATATAGGGTCATATTTGAGTTTTGAATTTTGAGTTTATACAGCTGTTGTTTTAGAGCTACGCTTGTCGCGGTGATACGAGCGGTACTCGTCGAGCGGTATCTCAACTTCTGGCTCATACAGCTCGCCGTCGTGCGGCAATGCGAACTTCATGTACTTGATATTCAGTCCGCGTTCTATCCACATGCTTTCGTAGTAGGTCTGTATGCCGAGAATCTCGTTGGTCTGTGCGTCCAAGCCCTCGGTGTGGTAGAGGTCTTCGGTGCGGAAGAGCAGTGGCAGATTATTGCGCTGCTGCATGTATGTGGTGTATGTGAAGAGGAAGTTGGAGTCGGTCTTCAGATGTATCGTGCCGCCGTCCTGCAGGAAGCGGCGGTAGCGCTCCATGAAGTAGGTAGAGGTGAGACGCTTGCGTGGGTTCTTCATCTGCGGATCGCTGAACGTGAGCCATATCTCCTGCACCTCGTCCTCTGCGAAGAAGCGGTCTATAATCTCTATGTTCGTGCGCAGAAACGCCACGTTCTTGAGTCCTTCGCCGAGTGCCTGCGTGGCACCAGTCCACATGCGTGCGCCCTTGATGTCTACGCCGATGAAGTTCACGTTGGGGAACATCTTTGCCAGCCCCACCGTGTACTCGCCTTTGCCGCAGCCCAACTCGAGCACAATCGGGTTGTCGTTCTTGAAATATATCTCGCGCCATCGTCCTTTCATGTCGAACGGCACATTATCTGCTACCGAGAACGGATATTGAAACACGTTCTCGTATCGCTCCATATCAGCGAACTTCGCCAGTTTTCCTTTGCCCATTGTTGTCTTTTAATTCACTTCCGAAAGAAGTATTTTTAAAAATTCGTCAATATAAGTCATCGACACTTCAAAAATGCAAAGTTACGAAATAAAGGACGATTAGACAAATTCGGAGGGTTAAAAGTGGAATTTGGGTTGGTTTATATATACAAATAAGGTGCAGCGGCAAAAACCGCTGCACCCTTACTCTGAATATTTACCTAATCAATTTTTACTCGATTACTACTGTTGTCCAACCGTGCTTATCCTCTTCCGTGCCATACTGAATGCCACGCAGGTGGTTGTAGAGCTTGGTCGAAACAGGACCTGGTTTACCGTCCTCGCTGAACATGAAGCGCTGACCTGTGTCGATGTCGTCGATGTACGAGATCGGACTGATTACGGCTGCTGTGCCGCAAGCGCCTGCCTCCTCAAATGTAGCGAGTTCTTCCTCAGGAATCTGTCTGCGCTCTACGGTCATGCCGAAGTCCTCTGCGAGCTGCATAAGACTCTTGTTGGTGATTGACGGAAGGATTGAGGTCGACTTCGGTGTTACGTATGTGTTGTTCTTGATACCGAAGAAGTTGGCAGCACCGCACTCGTCCATGTATTTCTTCTCCTTTGCGTCGAGATAGAACTCGCAAGCGTAGCCCTTCTCATGAGCGAGATGGTTGGCTCTGAGCGATGCAGCATAGTTGCCACCCACCTTGTAGATACCGGTTCCGAGCGGAGCCGAACGGTCGTAGTCGCGTATGATGACGTATGGGTTTGTAGAGAAACCACCCTTGAAGTAAGGTCCTACCGGTGTGACGAAGATGATGAACATGTACTCTTCTGCCGGACGAACGCCTACCTGTGCCGATGTACCGATGAGGAGCGGACGGATGTAGAGTGTTGCGCCGCTCTCGTATGTCGGGATATACTCCTGATTGAGGCGCACTACCTTCTTCACCATCTCAACGAAGAGGTCTGTAGGCAACTCTGGCATCATGATACCGCGGCATGTCGACTGCAGACGTGCTGCGTTCTCTTCCATGCGGAACACGCGCACCTTGCCATCGGGGCAACGGTATGCCTTCAGTCCCTCAAAGGCTTCCTGTCCGTAGTGCAGACAGGTGGCTGCCATGTGGAGCTTAATGTACTCGTCGGAGCAGACCTCTATCTCGCCCCACTTGCCATTGCGGTAGCAACAGCGCACGTTATAGTCGGTAGGCATATAGCCGAACGACAACTCTGACCATGCTATATCTTTCATAAAACTTTAGGTTTTAATACGTTTCTTTTTCATAGCGGGGATATGCTCCCCTAACCGCAGGCAAAAGTAATAATAATAAAACAAACGTGCAACTATTTGTGCGATATTAGACATTATTAGCACAAAAAAGCAGACAACAACTTGCGCTATCAATCCTCACTGCCGAGTATCTTGCGTATGTCCTCGTCGGTTTTCGTGAGTTTGTCCTTGCATTGCTTTATCAGCTTCTGCGCGGTCTTCAGTTGCTCACTGAGCGAGTCTATATCGAGCTCGCCGTTCTCCATCTTTGCTGCGATGTCTTCCAACTGGCGCATCGCTGCTTCGTATTTCTGTTCTTTGGGCATTTGGGTTATTGTTTTTATTAGTGTGTGCAGTTAGGGGTGCAGTGCCATCTTCAAGGGGGTGCAGCTGTCTCAGCTGCACCAACCAAGCAGAATACTAATCGGTCGGTGCACTTGAGACAAGTGCACCCCCTATATTGCAGCACCCTACTATTCCACTCTTGATTTGAATGTTCCTTTCTCCACGTGCGTTTCCACCAGCGCACCCTTCGGCAGCTGTGCGGCATCGCGCACCGCCTTGCCGTTGTACGTTGTGATGCTGTAGCCGCGGCGCAGAAGACGGTCGGGGTTTTCAGCCTCAACGCGCTGTGCGAGCAGCTCGAGCCGGTGGTGCTCGTTGTCTATCTTTCGTCTTACTGACATCTCTATGGAGCGCTGCAAGGTGTTGACATAGGTTTCCGCCGTCACGAGTTGCCTGTTCGCAGCCGTCGTTATGCGCTGCATAAGGCGGTCGGCTCTGCCCCACTCCTTCGTCTTCACGAGCGAGAAGAGCATAGGAATACGCTCCGATAGCGACGCGAGGCGCACACGCTCCACATCCATGCGGCGCTGCACGCGATCGGCAATGCGGTCGGCAAGCTGGTCGAGGCGCAAGGCGGTGCGCTGCAGGTTGTCGATGAGGAATTGTGCAGCAGCCGTTGGCGTCTTCATGCGTGCGAACGCCACCATGTCGAGCACGCACTCGTCGCGCTCGTGACCGATGCCGGTAATGACGGGCAATGGGAAGTTGGCTACGTTCTCCGCCAAGGCGAGCGTGTCGAAGCCCGACATATCGCTCGTGGCTCCGCCACCGCGTATCACCACCACCGCGTCGAAGTCATCCACACGTTCGTATATGCGTCCGAGGGCGGCTATCACGCTCTGCTCCACGGCTTCGCCCTGCATCACGGCAGCGAAGAGTTCCACCTTATATATATAGCCCCCTTGATTGTCGTGCAGCTGGCGCGAGAAGTCGCCGTAGCCGGCTGCTCCTTCGCTCGATATGACGGCTATGCGCTGCGCAAACAACGGCAGCCGAAGCTCTTTCTGCAGGTCGAACACACCTTCTGCCTTCAGTTGGCGCACTATCTCCTGGCGACGGCGTGCGAGATCGCCCATGGTGTACTCGGGGTTGATGTCGCTCACTATCCACGAGAAGCCGTAGGCTGCATGAAACTGCGCACGCACGCGCAGCATCACCTTCATGCCGGCGTGCAGCCGCTGACCAGTGATGCGCTCGAACTTGGGGCGTAGCAGCGACCAGCGCGATGCCCAGCACTTGGCTGAGGCGCGTGCCGTGGGCGTGTTGGAGAATTCGTCCTTCTCCACCAGCTCCATGTAGCAATGCCCGCGCACCTCGCGTGCTTCCGACAGCTCAGCCTCCACCCAGTACTCATCGGGCAGACTGATATCAACGACGGCTGCAACGAGCGAGTTAAGTTCGAGGAGCGAGAGCGGCTTGTCGAACGTGTCTTTGTTCATTGTTATATCTGAATACTTGTTATGATACCTTTCAGCTTAGCGGTCGGCAAATCAACGCAAAAAACCTTGTTTCTTTAGCACGTCGATAAGTCCTGCAGACATAGCCTCGTTGTCCCTGCGCGTGTATCGGCAGTCGGTAAACACCTGCGCGAGAGTCTGTTTGCCGTTCAAGTGCACAAACTCTCTGTTCTCCTCCAATGCCTCCTTCTCGGCATAGAAGCGGTCAATGCGCTCGGGGGTATAGTCGCAGTAAGTTTCCTCGTGCATGATGGCATCGAGGGGCAGACGGTCGGTGAGCGCAGGCTGCTCGTCGGGCCAGCCGAGCGTGATAGTAGCCACGGGCACTACGAGGCGTGGCAGCTGCAGCACGTCGATAATCATCTGCGGCATGTACACCGTTGTGCCGAGGAAGCAGCAGCCCAAGCCTTCCTCTTCAGCAAGGTTGCAGAAGGTCTGGCAGAAAAGCAGCGCGTCGGTAGCTGCGTTCTGAAACGAGAGCATGTTGTCGTAGCCCGGGTCGGCGTTGCGGTTCTCTGCCCAAAGCGTGGTGCGACGAAAGTCGGCGCAGAACGTGAGCACTACGGGCGCACCCTCCACCATCGGCTGGTTGAAGTGTGCTGGCGCGAGGCGGCGCTTCTGTTCATCGGATCGTGTCACCACTACGCTGTAAAGCTGCAGGTTGCCCATTGTCTGCGTGCGCTCCGCCTCGCTGAGCAGGCGGCGCAGCAGCGTGTCGCTTACCGCAGCATCGGTGTACTTGCGTATGCTGCGACGTGTGTTGATTGTCTTCATATTTCGGTCGTTATCGTTGTTTATGTTACTTTGTTATTACCCAATGGCCGTTTTTGCGTCCGCCCTCACGATCGAGGATTTTATGGTCTACTCGCAATCTCTTTATTTCGCGAGATATCGTACTTTCAGACAACTCCATCTTTCTTGCCATTTCAGATATTGTTATCTTGTCATTTTCTGATATAACAGAAACTAAAACTCGCTGAATATCAGTTAGTTCTTTCTTGTCATCTTTCTTGTCATCTTTCTTGTCATCTCTTATTACAGGAACGCCAAGACAATGCCGATTGCAAGGAATATCTATCAAAAAGAAGGTTCGCTCTTCATCTGTTTCAATCGTTGCTCGCGGTGATCCGTTCTCCTGCAGTTTCTGCTGAATAGTGGGTATTCCGGTAGCTCTTCCTTCTGTCAAATTAAGTTCTTTCAAGAATTCTCCTAAACGTCTATTTTTATAACGGCGAGAGCGCAGCATACGAGCTTCGCGTATAGCTTCAGACGATATGGTATGATTCGGACCACCAAAATTGAGAATACTGATTTTGTCAGGTTCTACAGTAATCTCAACAGGTTCACGCTCCAAGTAGTCACGATGATAGAGACTATTAACTACTGCCTCCTCCAAAGCCTGATAAGGATAATTGTATACGACTACAGAACGTTCTGTATCCTCTGGCTTGTGTATTGTCTTTTGTATGATGTTTGTCTTGAGATAGTTCAGTGTGTCCCGAATCATCTTAGGCACACAACCTCTGATTGGTGCTATCTCTATCATGTTATCAGGGTCTTTCAATCTGCCTTTGGGAAATATTACAATCTCCACCTGTGTCATCTTGAAAAATCTCTCAGGATGGTCGCAGAACATCATGGCAGCCACATTCTTAACCTTAAAGCCCTCAGGTGTCACCTCCAACAGATCCATCTGGTCGAGAACATTTTTTAGGTTATCGCCCGAGAGGTCTTGGTCTGACAAGTCGCTACCTACCTCAACAAGAAAATCCCTCAGCAATGCCGTTGAGATATCCTTCAAAGTGATTATATCACTACCACGATCATCAAACGGAGTACGATTTGCCAGATTTATCAACTCGCGTTCGTATTCGTCTTTAGGCACAATACTGCTACTATTATAGCGAATGTAATAGTTGAAGTCCTTTTGCTTGGAAGTGATACGTTCTGGCACCTTGTAGGGGCAGCGTTCTCCTGCTGCCACTTTTATTATT
>ERZ1504833.227-NODE-227-length-17299-cov-23.935398_pt1 | contig 17299 bp, 7 predicted proteins | sample MGYA00572107_ERZ1504833 | MGnify/ENA primary metagenome ERZ1504833 (study PRJEB39906, sample SAMEA3182110) | gut metagenome | biome: human; feature: gut; material: Stool; isolation source: human stools | place: Canada | collected 2013-04-23 ...
TGGCTATATCCTAGCCTTTTCAGGCCCGATGATTTCTAAACGGGACAGCAGTGATAATAAGGTATATTATAATGCGCAAATTAAGAACGATAGAGATGAACCGCCTTACCCTGGAGGAATTCAAGGAAGCCGAGAAGCTGCCCCTGATAGTGGTCCTGGATGATGTGCGTTCATTATATAATGTAGGAAGTGTTTTCCGTTCCTGCGATGCCTTCCGTGTAGAGGCGGTGTATCTCTGCGGAATCACCGCCACCCCTCCCAATGTCGAGATTCATAAGACGGCATTGGGTGGCGAAGACAGCGTGGATTGGGAATACTTCAAGACTACCGAAGAGGCGGTAGAGAAGTTGAAGCAGAAAGGCTACTTTATATATAGCATCGAGCAGGTAGAAGGCTCCACCAAGCTCCAGAACCTGCCTGAGGCTCACCCTTCCCTCTCCAAAGGCTACGCCGTGATTTTCGGTAACGAGGTGAAGGGAGTCAAGCAGAACATCGTGGATATGAGCGATGGCTGTCTGGAGATTCCCCAGTTCGGTACCAAGCATTCCCTGAATGTCAGCGTCACCGCCGGCATCGTAGTCTGGGAGTTTGCCAAACTCCTGAAACTATAAGTTGAGTTCGTGCCAAACTTGCGTTTTTTGCCAAGTTTGGCACGAACTCATTTGGTAATACAATGTGTAAAAATCCCCCAATGAGGGATAAAAATGATTAAATTCATCCCTCAATGAGGGAACTTTTCGGAAGAATTCATCCCTCATTGAGGGATTTTTACTTTTAAAATGAGCAACCTCGCTGGCTTAACATCCCGCTAGGCTCTTTTTTACCTTTTATTTATAGCACCCATTCCAACCAATTCTCTGGTGTTACGATGGCTTTTTCCTTCACATCGTATGCAGTAAGAAAGGTATTCGGAAATTGAGTGTTGGCTCTCTTGGGATTCCATTTCATCTCAAACAAAGAGAATTGTCCGTCACACTCCTCTATATAATCTATTTCCTGCTGCTGGTTGGTTCGCCAGAAATAACTGTTCACATATCTACCGGCATACTGATTTGCCTTTAACCGCTCACTAATGAAGAAGTTCTCCCACAAGGCACCAACATCCTGGCGAAGCGAAAGTGGAGCAAAATTCTGCAAAATGGCATTGCGGATACCATTGTCATAGAAATAAAACTTCTTAGCCTTCTTTAATTCTGTGCGAAGATTGCGACTGAACCCACTCAACTTAAAGATGATATAACATTTCTCCAGCAAATCAATGTATTTCTCCACTGTCTTGTTATCTGTTCCCACCGTTTGTGCCAACTCATTATAAGAAACCTCGCTCGTTACCTGTAAAGCCAAAGCTGTAAGCAACTTGCCCAGCAATGCTGGACGACGAACGCTTTCTAAATTGAGTAAGTCTTTATAAAGATAACTGTTGGCGAGATTATAAAGCAGCTCCTTCGCATCTGCTGCATGATTAATGACATCAGGATAAGACCCATAAATAAGTCGATTTTCCAACGTCTGCTTAACACCCAACAGTCCCTGGGATTTGAGCAACTCTCCTGTAGAAACGGGGAAGAGATGGTACTCAAACTTACGTCCGGTCAACGGCTCGTTAAGTTTGTTCTGTAAATCAAACGAGGAAGAACCGGTTACCAGTAGCTGTACATCAGAAAAATTATCTGTGATTCTTTTCAACACCATTCCGATGTTCTCTACCCGTTGTGCTTCATCAATGACTACAATCCGATGATGCCCGATCAGCAGTTTGAGTTCAGATGAGTTAATCTGCGACAGCATCTGTATCACCTCCGGCTCATCGCAATTCAAAGACAGGGTTGGTTCGTCATGCTTTTCAAGAATCATTTTGAAAAGCGTACTCTTTCCCACCTGTCTCGCTCCAATCAGGATGATAGCCTTTCCGGCAAACATCCGTGACTCTATCACATCTTGCAGTTGACGTTGTATCATATCATTAAACCCTTTCTATTATAAATAAAGTTCTTTGTTTCAATTTCGGCACAAAGATAAGAAAAAAAATCCTAATCCCAAAATTTATACTGATTTTTGGGATTGTAATCCCAAAATTCTATATGATTTTTGGGATTAGGGACCCAAAAAGCTCCAGAAGCAGCACGCCCTTTACCTTTGCTTTACTCTTCGGCCAGCGATTTTCAATTCCGCTACGCGCCGGTGACCGTTATACTGGGGTACAAGAACCAGCGTGATGCCTGATGGCAAAATAAAAGCCCCCGGTGCACCAGGCACCGGGGGCTTTAAATAAGCTATGGCTTTTTACTTTTAAAATGAGCAGCCTCGCTGGCTTAACATCCCGCTAGGCTTTTTTTACCTTTTTACTTTTTTACCTTTATAAGGTACAGCTGGTAACTCCGAGCGTAGTAGCGATGGCTGTAAGGACGGAGATTGCAATCTGCAAAATCGTTTTCCAAGTATTTGCTTTCATAGTTTGAATGTTGAGTGTTGAATGTTGACTTTTTTAATGTTGAGTGTTGACTTTTTTAATGTTGAATGTTGAGTGTTGAATGTTGACTTGGTGGGGGGATGCGCTGGCTTCTAGCCAGGGCGGCCCTCAGGCGAGGGCTTTATTCAAGCCCATCGCCGCTATCCTGAGAGCCGCCTCCGCCGCCTTCTTGGGTTCCGCCGCCGGTAGTACCCGAGCCGCCCTGGCTGGTGTCAGAGCCGCCGCCCTGTTCAGTACCGCCGCCCTGTTCAGTACCGCCACCGGTAGTACCACCGCCTGTGGTGCCCTCCTCGTCGGTGCCGATGTAGCCGCCGTACTCCTGAATCTTGCACTTCTTGCGCAGCTCGGCATTGCTCCAGCTCTTCGTGTTTCTTACAATCAGGTGCACGCCTTCTACGCTGGCAGCTGTCACCTTCTCCTTGGTATCCTCCGCCTTGGAGCTCATACCGATGGAGAACAATCCGAGGTCAGAGAGACGCACGCTCTTGCCGTCGAGAATCAGCTCCTGCAGATGGTCGAGTGCATCCATCAGCACACCGTGGATGGTACCACGAGAGTAAGGCGAGCCGTGGTCGGAGATATGCGATACGAATCCCTCGAAGTCCACTTCGCGGTCGGTTACCGAAGTAGCATACCACTTCTTCTTACCTGCGTTTTCACCAGTCTGAGGTGTGCGCTGTACTTTACGATATTTCAATGTTCCTTTTACTTCCATAATCTTTAGTTTTAATGTTGAATGTTGAATGTTGAATGTTGACTTGGCGGGTGCACAAGCCTTTCTTTGAACGACAGTGCAAAGATACGCCAATTTCCCGATACCACCAAATTTCAGCGTGTGATAAGGCGCGATTTTCAGCACACTTTCAATCCGAAACCTGTTAACAAATATAACTCGCTCTAAATTGGACTTTGATTGAAAATCAAGAAGTTGGGCGTTTGCCTATATTATATAGGTAACAATATGGAAACGAGCGGACTTCTGCTCGTTTCTGTATTTTGCAATATGCAAAGAACGCCTCAATTCGGGGACAAAGATACGATATTTTTCTTAATATCCCATAATTTGCAAGAAGAGAAATATAGAAATTAGGACTTTTTTACATGAAATCTCAAACTTGTGAACATAACCCCATCATAAAATGAATAGCAAGTATTCCTGCTGAGTTTATCAAATCAGGGCCATTGTTGTTGATGATGACTCTACCATCAGCTCATATATACCTTTCCGACACAAGCATATAGTGCTTTCATTTGTACCCCGAGTGTGTACAGTTTCAAACCATGATTTACATTCTAACATAAGAAACTGAAGCCGTGACCATTTGTGAATTTTTGCCAAACTAACTCCAGTACATACAACAGATGTAAAAGATTTCTGCAAAATTGACCGAAATCATAAGAAAAAAACACCAAACCAGCAAATTTCTTAAAGATTATATCCGTTTATTAAGATTATTTTTGTATATTTGCAGCATTAGTTTGGTGGTAAAGCCTATTGGCCTGCCACGTGACAATAGGACTTTACGGAGCAAGCCTATATCACAATTCTTCTCCGTAGTAACAGTCCGTTCTCTCTCACTGGTCTCTCCCTGCGCGGCAGAGGCATACGTTTTTATATTTTTCAAACACTCCAAATTGACAGCGCATGAGAAAGTTTACTTCTTTGTTACTGTTAGGCTTCGCTATCGGCAGTTTCGCGCAAACGCCCGGAGGAGTCAGCGGAAGCGAACTGTGGTTCAAGACTGCGCCTTTGAACTCAGACCTGCAAGGTTATTACCGTTGGCAGGATTTCTCTGGGGATTCCATACGGCTGATGCTATTGGACAGCCGTGGCGTCAAGTCTGAACTTACTCTTCCGAACAGTTCAGTCCATTACTTCAACTTCAATCCGAGTCTCTGGCTCGCAGACGGATTTCGTAGTCTGAGTGCCAAACTCAAGCACGGCGACCTCTCACAGGCTACCGTCATCGGTGTCTTTGCACCGGAACTGGCAACCATCGGCAAGGATATGGTTGTCTATGCTCTTGATGGTCGCAAGGGTGACGGAGCCATTCTGAGCAAGGACAAAGCCGTAAGGGGTAGAGGTGTTGAACCACTGGACTATGGTTCAGCATCGGGTGAAGACCTGCTTTATCAATCAAGTGATTCTTTGTCCGAGAATGGTTTTAAGGAAAGCGCCCTGCGCGTTGTGTCCTACTTCAAGGTAAGCAATCCTTCAACAACATTGTGGGGAGACAACTCCAACACCACATTATTCATCGGAACCCCTTCCACCTCTGGCAGCTTCGGTACGGATTTCCCGACCTCGCTCTTCGGTAATGCTTCCATCCGGGGATATGCCCCTGAGCTTATTGTTTTCAGCAGGATGCTTACACCCGATGAGCGCAGAAAAGTGGAGAGCTATCTGGCGGTAAAGTACGGCATCACCCTCAAAGGCTCGTATCTTGACAGCGACGGAAACCTGACTTGGGATATGGCGGAGAACCAAGCCTACCACCATAGGGTCACAGCTGTTGGAACCGACACGGCAGGAAGTCTCTCCCAACCGCTTTCCGCAACATCATATGAGGAAAGTCCGGTGTATGCGGCCTTGAAGGAGAACGGAACTTATCATGACGCAAATCCATACAACCCTTCATCCGCTTCCCGTCTGCTTGTCATGGGACGTGAAAACGGCAATCCGATGCCGGACAGAGGCTTCACTTTCTGGGGCGACGATGATGTGGCACTTGCAACATATACCTCACCTACAGATTCCCTGTGGCATGTCATGAAACGTACATGGATGGTCAAGACCAACGTGCCGTCAAAGCCCGACAGTACAGTGTCAAGATGGACTGCGCAAGGATTTGAAGTGTCAAGGAATGGCTTTACTGACAATATCATCCAAGAGAAAGCCGCTTCCGGAGCTTATGCCACGACCCCAGCCCTTGTTGGAGGTGGCGGTGCCTTTGAGTTCACCTGTCCGACAAGTCACCCGACTTTTGACGTTGGCTTCGGAAGCATCGGTGGCAGCACATGCAAGTATGGATTCCGGTTCACCAATGCTGGAGTTGTTTATCCGATCATCAACGGAGCGGTCTCAAATTCATACATCGCCACGGATGTTGACGGAACGGACATTTCCATCCGCAAGGAAGGCAAAAACATCTATCTGCGTGTTGACGGAACAGGAAGTGCGACAAGAACCATATCCCTTTCGGATGCAACTGACACAGACACAAATGTGGGCATTATCCGAACGGAAGGAGCAGAGTCCGCCTTGAATATGGCAGACTTGAGGACAGGAGGAATAGATGATGTCGGTTATATGGCAGAGTTGAGCTATGACCTCACACCGGACAGGGAGTTCTCGGACTATTGCCGCAAGCGTACCGTCATGCTCATAGATCCAAGCGGTGAAGGTGATTTCGACATCAACAGCAACAGTAACATAAGATGCTCCAAGCCTGATATGACAAGGGGCAAGACCATATTCCGCAATATCCTATGGGATGCAGACGGAAGCGGAAGCGATGTGTTCACATTCGCCTATTATGACGGCATTTCCTATGATGCCACTCCTACGCCGTCAAGTTGCGAGAATGGAGTTCCACGCAATGACGGGTATATCGACATCGGCATCAACATCGGTACACCAGTCTATTCCTATGTGCTCAGCGTTGACACCGTTGCAGGAAAAGTAAAAGGAGAAACCATTGCCAGAGGAACATTCTTCGGTGACACGCATAGAATCACGAATCTTGCCCCCGGCGCCTATGCGCTGTCCGTATCACAAGGTGGAGGCAACGAGATTTATGCCACTGGCAACGCACTCTACACCTCATACTCGCATGACACCAGGACCTATCTGTCTGGCGACATCTCATGGACGGTGAACGATACAAAATCAAACTACCGTGTGGGTTTGGAGCCAAGCCTCACGGACGAGATCACCCAATATGGCTTCGACGTGCGGGGCGACAAGGCGCATATCATAACCGGTGGATATACAAGCCTAACCAAATATGTCACCATCAAGCCGGGCGATGTGCTTAGCGTAACAGTCCGCAATATGCAGGTCACATACAAGTTGAACGGACAGACCGTGCATCATGAATATGTCTGGTCACTTCGTGCATGGCGGTTCTGCATCAAGTACGGAAAGGGCGAGACACATATCACAGACCTTACCGTAAACGGTACGCCTGTAACCTCATTCACCACAAGGGGCAACGTGCAGATAGAAACACCAAAGAAGTGTACGACAACGATGACCGTCTATGTCGGCAGCGAGTGTGATGCAAGTATGCCTAACGGAACACAGGCAAGGGAGAACCATGTGGGCAGCTCGGACAGACAGGCTGACAATACCTTCATTTCTGGAGAAGACGAGGATTTCACTGTCAAGGGCAACGGTTCTACGACAGGCATCTACGAGGCTAAACTCACACAGGACAAGCCTGCTGCAGCCACATTGATGGTGTTTGACGTATCAGGCAAACTGGTAGTGTCACGCCAAATGACAGGCGAAAGCGTCAAGCAAGCCGACTTCAAGGTTCCCGCATCGGGTGTGTATGTCGTGAAGGCAATCTCCGAGAATGGGGAGCATACAAGGAAAATCTCAGTAAAGTAACTTAAAGGAAGATACGCATGAAGAATTATATACAGAAAGTGGCGTGGGCATTGGTTTTACTGCTTGCCGCCACACTGTCCCTTTCGGCAAAGGACGGGACAGCCGTGAGAAAACTCTTCAAGAAGGGTGTCTCTGACAGTATCTCCGTAGGAGGTAGCAAACTGGTCGTTCTTCAGAAAGACCTCATTCGGAACAGAAGCCTTTCCGTGAACTCTATCGGAGAGGAGAATGTTCCTGAGCTTGACTTTGCCATGACCAACGTCACGGCAGGAGGACATGGCTACCGTTTTCTCCCTCACGGAACACACTTCACAGGCGAGGGTGCGACTGTCAAGATAAAGTATGACCGCACGAGAATACCAAGCGGCTATACCGAGGACGACATCCGTACCTATTACTACGACCCGGCCGAGAAGCATTGGGTTGCGCTGGAGCGTGTGCGTGTGGACAAGAAGGAAGAGTGTGTCGTTTCAAAGACGACCCACTTCACCGACATGATCAACGGCGTGATACAGGCCCCGGAGTCACCGCAGACAGAAGGCTTTGCCCCGACGATGATGAACGACATCAAGGCGGCAGACCCGACAGCGAAGATAAATGTCATTGCGCCTCCAAGCGCAAACAACCGTGGCTCTGCCAACTTGCAGTATCCGTTCGAGATGCCGCCAGCACGAAACGGTATGCAGCCAAGCCTTGGCTTGCAGTACAGCAGCGAGGGCGGTAGCGGTTGGCTCGGCGAGGGTTGGAACGTCAGCGTGCCAAGCATTACGCTTGACACCCGGTGGGGCGTGCCTCGTTATGACCAGTCAAAAGAGACGGAGACTTATCTTTTGTCCGGTTCAATGCTCTCCACTATGGATGACAACGGACAGATGGGAGTCGCACACCGTGGCGAGAAGATGAACAGAAAGGCTGACCGCCAGTTCTACACCCGCCAAGGCGGTGATTTCAGCCGTATCATCCGCAAGGGTGACAGTCCTGCCAACTATTATTGGGAGGTTACAGACAAGCAGGGTGTCAAGTACATCTATGGCGGTGACGGAGCTGTTGTAAAGGGCAATGTCACCGATGCTTCGGGCAGTACCCGTGAGGTGATTGCCGAATGGAAGCTGAAACGTGTCGAGGAACTCCACGGTGACTATATAGAATATGTGTATGACATCGTGGATGAGGATGTGCGTGGCGGCTTGAAGGCCAAGGCTGCATATCTGAAGGAGGTTCACGCAGGTAATGCAGGACAGGAACCGCACACCGTTGTACTCTTTGATGGCAACAAGGTAAAGCAGGTAAAGACCAACAATGCCCGCTATGGATTCCTCGCCTCCTCCAACAGGCTGTTGGAGAAAGTGACCGTGAATTTCCAGGGCGAGACCCTGCGCAGCTATGCCTTCGACTATAAGGAAGGAGCTTTCCATAAGGAAATGCTCACTGGTGTCAGACAGTATGACAACAACGGCAAGGAGGTCTCCTTCCAAAACTTCGACTACTATGATGACGTACAGGCAGACAAGGGCTATGTTCCTTTCAAGGATGATTCCGAGAAATGGAACACCCATGATGACGGACTTGACGCAGGGTTCATCAATCCGTTAAAGGCTGTCAGCAAGCGTTTCAGCGACAAGCCAACTGCACTTGGCGGAACGACAAGCTCTTCCGTGAGCGGTTCGTTCTATGCAGGTGTGGGTGTCGTGGACGGAAGTCCTTGGAAAAGCAATACCGTGGGTGGCTCTTACAGCTATTCAAGCGACACGAGCAAGGGACTTTCCGCACTCGTTGACTTGAACGGTGACGGACTTCCAGACAAGGTTTATAAGTCTGGTGGTTCTGTATATTATCGTCCACAGATTAAGACAGACAACGGAGATGCCGTATATGGTGAGCCTATCAAGGTAAAGGGCATCAGTAACTTCTCGACAACCAAAAGTTCTACCAACACTTTCGGTGCGAATGCCGTTGTCGGTTGGGATGTCCTGACTGCCGTTGTCGGAACGGACAAGTCAACCACTAAGACCAAGACCACTCAGTATTTCAGCGACATCAACGGTGACGGACTTATTGACCTCGTTTCCAATGGAAAGGTATATTTCAACCACTTGGAGTTTGACGGATCAGGCAATGCCGTGCCTACGTTTACATTGAGCAGTGCCGACACGCCAAGCCCAATCATCTATGGTGGCAAGGTTGACACATCCGTTATGGAGGTTAGCGAGGACGAGCAGGCAGAAGCCATCAAGAACTCCCCTATGGAGGATATTGTGCGTGTATGGCAAGCACCAAAGGATGGAACTGTCAGCGTGGCAGGTCAAGTGAGCCTTGTCGCTCCGACTGGTGATTATGACGCTGACGAATACCAGAAAGCGGACGGTGTGAGGGTTGCCATTCAAAAGGGTGGCAATGAGCTTTGGAACAAGACTATTGCAAAGGGCGACGGCAGTTCTTATGCCGCTGCAGTCTCTTCTGTTGCCGTCAAGCGAGGTGACAGAATCTATTTCCGTGTACAGTCGGGTTCCGAGGAAACAAGCAACGGCTCATTTGACAAGGTGAACTGGTCGCCTACCATTACATACGCTGGCGAATCTAATGTTTTGCCTAACGGGCTTTCTTCAACAGAGTACAAACCTGAGGATGGTGCCATCTATGATGTGAACACCTCTGCCAATGTGGAGAATGGTTCAAGTGTTGAAGTTCACAGTGTCTTCCACAAGCCTGTAACAACCGACGATGTTGTTCTCAGCATCATCGGCAGCAACGACAAGAAAAACAGTGACGGAAACGACAACCCGAACTATACCAAGAAGACTGTCTTTGCTCGTACATTGAAGGCTGGTGAGGCTTTCAATGGTGATTCTCTCAACATCAGTCTGGAGAATACAGAAAAGCTGACCAACTTCAGCTTTGAGATTTCATCTACCTCAAATGTTGATTGGAAGAATATCGGTTGGCAAGCGTCTGTGACATATAAGGACTCTGCCAATATCGAACAGACGGTAGCCGTTCCTGCACACTACAATACATTTGCAAATGCCTTGGCAGAGGGCAAGCCATACTTGATCACAGCGACTGATACAATTATGGTTGTGTCACCAGTGCTTACCCTTTCGGACAATTCCATCAATGGACAGGTTACTTTGACCGCCAAGACAGAGGATGCGCTTGTTGGCAAGAAGTCTTTCACTATCGAGAATGGCATCTTGAAAGCCGATACTCTGCGATTTGCAACTACTGCAGGAAAGAACATCTGGTTTGAATACAGCTATCCGGCAGCAATCTCTAATGAAACTGTTACTTCAGCCTCTGTTTCCATTCTGAAAGATGCGGCAGGTCTCGTAACAGAGAATGTGCTTGCTGGATTCTATGCAGAGAATGACAATCTTGGCTTCGGTATGCTTTACCGTGGCTGGGGAGGTTTTGTTTATAACTCGGCAGAGGGCAGATATGCAAAGCCTATTGACGAGTCATTGCTGAAATTGCCTGAAAACGAAAACGACAAGGTTGACCCTCTCACGATGGCATTCACTCCATTGGGTACAGACCAGACTTCTATGGACAAGTGGGTCGGTCAGCGACAGGACATCTATCTTACTGCAACCGAGGCAAGTACAGCCCGATTGACAGAACAGGATGTACTCCTTACCAATCCATTGGATAATAATGCTGAAGTGGCAGGACTTGCAGGTGAATACTTGCAAGGCACTGGCGCTGCGGCAGTAAGCCAGGTGATGTCCAGCAAGAGCACGGTAGTGCAAGGCGGTGCGCTTGGTATCACACACAACGATGCGAGCGGTAGTGCCAAGACAGAGGTCACCATGATGGACATGAATGGTGATGGTTTCCCGGACATCATCGCTGGTGGTACGATTCAATACACCAACTCTCTTGGTGGACTGAGCGGCGAAATCTATAAGGGCATCGGCTCCAGCAACTCCGACAATGCTTCACAGGCATGGGGATATGGCGGTAACCCTGTGGCTTCAGCGTCAAGCATCACAAATCTAATCTCCAAGGGCAAGGCAACCATACTGAACCAGCAGACTGCATGGCTGGCTCAATTCTCCATTTCTGGCAGTGCGCCAAAGAATACGGATGAGGCAGTTGAATCTTTCATTGACATCAATGGCGATGGACTTCCCGACAAGATTCTTTCAGACAAGAAAGTAAAACTGAACCTTGGCTATGCCTTCACTGAGCCTGTTGACTGGGGGCTGGACCGCATCCAAGGCGGTAAGTCTCTTTCCTATAATTTTGGTGCAGGTGCAGGGGAAGATTTTGGTTGGGGAACTACCCAAAATAAGAGCACAAAGCAGTCGATAAACAAGGCCTCCGGCAGTTTCTCAGCAGGCTTTGGCATCGTAACCTCTGAAAGTGAGGAGGAATACAATCTTATCGACATCAACTCCGATGGCCTTCCAGACAAGGTATGGAAGAGCGACCATGGTATCATTGTTGCCCTCAACACTGGTAACGGCTTTGACGAGCCTATCAGTTGGAAGGGTGTGAGTGCGCTCAGCGAATCGGCATCTACCTCAGAGTCTGCAAATGCAGCGTTCACTTTGACCATCAACATTCCTGTCATCAGCATCAAGATTTCAACCAACCCTGGTGCATCAACCTCGCACAGTATCAATCGTCCTACCTACTCTTTGCAGGATGTTGATGGTGACGGTTATCTTGACATCGTTGAGTCTGAGAAGGAAAGCGAGTTGAAGGTTACACGCTCAGCCATTGGCAGAACCAATATGTTGAAGTCTGTTACCAATTCCTTGGGCGGAACTTTCACACTCAACTATGCGCATACCACTCCTACCTACGGACTTCCTGGTGGCAAGTGGGTAATGTCTGCCCTTACCGTTGATGATGGTATCCATGACGATGGTCCTGTCATGACAACCGCCTTTGAGTATAAGGACGGCAAGCGCGACCGCCATGAACGTGAGTTCCTCGGTTTCGGTGAGGTTATCACCAAGAACCTCGACACTGAGAATGGCAATTCTGTTTACAGACAGGCTGTTGAGAACTACGATGTAGCCAACTACTACACGCAGGGTAATGTTACCGCCACATCCGTAGAGGATGCCAACGGCAACAAATACACGGAGACAAAGAATCGCTACGACAGTTATTATATGACTGCCGACGGTGACAAGTACACGTTCGCAAAGCGTGACGTGAACCTTTGGAGTGACCGTGCATCTGCATTCGTTCCTCTCCGCTATACGGCAAACTTGCAGTATGAGGGATCGGCAAACGGTGTGGTTACATCCGAGGCATGGAATGAGTATTACCTCAATGGCTATCATGGTGAGTTGAAGTCCTACAAGTACAGCGACAAGGGCAGTCTTGGCGAGGACGGAAACGGCAAGTTCGATTATGCGACTGCTATCAAATATACCGACAATGCAAGCAAGCACATCCTCGGACTTCCTGTTGATGTGACTGTTACAGGCGGTGACGGCTCACTCTATCACCATGTGACGGCGAAGTATAATACCAACTACGCCAACCATATCACTCAGATTACACAGCAGTTGAATGACGGTGCGGCAGTTACTGATTACAAGTACGACTCTTACGGCAACATCATCCAGAAGACCCTCCCTGCCAACGGCAAGGGACAGCGCATGTGGTACAAGTACCGCTATGAGCCGGAAATGAACATGTATGTGGAGCGTATTGACGATGCGTGGGGGTACCGCAGCGAGCAAGGCAATTTTGACTATCGCTATGGTATAGCCAAGGAGCATCGCGACCTCAACAACTTCTACTATGAGACTGATGTTGACGACCTCGGTCGCATTACTGGCGTGCGTGGTCCAAATGAGTTGGCTACGGGCGTACCTTATGCCATCGCCTTTGAGTATCAGCCTTTGGCTACCTTTGGTGAGAGTGGCATTACCGCTCCTGCATACGCCGTGACTAAGCACTACGACATCCAGCACCCTAACGACGACTTGGAGACCGTTACGTTCGTTGACGGTTTCGGAAGAGCCGTGCAGGTGAAGAAGGACGGTGTTGTGACAAGTGCATCCAAGGGAAACTCTGCCAAGGATGAGAACGTGATGATAGTCAGCGGAAGAAACATGTATGATGCTTTCGGACGTGTGGCAAAGGCATTCTATCCTACAACGGAAGGAACTGGATCGAAGTCCACATTCAACAAGTCATTTGACAATGTATCTCCAACGGTTACTGTTTATGACGTGCTCGACCGTGCTACCTCAGTGACATTGCCGGACAACTCTACGACAACTACAGCCTATACTGTTGACAACGGCAGTCATGCACTTGTTACAACCGTAACAGACGCACTCCATAATGTTCAGGCTACCCATACCAATGGCAGTGGCAAGACGGTGAAGACCATCCAGAAGAGTGGTCCTGATGGTGAGATTACCACCTCGTTTGAGTATGACGGCATACAGCGCCTTGTTCGTGTCACCGACACGGAGGGCAATGTAACGACCTCTACTTACGACATGGGTGACCGCCGTACGGAGGTGAACCATCCTGCCAGCGGCATTACAAGTTTCACTTATGATGCTCTCGGCAATGTGCTTACAAAGCAGACTGCCAACCTTGCGAAGGAAGGCAAGTTCATCACCTACGATTATGACTATCAGCGTCTGACGGGTATCAACTATCCAGACCATCCGGAGAACAACGTGAAGTATTATTATGGTGGTCGCAACGCCTCTCAGAACCGTATCGGTCGCTTGATGCTCCGTGAGGACGGAACGGGTGCCATCGAATACTTCTATGGCAAGATGGGGGAAGTAACAAAGACCCGCCGCACGATGATTGTGCCTAACCAGGCGATAGCAACCTACGTGACGCAATGGACTTATGACAGCCACAACCGTCTGTTGGAGATGATCTATCCTGATGAGGAGAAGATTACTTACTCTTACAATCTCGGTGGTCAGCTTGAAAAGGTTCATGGCTACAAGTCATACGGCTACGATTATGTAAGCAAGATTGGCTATGACAAGTTCGAGCAGCGCACATACTTGAAGTATTGCAATGGTGCAGAGACGTTCTACACCTACGATCCACAGCGTCGTAGATTGCAAAACCTTACGGTGAATAGTGGTGGCAACACCATTATGGATAACGCTTACACTTACGATGCGGTGAGCAATGTGCTCAGCGTAGTAAACGGTGCGTCAGTCCCACAGAGTGGCAAGGCTGGCGGACAAATGGCTCATGCCTATACATACGATGCTCTCTACCGTCTTGTCAGTGCAACAGGTACATATACTGGTGCTGACAACAAGGCCGCAAGCTACACCCTTGCGATGGGTTACGACAATATGCACCGTATCACATCGAAGCGTCAAATCCTTACACAGAACAATGTGCAGTTCAATGGTACATTGAATGCAGGTTATGATTTGTCATACACCTATGGAACAGAGACAGGCAAGAAGTTCCAACTCGCCAATGTGAAGGATGTAAACTATCGCACGGAGGAGACACCTTCAGAAAGCGAGAATGTGAACAACAATCATGCTTATGAGTATGATGCCAACGGTAATCTTGTCTATGTCAATACAAGCCGTACAAAGAAGGATGGCATGGCTGACGAGAAGACCACGGAACGCAAACTCAAATGGGATGAGGAGAACCGTCTCCTTGCTTCTGACGACAATGGCTTCGTGACCAACTATTGGTATGACGCAGACGGAGAACGCACGGTGAAGACATCGGGCGAGAGTGACCAAGTCTATGTGAACTCTGAGTTTGCTGGAGGTCGCACGAACACTGCCAAATTCTCATTGTATGTATCCCCTTACCTCGTTGCCAACCAAGGCGGACGCTATACCAAGCACATCTATATCGGTAGTCAGCGTGTCGTTTCCAAGATTGGTGACTTCGACTCTTACGGTTCAGACCCACGCCGCATCCAGTATGCAGGTAGTGAGACTGATGGACTTTCTGTTGACTATAAGCAAAAATATGTCCAGCAGTTGCAGGTTATCAAGGATAATTATGCAACCTTTGCAGTGCCGTACAATGGCGAGGACAACAACGACTATGTCGATGGCAAGGGCTTCTGCTGCAATGACGGCAGCTTGGAGGCTGCGCAGGCACGTGCTATGGCACGAGCAGCGAAGAACAACTTCCAAGAAGGCGACTCATACGAGAAAATGCAGTTCTACTACCACCCAGACCACTTGGGTAGCAGTAGTTACATCACCAACCTTGAAGGCGAGGTGGTGCAGCATATCGAGTATGTTCCTTTCGGTGAAGTGTTCGTTGAGGAGCGCAATAACATTTGGAATACGCCTTATCTTTTCAATGCGAAGGAATTCGATGAGGAGACAGGTTTGTATTACTATGGGGCGAGGTACTATGACCCAAGGGTAAACCTTTGGATTTCAGTAGATCCATTAGCGGAGAAATTCAGTAATGTTTCTGGATATGTTTATTCATTTAACAATCCTATCATATTTATTGATCCAAATGGAGAAAGTCCAAAAGCGTCTGAATTAATAAAGCAATTAGGCATAAATTTAAGTCCATTTGCAGCAGGATATATTGATGGCGTGGTTGGAGCCTCACCTTTAGGAATAATTCAATTTACATTTGATTATACAACAGACAGAGATCTTAGAAATGAAATCAATGAAGGTGTAAAAATACTTGTAAATGATCCTATAGGTTCTATAAAAACTATAGTTGGTGAAAAAATTGATGCATATGAAGCTGTCTTAAATGGAAATGCTTCAGCTGGGCAAAAATATGAGGTTGGTGAAGATTTAGGCAATATTACTGGTGCTGCGTTGACAGGAGGAGGCGTTAAAAAGTTTTTTGAAAAATTACTAAACAAAAATAAATATAAAAATGTTATTTATGAAGTCCCTGGTTCTGCAACAAAGAGTGGAAAACCTTATATTGGTAGGTCTAATAATTTTAAAAGAAGAATGAATGAGAATACAGATGGAAGAGACCGAACAAAAGCAAAAATCATAGGCCATTATGATTCCAAAAAGCCTAAGGCGGGACCAATTGCTGAACAAAATGCAATGAATCAAAGAGGAGGTGTACAACATTTGGACAATAAAAGAAATGAAATACGCCCTTCTGATTGGAGCAAATATAAAGTTAAACCAATAAAGTAAAAATTAAAAGTAAATGATGTGCAGAATTTACGAAGTTATGCTTTGTAAAAACTGCACATCATAATAACAATGAAATATGTGGTATAAAGAAAAATATAGAATAGTAACAGAGAATCCATATAATAAGGAAAAATTAAATGGATTAGGTTTGGTTATTTACAGTGAATGGAAAGATTCGTTTGTAAACATCATCCAAAAAAATGAAATAAAGCATTTATTCCTGAACTATTCATTGGGATGGAAATGTTCAGACTATACTTTTTTACGATATATAAAGCCGATAGAAACATTAGAAATAATAGATACTCATTCTGTTGGAATTAAAAATGTTGAACAACAGCATGAGTTGGTAACATTGTGTTTGAATTTACCCAATGCTAATGATATTGATTATCATGCCTTTTACCATCTAAAAAATGTGTTTTGTTATGGTGATAAACGAAATGATTCTTTATTTTCTTGTAATAGTATAGAAAAACTATATATTGATGATTTTAAAATTGGGGATAAGCATTGTATTGGAAATTTGAAAAACCTGAAAGATTTAACAATAGCTAATTCCAATATAACATCTCTATCTTTTGCGAAGGAACTATTGCAACTTAAAAGTTTAACTATACTAAATTGCAAAAAGGTACAGTCGTTTTCGGACATTTCTTTTCTTAGAAATTTAATAAGAATAGAGATTAGAGGCGTCAAAAACCTTCACGACATCAACTTTTTAGCAAACTCAAAAAATATTGAGGTTGTTATTATAGAAACAGATAAATTGGCTTCAATCAAGTCTTTGGCTAGTTTAAAAAGGATTAAAGCTCTTGCTTTATTTGGAAAAAATTTCTTAATAGAAGATATGGATTTGACACCAATATACAATTTAGAGCAGCTTTCAATGTTGGATATCCCGAACCGAAAATGTTACCCCGTAAAAATAAATTGTTATTGGAACTGGGATGAGTATGGGAAAATCCGTAAAAATTGGTTGACTGAAAAATAAATTTACCAATTATATTGAGATGAGGAGAGTGTAAAGGGGGTGTAATTTAAACTGTGTCAAGGCTTGTTCTTAACTTTCATTCCCACTCCCTGCTGGGGGCA
>ERZ1504833.269-NODE-269-length-15997-cov-2.933070_pt1 | contig 15997 bp, 15 predicted proteins | sample MGYA00572107_ERZ1504833 | MGnify/ENA primary metagenome ERZ1504833 (study PRJEB39906, sample SAMEA3182110) | gut metagenome | biome: human; feature: gut; material: Stool; isolation source: human stools | place: Canada | collected 2013-04-23 ...
ATCCAACGAGAAACAAGGAACAGAGGATAAGCACAAGCTTGATTTTGTTCTCTAAATTTTTTATTACCATATTGTTTACTTTTTTCGAGATTGTTAAATGCCGACTACACGACTGGCTGATTGTCTCATTGATGTAGCAATACCCTCACCAAAACTTCTTGTTGAGAAAGCTGTGTCACCTTCTGGTATCATCCATGCTGCAAGGTCAGGAACAAGGTTGAGACATTTCAAGGCAACAACACTTGCAGCCATCAGATAGCCAGCGGAGAAGAATGCGTTTTGCAGATAATTAACAACGGTCTCATCCGTAGCGGTAACAGCTGCAAGGTCATTGTACTGGATATTGATGACAATATCAAACAACAGCAATACATAGAAGCCTACGAAGTACAGCATTGCTCCATAGAAATGGACGGTAAGATAGCGTATTGTCCATTTTGCCCATGCTCCTTCCCATTTTGGCAATAGCGAAAAAGCCCATTGTATTGGTCCGAAAATGGTGAGCATACCCAACAGAATCTGTTGGCAATAGATGGTTCCCCACCAGCCAATGCGGAAAGTTATCAACGCTATGAGCATGATTATCTTGTCTATCATCATCACAAGCCCGGCTGACGTGCTTGTCATTTCTGCCTTTACGATGTTCTTTTCATCTTGGGCTGCAGCATCGGCATCAGTCACGTCCTGGACACTGCTTTGGGTGAGTAATGTGCTGACCGCATTGCTTGCAGCCTTGATTGTGGACATTGGATCAGAGGCTTCATCGCCTAACTGATACATCAACTGTTGGACATCAGCCATCCTGTCTTTCACTTGCGCTGCTTCCGCTTCATAGAGGTCATGGGTGTAACTACCAATAGCATTGGGTATGTAGCTAAGGAAGTCCAAGGCACACCATGAACTTCTTCCACCACCAATACCTGTATCTGCAGGTGGATACCACCAACAAAGGATGATACTAATCGCCAATGGCTTGAACAGTTTCATTACATCCAACGGCTCACGCTTGACCATCATCTTGTAAGCCATATTTGCACACATGATGATTGCGAACAATCCGGCAAGAGCCATTGACATCTGGAGAATCCACCAGAACGGCCCTTGTCCACCGGTGAAAGTGGCATCCGTCAGAAACTCGTTTGTGCGGAATATTACATCATCAATCTCCTCTTCAAGCAGATTGATGCCAAAGTCTACCGCTGTACTGTCATTTGTCATACGCTGTTATCTTTTTGTTTTATGTTTTACGGTTCCTGCATCGTTTGCGCTGTTACGCCACCTGTTGTATGATGCGGTTGCATTCTCACTAACCCTATGATGGAATTGTGTCATGGCTGCCACAATGTTGTCAGCTTGGCGTTTTGTAGCCAAATAACGTATTCTCAATAGAAGATTGTCATTGGCTGTTGTTATCTCATCATATATGGCGAGATACTGCTTTTGCCGTTCGCTGTTTGGCATATATGCTTTCTTTGTGGTCTTAATGGCAAAGTCATACATTTTTCCAAGGTCTTCCCATGCCGTTATTTCCTCGCTGCATGTCTTTCCATTCAAGCTGCCGATATTTGATTTGAAAGCACGCAACTTTGCTTGTATTCTCTCACCTTCAGTCAACCAGGCAATGTCTATTTGCCTGTCTGCGATGTTTGTTGCTTCCACCTTTGCCCGTCTTTCCAAATCTGCCTTGATACTGTCGGCATATTCCACCTGAGGCATAGAGGCTATATTTGCAGCCATACGCAAAGTGTTTTTGACGGATGTGGCAGACTTAGCTCCTTTTTTATAGCCACTGTGCGTAATGGAGTAGTATAAGTCCGGGGTTAGAACGCCTGCTCCTAACTCCATAACTTGTATCTGTCCCATCTTTGAAGCATCATGGTTGTAGGTCATTGACTGGCCAAATGTATTTACTGTAACCGCCATCATTATGATAGCCATTGCTATTTTATATGGTTTCATGTCGTTGTGATTTCTGTGTTAATAATCAAGCATTCCGGCTTCCATCCACCGCCCTAAGGCATCGTTGGCCACCTCTCTTATGGTCTTTGATCGATACAGCTCTGATTTCCAATAACTCGTTCTTGCCTTTATGAACTTCCAAGTCTGGAAATAGGCCGTGTTAACTATGGATTTTATACGGTCTAACGATTTGTTGATATTCTCTATCATCAGCATCATTGACGCTGTGGTACAATGGACTTTGCCACTGGCATAGGCAGCGAGTACTGTTACGGAGGTGTATAGGTTCTGACACTCTGCAGCTAAATTCCTCACGGCTCTGACGTTGACGGCAAGCAAGAGGGTGTCGGCAGTTTCAAAACGCTTTCGTTTTACAATTTTTTCATTGAAGTCCGACAACAAAGACTTGTACTTCCCGATTTTGTCTGATACCGTATCATAGGTTCGATAAACGTTAAAGCCTGTACTGACAGTGTTGTACACAAGGTCTATCACGTCAAACGCTTTGGTGTATTTGTCAAGTTCCAAATTGACATCTCGGTATTCACGATGTGTTACCTTGCTTGCCTGATGCAGGAGTTTGTTGCTTTCTTCAAGCGTGGATCGTGCCAACAATAGACTGCGTTGCTTCTTGTGGTCGTTGATGTATGCTTCTATTGTGGGGATGTCGCGTGGAACAAGCTGTGCCTTTACTCCAATGGGTGACAGTTGGAATATGCACGTCAATACAAGCATGAGCCATTTCAGCACATGGTTGTCATTGTGTTTCGTATTACCTGTATTATTCATTTTACTTATATTTATATGTTACTGATATTACTCATATTCATTGTCTTCATCTTCCCATTCATAGTAAGCACTTCCGCTGTTATGCAGCCATCGTCTACGACAACGTTCCGCAATAGTGAGCTTCCTGTCTTTGTCTGCATTTAGCTTGGGAACAAGGTCTTGTACCCAATCTAAGAGGCTATGCTTGTAATGGAGGAACTTTTCCACCATAACAAGGTCGGTATATATCCTTGCAAGGCGTGCCTCTATGCTTCGGGCAATTTCCAGTCTGTCACTTGCCCATAGCAAATGCCTGACTCCATCCGTATCATCGGTTTCTATTCCTGGAGTTTTGGAATATTCTATGGTGACATCGCAGTTGGGATGATCTTTGGCAAGTTCGCTTATGCGTTGGTTGACGAGTCTTGCATTTTCTTCATCAGTGTTATTGGAATCCAGTTCCATAGTCTCAACAACGGAAGTGTCACTCCAACTGCTCGTCAATTGCCAGTCGATCTGTACGATTGCACGGTGTATCTTGATGCCCAAGAAATACTTTGGTTTTCTCGCAATGGAAAGGGATGCTTTGAAGGTGACCTCACCCTTGACGCTGCCCACAGTGCCATGACGGATGAACGTGTAGCCGGTCCAAGAACCATTGTCCGTCCATGTGATGCCGTAAGCATCTTTCATGGCTTTCATCAGTTGCGGTATTCTGTTGTAATCATCCGTTTGAGCCTTCTCCCCATCTTCTGCTTCCTTTATGGCTTGTTTGGTCTGGACGATGATGTCATTGGTGTTGTCAAGCTGCGACTGTAGTTCATTTATCTTTTTCTTGTTATTTTCGTATTTGGTACGATAGGTGTTGTATTCCTCAGTTGTGGCAGCATTGGACATCTTGCGTAACAACTCGCTGTTTTCCTTGTTGAGCGCATCCAACTCCTTTTGTAAGTAGTCAACTTCTTGTTGGAGTTGTGTGAGCTTGGCTTCAAGCTCACCAGTCTGTACCGCTCCACCATCACCGTTTAATGTAGAACGCATGGAACAGCTCTTTGTATGCTCACTTACACTTCTGCCGCATTTGTCACATTTGTAGGTTGTGCTGCCTTTTCCTAATGTTCCTCCATCATGGCAGGTTATACTGAATGTAGCTGTAGAAGCACCTGCTATCTTGCGTGCATCTGTGGCGGTATAGTAGTGTCGGGTGTCATAACCTATATAATAGGTGTTGTTGGACTCGTTGGGGTGAGTGTTCATATAGTCCTGCAAGTCATCGGCGTTGTTGATTTCCTGATGGTCACCATTGGCATTATATTGTGTCAGCCTTGCATTCATCTGAGCCATAAATGTATTCCAGTTCATACTGTAGCTGTCATAGACCGCTTCGTATACTTCTTCTTTTACGTCCCACGATTTTGTTACATTGATTGAATAAGCGTATGCCTTTGCATATTGCCCACTTTTCTTTTTGCTCAATATGTAGGCGGAAATGTAGTTTTTTATTCTATATGTGTTCCGAGAGTCTTGCGCATTTAATTCCGCAACCCGTTTTCTGCTACATCCTGCATGAGTTTCTGAATTTGAGAGTATCGCCTCATATTGGGAGGAACTTGGAGAAAAGTTTGGATCCTTTGTGCTTATTCTATACCAATGGTCTCCATACAATATGGCATCGTCATCCTTGGGCGGAACGTAATCACAGAGTGTTTCCGAGCCGTAGTCTCGTCTGTAGATATACACTCTCTGTGTATAGTATTGACCTTGCGAGGCTTTGGAATAATCATCAATCCATCGTGTGAGATTATAGTCACCAATACAGAAAAGGTCTTTAATCTTATCTTCGCCCACAAGTCTGTTCAACACGTGCTGCGTGGAACTGTTCTTGAAATCAGCATACAAACCGCTTGCATTATCCACAAAGGTCAATATGCTGCCAAGTTTCTGCTGAAAGGTTCCACCGAAACTGGTTCCTTTCAGCAATTCGTTCATTCCATTGTTAAAACCGGCATTGGCCATACCAACACCTTTCCCGATAAGATTGTCCAAGTCTTTTTCCAAATTTTCTTTGGTAAAACTGTTTTCTATGTCATCCCCAAGGTGTTCAAAAAGATTCTTCCAATCGATTCCACCTAATTGGGTGATATTGAACACAGCTTTCAGTTCTTCGGATATTTGCAAAAAGGCTATATCTTTGAAGCTGAGGGTGCTGTTTGTTACAACACTCTCAAATTGCTGGCAAAGGGACTTTACGTCTTCTGTGGTTTTCAAAAGATAGCTGCCCCAGTAGATTGCCGTAGAAGGATCCTCGACCATCAGCTGTGCGCAGGTGATGGTCTTTGGAATAATTCTCTTGCTTACTATGTTATATATACGGTTATAATAGTAGTTCTCTTTCTTGTCGTCCCAAAGATTGAGATTGGTAAGAGCCTTTCTGTCAAGGTACTTGGAAGAAAAGATACCTGCACTGGCAATTTCAGCCGCTTTATAACTGTCGTAAATCTTTTGAAGGTTCTCATTGTGAAGAGCCTCCATTGCGGCCTCTGTTGTAAAGGCTTCCGACATGGCTTCCATTGTCTTGTAATCCACATTGACACTGGCATACTGTGCCTGGACTGTGTTCACAGCCAAGGAGAATATGATGGTTAATATGATGGCAAAGTGTCTCATTATCTTTGGTTTTATTGTCTATTTATTCTGTTTCAAGTTAAGTACTTGCCCTGCATTGTTCACTTTTTGCGCAAAGGCAAGGGATTTGCTTATGCCCGAAAGAGACCAGTCACGACAATAGGCTTCAATGGCTTCCTGATGGCTGCATTGAAGTTGTTCCTTATATAGTTTCAATGCCTCTTTCTCAGCTCGCTCTGTCGTGTAGGTCATGTAACATTCTCTTGGTTCCTCGACACCATACACATCACTGGCCAGACCTCGACGGATGAAGACTTCTCGGAAAAAGCTTCGTCCCTCCGTATTTTCCAGACGGTTGATTGTGAATATCTTCCTGCACTCCACATCAGTCAGTCCAAGCACAGCCTTGATGTCATCAAAACGCTCCTTGAACTTTCCCTGGTCGAGAAGAATGGTAACGTCAGAATTGTTGATAATGGCTTCCTTGACAATCGGACTGCCAATAATATCCTGCAACTCCTGCGTAACGACACCCACCATAGCCCAGAATTTTCGGGCGGTTTTATACAGATACTTGATGTATTCTGCCATCATTGGGGATGCTACTGCTTTCCATGCTTCTTCAATGACAAGCACCTTGCGATTCTTTTTGATGCGCATCTTTTGGATAAAGACATCCATAATGATAAGCGTTACAAGAGGGAAAAGAGTCTTGTTGTCCTTGATGGTGTCAATCTCGAACACGATGAATGTCTCGTCGAACAGGCTACTATCTATGTTCTCATTCAAAGTTCGCTCATATGTGCCGCCACGGTAGAACTCTGACAAAGAGTAGTTGTATGAAGACAAGTCTATGCCTGTAATCTTATTCTCGCTGCAGATATAAGGAATGCGCTCCGTACTGTATTCAAAGAAGCTGTTGAAAGACAATTCATCAACAACCAAAGCCTTGCGTCTGTCTTCCATTTCCTTAATCTTCTTCCAAATACGTTCCTCCACCTCCTTGTTGGTGTCGGTAGGCTTGCCCTCTGTGGCTGTCTCAATGAGGAACTTCTTGTGCAGGGCATCTATCTGGGACTTGTTGTAGCCTTTAAAGCCTACGAAATAGGCTTCGTAGTACTCCTTGATAACCTGCTCAATAAGCAACTCCTCTATCTTTGTCGGTATGGCGGAGTTGCCTTTCCAAATGAGCATGATAAGGTTCTTCAGAAAGTCCATTTTCTCCACATTCAACTCCTCTCGTTGTATGCGGAAAGGATTCATTGTGATAGGATGTTCTTCCGTATAGCTGATGTATTTGCCACCGACATACTCACACAGTCCCTCATATGAGTTACCGGTATCAACCATAACTACATCGGTATTCTGCTCCCATAACTGGCGTACTACACTGTTCATGTGGAACGATTTACCACTTCCACTTGGACCCAAACAAAAGAAATTGCTGTTGTCCGTCAATTTCCTCTTGCCTTCCTTACCGGAAATATCAATAGCTACAGGCACTCCTTGACGGTCTGTATAATAGACCTTCAAAGGTGTGTCCTCACTCTTAGGGAGTTTTTCCTTATACATCAAGCATCCGGCTGCATCGCTTAGGGTAAGGAATCGGTCATAATCCTTGTTCAGCGAATAGCAGTTGCCAGGGAAGGTGCTGACGAACAGCTCCAATTGGTTGTAAGCTCTTTGACTTATCTGAATGCCGATACGCCCGAAGGTGTTCTCCAGATGGTTGGTGCATTTTTGAAGATCCGCTTTTACATCGACAGTGACTACAAGGTTGAAGTGACAATATACAAGCTGCTTGTTTTCTCTTGCTATCAGCTCTTCTACCTTCTTGATGTCCTCTACGGCAATCTGATTGCTTGGGTTTGGAAGGGAGGCATGGCGATTCTTCTTCTTTGCCAACCTACTCATCTCCTGCTTCTGGCTTGGCAGGAAGATGACTTGGTTGAAGACAACACTCTTTGCTTCAGGAATGCTGTCCACCATAGACATCAAGTCCACAGGCATACTGATATTGTTGACCTCGATGTTGGTATAGGGACGGATAAGCGTCGGCAGGACAATGCTGTCCACATCCACCAAACTATATACCTTGAACTTTCTGTCTCCGATGCCGATTTGGTCATCCTTGACATTGAAGTTGTTCAAAGAAACATTTTTGCTCGTGTAGTTTTGGGAAAGATACTGGTCAACATAGAGCTTGGCTTCACTGGCAGACAAGAAGCGTGAAGAAACGCCACGGTCACGAAGCTGGTCCCTCACCTTGCCGACTTTGACAAGAAAATCTTTCCATTTCTTGTCATCATAACTGAACAGACGGCTTTTCTTGTTCTCTTGTGTAATGACGATATATGTGCTACAATCTGTATACTCTCTTCCCTTGAAGTACTTGAAATAGCTTTCAGACAGGAATTCCTTGTTGCCCTCGTCCGTACATTGGAACTTCTTTTTCGTGAAAACATCCTGCTTGTGGATGGAATAGCCTTCACCAAGTGTTGACATCAGTGATGACAACAGATTGGAGAATGAATTATACTCATTTATGTCAGCGCAGAATTTCTGTACTGGGTTCTGCATTGTAAGTATGGCAGAAAACTCACCGGTCTTGGTGTATAACACACCGATACCATCTATGTCCTCGATGGAGAAATAGATTTCCTTGAAGATTTTGGCTCGTTTGCTCCCTGTACCGAAAGAATACACGGAAATTGCCATGCCAAGGCATACGGCAATCAGAAAAATGATAACGTAAATGACCATTGTTTTTGTTTATACAAGTAAGGGTAGACTCTTACCGCCGTGGATCGAGCCTACCCGTTGATTGTTTACTATGTTATAACTTTACATTTCCCATCGGCTGTAAATGATTTCACAAACGCTCTTTGTAAGCATAGACATAAATGGCCTTGTCGTTTTTCTTTGAGTAGAGTCCTTTTCGTTGCTTGACCATTATAAGGCAAATTCCACTACTTATGGAAACTGCTGCAAATGCCAATGCGACAAGGAATCCAACCAGAGCGTAAACCAACATGAAGCCCAATATGCCGACACCGGCGGTGACGGCTGCCCAAGTGATGTAGCGTCCCTGAAGTCCCATGAACTCCAAAGGACGCTGCAATCCCTTAAACATCTGGTATTCCATGTTTGTCTCTGTCATCTCTGCCATAACACGACGTTTGGATTAGTTGCTGATACCGAAGAAGAGCGGGAGGGCATTGGCTGCGGCAATCAAGAAGATACAAGCACCGACGGTCATCATGATCTTCTTCTTGACATCCTGCTCCTCATTGTTCATGGCGATGTACACAGAGATGGCACCGACAATGGCAACGATACCTGCAAGAGCATAACACAAGTTGACTACATACGGAATGTACTTGACCAACTCGGATGCAACCTCCTCCAATGCGGAAGTTCCTGCATCATAGCCAGTACCGGCCAGGTTCTGCGCAGAAGCACCGATAGGAGTTAGAGCGGCAATCGCTGCACCCATCATCATGAGTTTCGCACGATTCCTTGCGTGAGACACTTTCGCCTTAATGGGAGTAAAGACGTTTGAAAAAAACTTTTTCATTGACTTTCTAATTTTTTAGTTCTACAATTTGTGATAACTCTATTTTTTTCGCGATTAAATAGTCTAAAATACGAAATTCATGTCTTGATAGCCGAACAATGCTGGCATGACAATTGAAGCACCGATCATAAAGAGGATGCCACCGAAAAGCATCATCATGCTTTTGGTGATGTCTCCCTCATGGTAGTTCATCTTTATACCGATTTGCAATGCGGCTACAATCACCACAATACCTGCCACGGCATACAGAATTTCCACAGTGTATATCATCATGGTGCCAACGAATGCGGTTGCTTCGGCAAGTCCGTCCGCTCCCCATGAATAGTCAACAGACCCACATCTGGCCGAAACATCTTGAATGCATAATACAGCCAATAGTGCAGTGCATAGTCTGTATGGGATATTAACATTGGGTGTATTCATCTTGGAAGTCGATATTGCTATGTTCTTTGTTTTCTCGTATCTCACTGGCAAGTTGCATTGGGTTTCTTAATCCACCCTCAGTCTTACAATCCACCAACCTTTGGTTTATTGCGTCTATTCGCTGAATCAAGGCTGCGTCTTTCTCATTGTCAATGATGGAGCTGATTGCATATTGCGGTTGGGTCAAATCCTGGTCAAAAGCCTTGCTTTCATCAAAAAGTTCTTCCTGCTTTTCTTCTGATGTGGCTTCTTCGTGGAACACTGAAGTTGAAATAGGAGCCTCTTTGTCATCGTCATTCTCAGGATTGTCTTCCTGTGATGACATGTCTTCCATACCCAAATGATTGTCTCTATTCTCGTCTGTCGGAGTTTCTGTAGTCTCAGGCAGGATGCCTTCGTCTATTGCTGGTGCAGGTTCTGTTTCTGCAGCTTCTTCGACTGGATTTCCCGGTGCCTCGGTTGACTCTAAAAATGAGAAGCCTCCAGTTTTGGTATCTTCCAAGACGGTCTGTGGAGCGTTTTCTTCTTCCACTTCTTTTGTATCACTTGCAGAAATGGTTTCCTCATGTTCTCCTTCTTTCTTGGATTTCGCGTTTAGATCCATTGTTATTATGGTCGCATAGTACAATACATATGCGATGGTCAATACGATAACGAAAATTATAAATGGACTCATAATCATTCATTTTTTGTTGGTAATTCGTGAATTGCGAACACAAAATTACCATGCACAGTCCACTATCTTTATATAAAGTTCCAAATAACAGGTGTTTCCAATGGGATAATGGTAGATTGGTTCTAACGAGAATATAGAATAGAACCAAAGAATTGTATTTTTCCTTTGTATTAGAATGATATAAATAGCGTAAGTGGCAGAGTGTTTCACAACAACCTGCCACCACGACATAATAATTGAGTATTCCTACACAATCAATTATGATGTATCGATATATATAATGATGTTCGAAGTCAGAAAAGATCCTTAACGTTCTTCTTAGGGTCGTCTTCTATTTTTCCATGTTTCCGCTCATAGTTACTGATGGCTTTCTCAAATGCAGCTTCCACTACATCTTTAATTTGTAACCCTTCACGAGTGGCAATTATGCGCACTTTCTTCAGAAGGTCAGAACTAACTATTGTACAGAACCGTTCTTCTTGTCTTTCTTTCTCCAGTTTTTTCTGCTTTGCTCTAGCCGACAGTGGCTTTCCCTTCTTTCCTTTTTCGGACGTTCTTGGCGTGTTCGTTGTCTCCGATTGTGGGTTGCCCGTCACCGTAAGTCCTGTGAACAAAGCGTCCAGACTCTTGTTGTCCATAGTCAATCCTCCTATACTTGTGTCATTCTATTTAGAAACTCTTCTGCAAACAACAGATAATCCTTGGCTCCGTTGCAATTCTTGTCGTAGTCCAGAATGCTGCGACTTTCCAAGGGGGCTTCTGCAAGACGGATGTTCTTGCGTATTCTGCTATTGAAAACGATGTCACCTACTGCCTCACGCAATTTTTCTTCAATGCCCTTTGACAACTTGCTTCCTTCCCACCGTGTGATAAGGATGCCAGTAATGTGAGCTTGGGGGTTGAGCTTTCGGCTTACCATATTGATGAAATCGTTAATCATGGTCAGTCCCTTGAATGGTAGCACCTCAGAAACGAGAGGGATGACAATGTCTGTAGCGGCTGTAAAGGCGTTGAGCGTTACCAAACCCAAAGAGGGAGGGCAGTCAAGCAACACGAAGTCGTATTTTGCTGAGACTTGCGCTTTCTCCAGAACTTCAGACAGGATGCTCTCCCTTGCTATGGCTGTGGAAAGTTCCACGTCAACCATGGCAAGTGTCAAGGATGCAGGAACGAGGTGCAAACTGTCTGTGATTTCAATGACTGGTAAGGTTCCCACCTTGCCGGTCAGTGCTTCGTAGATTGTGGCTCCATCAAAAGAGGATGCCAACGAAGTTGTGAGATTGGCCTGTGCGTCAAGGTCAATCAACAACACACGGAAACCTTTCTTGGAAAGAATACTTCCAAGATTTGCTACTGTTGTGGTTTTGCCGACACCACCTTTATGGTTGGCTACGGCGATAATTCTTGTGTTCATTTCTCAAATTGTTTTATTATGTCGTTTAATATATTGAGCGTGACACTTCCTTATATTGAGAACTTTACAGCCGTACAATATTCTGTATCTTTCTGCTCAAAATTATATGCCTATTTCCCTTTCTTATTCTCCTTTTCCATCAATACTTTGTGGGAATGGTACCAGTCTGTAAGCTGTTGGATGCTGATTTCCGTGAGTAGTGTCCTGCCAACGCAAGTCGCCAAGGCTTTCTTGCCATCCTTGGTATTGGGAAAACTTAGCACAGGCACTCCATTGACTCTGAACAGTGGAATGTTGTTGCTTTTGGCTGCTCGTTCAGCCTCAAAGCCATAGACCTCAATCGAGTCGGTGTCCTTAATCAGTAAGGACAGAATGGAGCCGTCCTTTATATCCTTACTGTTGATGTGGACATAGGCGAGCTTTGCTTCCGTCAGTTCATCAGAAGAACGTTCGTTCGCCATCTGGTATGTGCTTTCACCGACTGCTTCTACATGAAATACAACGGGACGCTCTTTCACCATTGCATCAAGGTGGAGCATCTGGCCTATCCGAGCGTTGATTTTGTCTTCTGATACCACCTCCTTGCGAAATTCAGCTTCTTTTAATCCTCCTGTTTCTTCCTTTGCAGTAAGAATGTAACCATTACGCACCCTTTCCAATATGAAGAAAAGAGGATAGATGTTATTTTGTGATGCCATATCGTTCTATTCGTTATTGAACTTATCTTTTTCTGGTTCAGAGACCGTGACAAGGTTGATGTCGTAATTTCCACAAATGGACTGGTAGTCAAACGCAAGCGCACGTTCTTGGTCAAACACGAGTGATGCATTTCCTGAATCATTGGCTTTTCTTGTCGGCTTTCCATTCTCGTCAAGGATATAGAACTTCAACGGAGAGTTAGTTTTTCCGTAGTAATCCGGGGTCGATACAAGGTAAGAGAGCAATGACTCGTCTGGTATAAGAACTTTGCCTTCTCTTCTTGCTTGTATGTTTGCCTTAGCAATACAGATTTTCTCCCTTATAAAGAGGACGTATCTGTCCGTTTCAAAGTCTACCACCTTGCGCTGCTTGCCTTTTGCTGTCACTTTCAACGTTTTCATCAGGCAAACCTTGTAGTCCTGTCCTTCCCTTATGTCTCCAAGTTGTCTTGCCTTGGAGAACATCGACCAGAATACTGCTATCTCGTCCGTGCTGTTGCACAATGAATGTTGGTACTTCAGTCCCTCAATGCAAATGTCATGCACTTCTTTCTCAGAGAAAGGAAGCTCTTCCGCTATGGAATGTAGACAATAGTAGGTTGCCAACATCATTGCCCAGTTATTGATGAAGCGTTCTCCTATGGTACTGTAATCCACCTCGCTCTTTATCTCACCCAAGGCTCTTTTCCATGCGTTGAACCATCCTGCGTTAAAGTTGTCACGATAACGCATCAGACTGACTGTTATATTGGTCGGACACATATTGCGCAATTTCATGAATGTCTGGTACTTGTCAGTTTCTTCCTTTGTTCGCTCACTTCTCTGAGACTCCAAGAAGATAACTCTTGAAAACAGGGCTATATCTGCCGTTGGCATCTCTTGCCCGGTGAGCACAACGCCACAGTCTACATTCGTGGACTCCCTTCGCTCCCCGTCTGCTGACCTTTTCGAGCGTCCGGCATTGTCATAGATACCTTTAAGAAAGTCTATATGCTTCTTGCTCAACGAGTTTTTGTATTCATCAAAATGAACGAGCATATTGCTGACTTCAGCGCATTTGTCACCCATAGCATAATAGGTGGTGCTGTCCAAATTGCTGACTTCTGGATTTCTCTGGAACAGATTGATGAGCGACAGCGCAAACTCTGTCTTTCCAGTGCCTTTCTTGCCGTAGATATTCAATATAGGGAAAGAGCGTGTCGTATCAGTGATGATGTCACGAAACAATGTGGCGAGGTAAAAGCAGATGGCTACTATACCATTATCTCCATATAACTCATGGAGCAACATGAAGTATTCTTGGGCAGCAACCTCACGCTTTGGGGCATGGATGAAGCGTCTTTCATTGACATAGGCATTCTTGTTGCGCTTGTGTATCTTCGAAAGAGCTGGCAAGTAAAAATTCTCATTGTCAAGTCGGATGATGCCATAGTCATCGACAGGCTTCCACTTTCCTTCATATACAATACCATTGGTAAAAGCATAAAAGCCTCTCTCACCTATATTGTTCCACCCCAATTGTGGTACTCGCTGTGCTTCTTCTGTCTTGCCGTAGATGTATGCTTTCAATAACTCGTATTTTTCCTGTTTCTCGAAGAAGCGGAAGTCGCCCTTTCCTTCGATTTTCTCTTTGAAGCGGTCAAGCTTTGTCACGTCGGCTTGCTGTAGCTCTATGGTTCGTTTGATGCGGTTTTCGTTTTCCAATTCAAAGATACGGCTTGGCTTGTTGTCATCAGCAATGAGGAATAATGGGCGAATGATGAAGTTCGTCCAAGCTCTTTCACGTCCTTGTGGGTCAAGGTCGTAATAGTGATAGCCCTTTCTGTAGAAACGATAGCCTTCAAGCTCATCTGACTTTTTGATGGCTTGTCTTCGTTTCTGCTCCTGCCGTCTTCTTGCAGCGTCTGCTAAAGCGCCTTTCCAAACAGAGGCTTTACGGTATTTGTCTTTCAGATCCGTCAACAGAGAAGCTTGAAGCACCTCCGATTGTATGTTGACAAGCAGGTCGCATACATCGCTGATAACTTTCAGCTGGTCATCGTTGGTGCTTTCTGTATCGTAGTGTTTGTCGGCATACCAAAGTATGAAGTCCTTTTCTGTCAGACCTTCCCAACGTTCAATACAGGTGATGTACGAGTCTGCGTCTTGTTTGATGTTACCTTCTTTGGGTATTTCACGCACTGAGACTTGAAAACCCATCTCTGTTGCCAGTCTGCCATTGGCAAACACGAACTTTTCTCCAGCTCCAAATTTCTCACCATCCTTGGGCTTATCGCTGTCAGGGATGAAGCACAGACTACAACTGAACTTACTGAAATATCCAAGTTGTTCCTTTGACCAACAGCCTCCGAGCGAGGCTATCACATTGGCTATACCCAATGATTGAAGACGCATAACATCCGGTGCGCCCTCTACAAGATACACCTTACCCGATTGACGCGCAGCTTTCATGGCTATATCAATGCCAAAAATGGATGTGCTCTTTCGGTATATAAGGCTGTCGCGTCCATTGAGGTATTTGACAGCCGCCTGTGGATTGATGCTTCTTGCCGTGAAGGTCTGTACTCTGCCATATCTATCACGCTGCGGTATCATCAAGCGCCCACGGTAAAAGTCGTAGTAGTTACCTGGGCGACTGTCATCCTCTCCGAGCAAACCGATCTCAACCAGTATTTGCAGATTTAGTCCCTTATCCTTTGCATATTGAAGAAATTTGTTCCCTCTTGCTGGACTGTAGCCAAGACCGAATGTTCGGCAGAAATCCTTATCCCATCGTCCACTTGTTGAGCCATCCGTTTTTTCGGCGTATCTACGACACGCAGCTGCTTCATCATTGTCTGCTTCGTACTGTGCTCGAAAGAACTCTTGGGCGTACTGGTTATAGATATACATGGTTTCTGCTTTTCTGTCACGTTCCTCCTGCTCTGGGGTCGTGCTTTGGTCAAAAAGATCATGTGTATCGACATCGGGACAGTACATATCCAAAAGACATCGGATAGCGTCAATGAATCCAACGCCTTGGCACTCCTCTACAAAAGAAATGACATCGCCGCTTTTCCCACATCCGTAGCATTTGTAACGGTTCATTGTGGTGTCCAACATCAATGAGGGGGTCTCCTCTTGATGAAAGACACAACAGCATTTCTTTCTATGTGGTCCAGACGGCTTTAACACCGTGCCAGGACAGAGGTCTACCACGAGCTGGCAAATATCAACTCGTGATTTTACAATGTCTATGTATTTGTCCTTTATTCGCTTCATTATATACGTCGATGCTTAATATTTTAATACGACATCCTCCATTTGTCTTTTTCGATAATTGAAGTTAGTTCCTTTACGACAACAGGCGACATGGGTCTGCCCATTATATTGCGAGTCCATCCTAATATCTTTTGTTGCCAAGTGTGCGGAGAGCCACCGAGTGTCATACTAAGGAAAGCGGTAAAACGCCCTTTCTCACCGTTCGATAGCCTACTATAATAGTCTGCAATTTCCTTTTGTGTCATTTGCTTAATATTTTATCGCAAAAAATTACTATTCTCTGATTGTATATCTGAGATTTTGATTATATTTGCATGCAAAAGTAGTTCAAACTTTGGATAAAACAAAATTTAATGCTTAATATATTGGGCGTATTAGTACAAATTAACACAACATCATTATAATATTATATAGCATTATGTTGAATTTAGATTTGATAGATAACCTGTATGCAGGTTTGACAAAGGAGCAACAGCAGGAGTTAATAGGCTTGCTGTTCAAGAAGAGTAAACAGACAATGAGTTATTTCCGACGTACAAAAGATATTAGCCTCTCTCTGTCTCTTATACACATCTGACGCTGCCGACGAATAGAGA
>ERZ1504833.291-NODE-291-length-15080-cov-5.817903_pt1 | contig 15080 bp, 14 predicted proteins | sample MGYA00572107_ERZ1504833 | MGnify/ENA primary metagenome ERZ1504833 (study PRJEB39906, sample SAMEA3182110) | gut metagenome | biome: human; feature: gut; material: Stool; isolation source: human stools | place: Canada | collected 2013-04-23 ...
CAGACGCCCCGGGCGATGACAGAGAGCTTGCCCCGCTCCGCTGTCAGGAGGGTTAGGATCTTATCGGCGTCCCTTGTCTCCGTCTCCCGGAGGACAACGCCCTTTGTCACAATGTACGGCGACAACGCCATCAATTCACCACCTATGTACGGAGGCCCCGCCTCCGAAAGAAAATCAGCGTCCGGCAGACCCGGCGCGGTAAAGCAGATAGGCCAACGGATCTCCGGTATCCGAAAACAACGTCCAAAGCGAAGGTTCTTTCATCGTACAGCCCTCCCTGATGGATAGTCTGTGTCGAAAAGTCCCGCTTATAGCTGGAAAATGCTTCGTACAGACCCAATTATAGCAACCGGACAGCTTTTTTTCAAGCGGAGGTTGCTGCATGCGCTCCTCCGCTTTATCCGTGCCGAAACTGCCGCAAGGCATGGCACGAATGAAAAACAGCCGCAAGCCATCAGAACATGGCTTGCGGCTGTTTGCGCCTATTACTTGCTTTGTTGTCAAAAAGCGAATTACTTCAGTGCCTCATAGGCGGTCAGAGCTTCCCGGATCGCCGCTTTGTCGCCGTCCGTCACGGAGCAAGGGTGCGATCCCACAGGGAGCCACCTGTTCCTTTAGCAGCGTTTCCAAAAGAGTGTTCCCGCTTTCTGAGAGTTTTCGAATGACAGCCCCGCCAAAGCGGTATTTGCTGTCCGGTCTGCGCGTTATACAGCTCCGCAAAGTTGGAGGTGGCAACCTCAATCATGTAGCTCTCAACCGTTCTGTCAGCATTTTCAATGCGGAACATGACGTTTCCCTCTCCCTTTAATGCTGTCAGCACCTCATCGATATAAGCATCATCAATATTAACTCTATCATCACCACAATACATAGTACCTGTTATCTTGTGGTCTGCACCATCGGGCGTTCTCATGGTGATGTTATATTCATCCCAATAGCGCTCAGAGCTGTTTTTGACCTGTCTGCTGCCATATTCATAGAGGAATATCATAACATTATCGTCCAGATCCACCATTACATTCGCATACAATTTTGAATTTGTTGTTGCGCTGTTGCTAAAAGTACCTACGAGATATTCGTCTTCCGTAATATACCATTCATCTGTTGGCTGATTGAAGTCATCCACATAATAGTCGATGCGCCAATCGCCGAATGACTGTCCGCATCTTTCGCAGGTACCGCTTTCGGTCATGCGGCCCAGAGCGGGAACGGTTTCCTGTGCCACCAGAACCTCGCCGCACTCGGAGCAGCGCTTGCCCTCTGTCAGCCCGGTCTTCGTGCAGGTGAGCTCCACTGCCGGCATAACTTCCTCCACATGGGTGTGCTTGTCGGTGCTTCCGCTGTTGGTATTTCCGCCATTGGTATTTCCGGCGTTCCCGCCTCCGCAAGCCACCAGAGGCAGCGTCATTGCCACCGCAAGCAAAATTGTTGTCAACTTTTTCATCTTCTGTCTCCCTCTCGTTGTCTTTAATATTTGCAGTGCGTTTTCCGCACAGGCAAATCCTTCCCAGCGCCCGGTCAAAACAAGGTTTTTTCCTGCTCCGCAAACAGCTTGTCATTGATCTCCCCCAGGGGCAGCTGATGGACCACGCCATAGCTGATAATGGCGTCCCGTCTGGTGCGGGGATACAGTTGGACGTAGCCCCCCCTGCGTCAGCATCCGCTGGGTCTCATCCAGCGTGATGCCAAGACCGACGCAGATGCACAGCAGCCGATCCCTGGAAGGATTCCGCCGCCTCGTAAACACCTGATGCAGATAGACCTCGCTGATGCCGGACCGGCGGGCCAGCTCCGCTTTGGTCAGATCCTTCGTTTCGTAAAGTCGCGTCAGCCCCGCCAAGCGGTATAAAAACGTTCTTCGTCTGATGGAGGCATTTTAAAGATGAAAGAGTCCAAAATCACCCCGGAAAAGCAAAATCTCTGCTCGCTTTGCAGAGTTCCCCTCCCGGATGGCGCATCCTTCTGTCCCCACTGCGCCCGCAGTATCAAGCCCTGGACACGGCAAAAGGCCCAAGCCACTGCAAAAGAAGTTCCTGCACATTGCCGCACTGGTGACAGCGCTGGCCGTGATCGCCAGCTGCACCTGACAAGCTGTACTGTTTCCGGCTGGAAACCCGGCGTGCTGGCCTACGGCACCACCTGGGTCAACGCCATGGACTGCCGCTTCGAGGACAATCAGGTGGGATTCCGCTTCAACGCCGAGGGTACCGTCGTCACCCACACCCAGTATGCGAACAACGAGTTCTTCCACAACGGCACCGCAGTTCTGCTGAAGAGCGTACCCGCCGAAAGCCCCCTGTCCTTCCCCGGCAGCGTGTTCGAGGACAACGATACCGACATTGACAACCGCTGCGGACGGGAAGTGAACATTTCGCAGACAACCTTCCGCTGACAGCTATTTGAAAAGAGGACCCATCCGTATTGGATGGGTCCTCTTTTGCGCGACGGGAATCGCCGGTGCATACTGCCGCTGATTTCTTTGCCGATTCGATCTTCTGTCATTATCTCGTCTCATTCAGCGTCAGCTTAGCTTTCTCCATTGTGATGACAAGAATGGGAATCAGGATGATCTGTACAAGGATGCCGGGAAGCGCATTGGTCACTGCGCCCGCAAGAAAAAGAGAGCGGTCAAACACGGTATGCTGCAAGCCCGCCATCATAAACTGTACACCGCCCCACACCAGGCGGCCTACGATCATAGCGGCGATCAAAGTAACATACACAGACCAATTTCTGCGGGGAAAAATACGGTACAAGATCCCGGAAACCGCGCCATAGGCGGCCAGCTCAAACGCCATGGCCGCCGCCGTATAAGCCGTAGGCATCCCAAAGAGAAGGGACCGTAGCAGCGGGGAAACAAATCCCACCGCCAGTCCCCACGGCCAGCCGCAAACAAAGCCGCACAGCAATGCCGGAATGTGCATTGGGCAGAGCATGGATCCAATCTCAGGGATCTGCCCCGTCAGAAACGGCAGGACCAAAGCAATGGCAAGATACAGCGCCGAGTAGGTAAGCTTTCTGATCTGCACAGAAGAACGTGCATCGTTCCGGGTCATAGGCATGCAGTATCTCCCATCTCCGTCAGCAGTTGGCGAATATGCTCCATCGCGTCATCCATGATGGCAGAAGATTTCTGGCTGACGCCTGCCACATAGGTGTCGCAGAGATTCATGGGGATCAGCACCCGGTAGGCCGCGCTGGCAGCAACGGCATTGGCCATTGCCGGAGAGATCTCTCCCATCAGCGCGTCGGCAAGGGCTATCCCCATAGGGCCAACGATGATCTGGGCAGTCCGGCTGGCAACGATGACGGGGTTTTCGCCGGTCGCCACCTGCTCCGCACCGGCACGCATCATGCTCTCTGACGCGGCGCTGTTGGTCCCGACGGTCATGACCTCCACCTGCGGGAAGGATTTTTTGATGCTTTCCACCAGCCGTTTTCCAAGCTTTCCGCTCTGACCGTCAATCACAAGGATCGTCATATCAAAAACATTCCTTTCATCCCACATAAATAAACGTACCGGACGCAGGCGCGCCGTATGCTTCCTGAGTGAGTGCACGGAGTGCCTCTTCCGCGTCTGTATCACTGAACAGGCTCGGATACATGGCCTTGGCAAGCAAAACCGCCGCGCCGGTCCGTCTGGCCTGACCGGAAAGCAACTCCTCGGAGAGCAGAATGACCCGGCCATTCCGGACGGCATCCAGCCCGGACCAGCCCTCCCGTGTTTTCAACGCACCGCAAACCGTTTCCGCCTGTCGGGTGGACGACACTCCGCTGCCAAGGACGGAGCGCTCCACGACCTTGACGATCACGCCGGGATCTTTACGCTGGATCCAGCCGTCATCCACAATCAGTGCGTCATTTTGCAGCTTTGCGGACACGTCATACGCCCCGGCATTCGAGATGATCTGATGCTCATCAGATGATTTATGGACAGTGTGGTAGTCCTCCGCCGTCTCCCAGTAAATATAGAAGCGCTGGCACTCAAAGAGACCGCTCAAACGGTCCTCCAGCAGTGTTTGATAGTAAAGCAGAGCGGTTTCTGCCGTTTGACCACTTTCGTCCGCGCCGGTGTTTTCTGCCAGGTCAGCGGGAACGGTTTCCGTTGCGGTCAGCTCACCGGTGGTCGCATCCTTTGCGCCGGTAGTTCCTCCATTGGCATCATGCTCCGGTGTTTTTCCGCCGTCCCCCTGCTGCGTGAGGGACTGGTCCGCACCGGGAACGATCTCAGCGTCTGCGTCCTCCGCATACGTCTTTCGGTCGGAATCCGGGTCCGTTGCGGTCGGGGCATCCGCATCCGGTCTGGCATTCCCTTCTGCCGCAGGATCGCCTTCCGCATCCTCAATCTGTTCGGCCTGTCCCAGTTGGTCCTCCGCCGCCTCGCCGTTCTCATCGGGGATCGGATCCGCAGGCACGGTGGTCCGGGTACGGCAGCCCGTCAGGGTCAGCAGCAGCACCGCAGTCAACAATAAAAGCTTTGTGTTTTTCATTCTTGCTTCCTCTCAGGCGTGGAGACACTCCACATACTTCAAGCGAAATTTTGTTCTCCGGTCTGCATTGTCATACAGCAGCCGCTCCGTTTCGGTTAAAAGACTTTGCAGTTCGGCCCGCTGTTCCTCCCCCATGGCATGGGTACTGTATGCAGCCTCCTCAAAAAGCACGGCGGCATGACGGAACTGCGCGGCGTATTCCGGAGAAACGGTTTGGGCCAGTGCAGCGTCCCATTGGGAGAAGGGGTGATTCCCAACGCCTTTTCCACAACGCTCCAGATAGGCAGTCAGATGCAGAAGCATAGCGCGGATTGCTTCCCCGCAGTCAGGGGAGTCAAACGCCGCCCGCCGTTCCATTGCCTTGCGCCGCCGGGCGTCAAACAGGACGAACGGTAGGAAGGGCAGCGTCAGCAGGGCCAAAATCAGGATCGTCAGCACGGCGATTTTTAGATAGTCGATGCGCTTGGGACGGCTGATTTCCTGTTCCTGTTCATAAATATGCTGATAGTCCTGCGTATTCTGCGTATCTCCGGACGTCTCTCCGGCGGTTTCCGTATCCAGCCGGTTTTCCTCACGGGCGGTCTGGGGCGGTTCCTGCTGCGGCGTATAGTCTGCGCCGGAAACAAGCTGTTCGGCAGCATCCAGCCGATCCCGCACATGCTCAGAGGCTTCTTCCACCCCCATGCGAACACCGGGAGCCAAGAGCTGTACCGTCAGAAAAACGGCCATGACCGCCAGCAGAAATACCAGTCTGCCCCGCAGGGTATCCACAGGCAGGGCCAACAGCGCCAGCAGCGCAAAAATCAGCACATTGACAGCCGCCGGAGGGGTCAGTCCGAACCAGATCTCCCCGCCGGCCAGGGCCAACGCCGCCAGAAGCGGAACGATCTTGCTGCCGCGCAGGTATGCAAGCAGGAGAACACCGGCCGCTGCCGTCACCAGCAGGCCCAATGCCAGAACCGGGCTGGCCGCGTCCGAAACCTCAAAATAATCGTAGGCATAGGCATTGACCGCCTCGCTGGCCGCAAACACCAGATTGCACAAGCACTTCAGGCTTTCTCTGGCAGGCTTGAGGGCCAGAAGCAGCACTGCCGCAAGCAGCGGCACACCGGCAATGGGGAGTGCTGTTTTCCACGGTTTTGCCCGCTTGCTTTTTTGAAAATCAAATTGTAACCCAACCGTTTGATGTTTCATGAACATTCCTTAAATTTCAAGATATTCCAATTCCTGCGCCATATTCTTCCGCGAAAAGGGTACAACTGTCACCCCGCCGCAGCTCTGTGCGCCGCCGTCAGACAGCAGCACGGTCACACGGTTGCCAGCCTGCAGCAGGGAAAGGCCCCGGGGCAAGGACGGCGCACAGACAACGGTATGCGCATAGACATCCCCGGACCATTTGCGGAAGCAGTCGCAGATGCTTTCCGCATCCGGTGCGGCAGCGGCAGTCAAAATCTGCTCACGCACCGCTGTACAGTCCTGCTGATCCTGTACTGTGCACAGAGAGAGCTCCTCTAATTCCCTGTTTTTCCAGCCAACAGAATGGGCGATCCCATGTTCTGTCAAGGATCGGGACAAGGACAGCAGCGCTGTCATGGCCGCGTCCAGCGCATCCGCGGCATCTTCCTTCCCAGTGGTGGAGGTATCCAACAGCAGCAGGACCTCCTCCGCTACCGGAAGCCCCAGTTCCCGCACCATCAGGGAGTCTGTCTTTTGGGAGAGCTTCCAGTGGATCTGCCGGATGGGATCGCCGGGGACATATGTACGGAATCCGAAGGTCTCACTGGGATCGTGCCCCGGATGGGTGGAAGACCAGCGCTCGCTGTCCGCCGTGACCGTTTCATTTTCCGCAAGGGTGATCCGCACATCAAACAGCGGTGGCTCGACGGTCACTGAGCGGGTGCTCTGAACCGTCAGGGCACAGCGGTACAAGCCAAACCAATCCTGCACAGCCGCGTCGCTGAGAGAAAGTATGACCGTACCGCAATGGGCGGTACGCAGCGTACCTGCCGCGTCAGGCGCAAACCACGAGGCCGAGAGCTTCACCGCCGTTTCCTCCCCGGTCAGGCGGCTGCGGCCCCGAAGCACTGCCGTCAGCACCGCTCCGGGCAGAAGGCCCTCTGCCCGCACGGAGCATTCCGCGGCATCTCCCTGTTTGCAGCAGTCCGGCGCAGATAGATGAACCGTTACCCGTCTGGCTGAACGCACCGCGCAGAGGACCGACGCAGCCGGCAGGAAAACTGAAGCGGCCAAAATCGTCCGGGTGCCGGTATTGTTCTCAAAGAAATACAGCAAAATGACAAACAGCAGCCATGCGCCGTAAGCAAATCTCCGTTTCCGCATCATGCCTGTCTGCGGTCCGGAACTTCCACCGTTTCCAGCAGTTCGTTCAGTACCTGCGTAACCGTTCCGCCGGACAGCCGTGATTTCTGGTTAAGGATCACACGATGGGCACAGACATCATGGAAAATCGCCTGCACATCGCCGCCTGTCACATAATCCCGGCCCTCCAGATAAGCATGGGCCTTGGCCATACGGTCAAGGAACAGGGTGCCGCGGGGGCTGATGCCTACCTCCACCATGGGATGCTCCCGGGACGCCATGGCCAGACGGGTAATATAGTCCAGAATACTGTCCTTTGCTGTGACGGCCCGCACCTCCGCCTGCATCCGCAGCACATCGTCACGGGTGACCACCTGCGCCACGGAACCAATGGGATCTGTGCTCTGGCGGTCCCGGAGGATGGACATCTGGGCCTCATAATCGGGATAACCGATGGAAAGCCGGACAAGGAACCGGTCCATCTGGGCATAGGGCAGCAGTTGGGTGCCTGCGGTTCCTACATTGTTCTGGGTCGCGATCACCGCAAAGGGCTTTTGCAGCGGATAAGTTGTGCCGTCCACCGTGACCTGACGTTCTTCCATCGCTTCCAGCAGGGCGGACTGGGTTTTGCTGGACGTCCGGTTGATCTCGTCCCCAAGCAGCAGGTTGATATTGCTCACCACGCCGCTCTTGTACTCAAAGCAGCCGCTGTCCTTGTTGTAAATGGAAAAGCCCACAATATCGGACGGCAGCACATCCGGCGTGAACTGGATGCGGTTATAGGTCAGGCCCAGTGTGCGGCTCAGGGCCACCGCCAGCGTTGTTTTGCCGACGCCGGGGATATCGTCCAGCAGAACATGTCCGTCGGCCAGCAGCGCCATCAGGATCTTTTCTATGACCTCACGCTTGCCTACCACGGCCTTTTCCACTTCAACAATGATCGTTTGCAATTCACGGTTCATACGATAAGTCCTCATTTTCTACCATCGCTTGACAAGGGCAGACACGGTTTTGACGGGCAGAAATGTCTGCACCTGACAGGGATGGATTTTCGAGTGATTTTTGTTTTTTTGAGATGCAGGCGGGCTGGCGCCCACCAAGGCGAAAAGAGCAAAAAGCGCCGAAAAGACGCGCTGTCAGGCGTGTTTGCCCTTGTCGAGCGATGGTATGGTTCTGATTGCCGTACAACACAGCAGTCCCAAGTGGTCCGCTCTGTTCTAAAGCAATAAGGATGCCCGCACATCCGTCTTGTGACGGATGTGCAGGTCTCCTGCGGCTTGTGCCTCGTGATTTACTTTGCGGGAACGGTCAGCGTCTGACCCACATAGATCATAGATGCATTCTTGATCTGGGGATTGGCAGAGAAGATCTTGCTCCACAGCTTGCCGCTGCCGTAGACCTTAGATGCGATCTTCCAGAGGGAGTCGCCGGACACAACGGTGTAGGTTCCATTCTCTGTCGTGGTCGCGGACTGGCCTGGCTTCGCAGACTCAGCCGGCGCCGCGGTGGCCGTTACCGTGATGCGGCCCTGAGGGGCGGCATAGGCGTCGCCTACCATATTTCCCAGCTCTTCGCTGATGTACATCCACACCACATCCCGCACAACGGCCTTGGTGATAGCAGACTTCTCGTTAGCCTCCGCAGCCGCCTTAAACACATAAGAGGAGTCCATGCCGTTAAAGTTTGCGTTGTGGGTGATGACCGCATAGGTAGCGTTCGGATCGAACGCCTTGCCGTTTACATCGGTGATCGTCACACGGCTGACGGAATTTGCCTTGAACCAGTGCTTGCCGTAGGCTTCTCCCTTATCATAGGCCCGATCCGCGTTGACGCTGTAAGTCAGGCCCGCAGCCTGCATAAAGGAAGCGCAGGCATCGGCGGATGCATCGCCGTAGGGCAGCGCCTGAGAGGCCGCCTCCAGAGCTTCCAGCAGCTGAGCGCCGCTCATATAGATCACAGCCACCTTGTTGGGATAGGGCAGGACGGCTGCCAGCTCCGCCGCGCCGAACTTGCCGACAGCAATGTCGGCGCGCAGATTGCCACCGTTCCAGAGGGCAACAATGTGATCGGCGTCCACATCTACCTTGGTGTTGCCGGCAGCCACATCGTCCTCGTCAAAGTACGCATTGATCTTGCCGGACACGGCGAACCACCGCAGCGCGTCGGTCCACAGATCGCCTAAATTGGTCTCCGCCTTACGGGCCGCGTTGTCTGCGCCGGACAGCACCACGCTGCTGTAAGCCTCCAGCGTGTCATCCAGTTCCACCTCATTCCCGTGGGCATCCACGAACTTGGATGCGGACACGGACGTGGCCATCACGCTGAGTGCAAGCCCCAGCGTCAGCGCAAGGCTGATAAATCTGTTCAGTTTTTTCATAGCTTCCTCCTAAAATGAGTTTTCAGGCATTTTCCGCAGCATCAAACAAAAAAGGCACCAATACCCTCCTTGGGAGGACACTGATACCTTCGTAATATCTGTATTGCCTGAGCGTATAAAAACATATGCGGAAAATGTCAGCTTGTGCCAACTTTGCCAGCTTGTGCTGACGAAGGAATTTTATCAAAAAAGTTTTATGTTGTCAATACGCCATTTGCCATGCTGCAATTTCCGAAAGATTCCGGTTGCGCGGGGTGGCAAAATCCGGTATGATAGAAAAAAAGTGAAAAGGAGAACTGCCATGATCGAAGAAATGCTGGCATATAACCGCGAATTTGTCCGGTCCAAGGGCTATGAAAAGTTCCAGACCAGTAAGTTCCCAGACAAGAAAATCGCCATCCTCACCTGCATGGATACCCGTCTGGTGGAGTTGCTCCCCGCAGCGCTGGGCATCCGCAACGGTGATGTGAAGCTGATCAAAAACGCCGGCGGCATGATCACCGGCCCCTTTGACAGTGCCGTGCGCAGCCTGCTGGTGGGTATCATCGAACTGGGTGTGGAGGAGGTCATGGTCATCGGTCATACAGACTGCGGTGTGGCCCACATCAATGCCGACATGATGATCCGCCACCTGATCCAGCGGGGCGTTTCTCAGGACCATATTGATATGATGCGCTACTGCGGCATTGACTTTGAGGCCTGGCTCCGGGGCTTTGACTGCGTGGAGAACTCCGTAGCGGAGACCGTGGACCTGCTGCGCAACCATCCCCTTATGCCCGCCGATGTCACCATCCGAGGCTACGTCATCAACACCGAGACCGGCGAGCTGACCCCGCAGGAGTAAAATCCGCAGCAGGCTCCGATCCCAACTGGGCCGACGGTGTATATTTTCGGCCTGAAACTGTCGATAAAGTGGTAAATTCTCCGTAACGGTAAGGAAGGGTGTGCGCGGGAAACCCAAGAAGGGGAAACGGGCGATGCGCCGCCAGCGGCGGAGAAAGCGAGCCCGTTTCGAGGAAGGCCCCGATTTCCGGGCGCAAAGCGCACGGAAACCGGCTGGGCCGACGGTGTATTCCTGCCCCGCGCGGGGGAGAAAAGGCTTTTTCGACACGCTGAGGACAGTGCTTTTTAAGCACTGTCCTCTTTCGCCATGTCATTATTTTATCGTGCAAAGAAGCGGAAAGCCGTCCACTGTTGCAGCGTCTCTCCCTTGCGCAGGATCGGCGACGGGAACGCTGGGCAGTTCACCGCGTTGGGAAAATGTTGCGTCTCCAGACAGACACCGTGGGCCTGACCGTAGACCGCACCGCCCTTTCCCTTGCGCTCCGTCAGCCAACCCGCCGTGTAGAGCTGCATTCCCTCCATCGAGGTGGTCATTTCCAGACCGATGCCGGTGGCGGGGCACCACAGCTCCGCCACCGGGCCTTCTCCGCCGTCCAGCGCATAGTTGTGGTCATATCCCCGCCCGCCGTTAAAGGCTTTATCGTGGAGACGGCTCCCAAATGCCGCAGGTGTCCGGAAATCCAGCGGCGTTCCCTCCACTGGGGCCACCGTCCCCACGGGGATATTTCCGCCGTCCATGGGCGTATACCGGCTGGCCCGCAGGGTCAGCACATGATCCTCCACTGTGCCGCTGCTGTGGCCGCCCAAATTGAAGTAGGTATGGTTGGTGAGATTCACCACCGTGCTTTGCTCCGCCGCCGCCTTGTAGGCGATGGTGAGCTGATTGTCGATCAGGCGATAGGTGACCTCCACCCGGACAGCACCGGGAAAACCCTCCTCACCGTCGGGAGAGGTGTAGGAGAAGGTGACCGCGTTTTCCTCGCAGGTAAATTCCCACAGTTTCTTGTGGAAGCCCTCGTTTCCGCCGTGGAGGCAGTTCTCCCCCTCGTTGGCCGTAACACGGTACCCTCTGCCGTCGATGGTGAATCGCGCCCCGCCGATGCGGTTGGCGCAGCGGCCGATGGTTCCGCCAAAGCAGGCGTCCAGCGTCCGTTAGCTCTCCAGTTCGTCATATCCAAGGCAGATGTCCGTCAGTTTGTCGGTTCGGTCCGGCACGCGGATAGCCCGGACAGACGCGCCGTAGGGCAGCAGCTCCACGGCACATTTGTCACTGAACAACTCAATGACGGGCACCTCTCTGCCATTCAGTACGCCAAACGGCTTCAGTCGATGCATCCCTTATCCCTCATAGCCGTTGGGATGGCCGCTGTGCCACGCCCATGCGTCGGAAATGATCTGATCCAGCCCCAGAACAGGCTTCCAGCCAAGAACCTCGGCGGCCTTCTTGTTGGAGGCGATCAGGACAGAGGGGTCGCCGCCCCGGCGGGACTCCACAACGGCCTTGATCTCCTTGCCGGTGATCCGGCGGGCCGTTTCGATGATCTCCCGCACGGAATAACCGGCGCCATTGCCCAGATTGAACACGTCACTGCTGCCGCAGCCGGCCAGCAGGCCCAGCATCATGACAGCAGACAGGAGAATTGCAAGTGTCTTTTTCATCTTAGTTCCTCCTCAAGATCATTGATCATCCGTTCAAGGCGGCCAGGCCGCCTCGCCGTTATGATGCTATTATCGGCTCCCCCCTGAAAAAGCGATAGAAAAAACTTCGCTGACATAGGAAAAAACTCATGGACTTCTTGGTATTTTCATAGAATCTTTGGCGTAATCGATTGCGACAATTGTCAAAAATCCCAATCAACATATTTCGACACGCACGTTCCAAAATCCGCAGGCTTATGCACCACGCCCGCAAATCAAGAAACAGCCGCCTTCATTAAGAAAACGGCTGCTTAACATATTGAAAAAGCTCTTTCTGCCCGCTGCGGAAAGCTCACCGCTCTATTGACAGGCTCTCAGGTATTGTCCCGGCTGATAGGTTCCCGGACCAGCAGCCGCAGCAGCGCCTTGCCGTTGAAGGGAACCAGCGGATAGAGATACCCTTTCCCTACCAGCGGCTTTGTGGTGCACAGCAGGATGAAGATCCCCACTACGCCCAGGCAAAACCCCCAGACGTCAAAGGCCGCCGTCACCAACAGCAGCGCCACCCGCAGCAGTTTGAAGGCGTAGCCCAGCTCGTAGCTGGGCTGGGCAAACCCCGCCACGGACACGAAGGCCATATACACCAGCACCTCCGGCCCCAGCCACCCGGCCTGCACGGCAAAATCCCCCAGGACCAAGGCTCCCAGCATGGAAAAGGAATTGGAAAGGCTGTCCGGTGTGTTCAGGGACGCCAGCTTTAATACGTCGATGAGAAATTCTACCACCAGAAGCTGACTCAGCAGGCTCAAGGACACCGGTTCCGGGGAAGACAGGAAGTTCAGCCACCCCGGCAAACGGTTCGGTTCGCTGACCATGAGATACCACGCCGGGGTAATAAATAAAGAAAGGAGAAATACCGTTACCCGCAGGACCCGGAGATAGGTGCCCACCAAGGGCGGAAAGTAATAGTCATTGGATTCCTGTGTGAAATCGAAAAAACCGGTGGGCAAAATCATCACAGAGGGGGAATTGTCCACCATTAGGACGATACTCCCCTCCATGATGCTGGCCGCTGCCGCGTCGGGCCGCTCTGTATAGCGCACTTTCGGAAACGGATTGTACCATTGTTTAGGCCGAATGGCCTCTGCCAGACTTTCCTGGGCCATGGAGAGGGAGCGGACATCCAGTCCCAGCAGCTTGCCCCGGAGCTTCCGCAGCAGGTCCTGATCCACCTTGTCATCCAGATAGCAGAGGACCGCGTCATTATGGGTGCGGGAACCAACCTTGTGCCCCTCCATAGTGAGGTGCGGGTCCCGGATGCGGCGGCGCAGCAGCGCCATATTGGGCACCACTGCCTCTACAAAGCCGTCGTGGCTGCCCCGGAGCACCTTGCCGTCCGGCGGCTCGTGTACGCTCCGGCTGGGGGAGCCCTTGGCGTCCATCAGCGCCACCCCCGCCAGTCCCTCCACCGCCAGCAGGGATTTTCCCAAAAATACGGAGGTCACGGCGTCGGATATGTCAAAGGTGACGTTGGATTCTGAAAAGGTAATATACCGGTCCAGAAAGTCCTGCATTTCGGTGAGACTCATCACGTTTTCCGGCTTCAGTGTCAGCCAGAAGGCCCCCATCCGCTCAAGGATGCTGTCGCTGCCAAAGCCGTCCACCACCCATAGCCGGGCCCGCCGTCCGCCGATCAGGTAATCCCGGCTCACCATGTCGCAGCTGCGGCCCACGCCTAAAAGGCCGTCCAGCACCCGGACGTTTTCCCGGTAATCATTTGAGATTTTTTCCATGCGATCCCTCCGTTTCTGGAGGTAGTATGTGCCGGGAATCAAATTTTATGGCAAAAAAGGAACAGACCCGCAAAGGTCTGTTCCTTTTACACTTTATAATGTTATGCCTTCTTCGGACGGACGGCCCGGAAAATCAGGCCAATAACCAGCCCCAGGATCGCGGGGCAGATCCAGCCCAGGCCGATGGTGGCAAAGGGCAGCGCCTTGCCCACAGTGTCGACCAAGCCATTCACATGGAGCACCGCACGGAGATGATCCGGCAGCGTCCGCAGCAGATCGTAGAAGGCTGCCACCAAGGTCAGGCCGGTGACCCAGACGTACACCGCCCGGTCATGGTCAAAGAAGTGGCCCAGCAGCGCCAGCAGGATCAAGGTGATGGCCAGGGGATACAGGAACATCAGCACCGGCACAGCGTAGGTGATGATGGCGGTCAGGCCCACGTTGGCCAGCAGGAAGGAAATGCCCGTGAACACGAACACCCAATTCCGATAGGACAGGCCCTTGGGGAACATCCCCACGAAGGTCTCCGCGCAGCTGGTGATAAGGCCCACCGCCGTTTTCAGGCAGGCCAGCGTCACGGTGGCAGCCAGCACCAGCAAGCCCGCCTTGCCCAGATAGTGCTGGGCGATCTGTGCCAGCGCCGTGCCGCCGTTGGGAGCGGCTTCCAGCGCCCCACGGCTCCAGACGCCCATCAGCGTCACCAGCAGGTAGATCACGCCCATCAGCAGGCAGCTAAGAATACCGGAGCGGACGGTGGTCATGGCCACGGATTCCGCCTTTTCCACACCCAAACCCTGGATCACCTGCACTACCACGATACCGAAGGCAAGGCTTGCCAGGGCGTCCATGGTGTTATAGCCCTCCAGAAAGCCGGTGAAGAAGGGCTGTGCGGCATAAGCACCCTGAGGCTCCACCGCGCCGATGCTGGTGGTGGGATGCAGGATCGTCACGAACACCATAATCGCCAGGAACACCAGGAAGCAGGGAGTCAGGACCTTGCCCACATAAGTGAGGATCTTGCCCGGCCGCAGAGAAAGGATCAGCGTTACAGCGAAAAACAGCAGAGAGAACAGCAGCAGGTAGAGCCAGCTTTTGTCATCGTGGGGCAGGATCTGCTCCAGACCCACGGTGAAGGAAGTCGTTGCGCACCGGGGAATGGCGAAAAACGGCCCGATGGTCAGATAAAGGGCGCAGGTAAAAAAGAACGCATAGGGACGGCCCACCTTATGGCTGAGGTCAAAAAGGCCGTTGCTGCGGCTGATGCCCAAGGCGGCCACGCCCAGCAGAGGCAGGCCCACGCCGGTGATCAGGAAGCCAAGAACGGCCGCCCACATGTTCCGGCCAGCCACCTGTCCCATATAAACCGGAAAAATCAGGTTTCCTGCGCCGAAGAACATGCCGAACAGCATACTGGCCACATAGATGTATTCTTTAAAACTCAGTTTTTGCTTCATGGATCGATTTCTCCTCCTCGTGTTTCTTCCCTTAGAACACTGTAACCCCTAAAACAGCTCTGCCGGTTGGGAAGCTGCTTTGCCGTCTCCCATCCGACAGTAATTAGCTCATTATAGCATCTGAATAGCTGAAAGGCAACTGAAAACACATATTTTAACGTATTTC
>ERZ1504833.321-NODE-321-length-14172-cov-3.903096_pt1 | contig 14172 bp, 8 predicted proteins | sample MGYA00572107_ERZ1504833 | MGnify/ENA primary metagenome ERZ1504833 (study PRJEB39906, sample SAMEA3182110) | gut metagenome | biome: human; feature: gut; material: Stool; isolation source: human stools | place: Canada | collected 2013-04-23 ...
CCGGGAAACTCATCGACTTTTTGATTCCTACGAAGAAGCTCTTGAAGCCTATCAACGGCTTCAGCATCAGTCTTTGGATGATATGCTACCGGAGCACTTGCGAAAGCAGGAATGGCGGGAACATGTCGATGAAAGCGACTATAACGCCATCCTTTTGTGGCGAGAGTTCAGGAACATCTATGATGCAGTAACCCAACAATCTTCTCTTCCTCTGTATCTTGTAGTCCGTGAAGCCTTGAAGAACCTGAAGCAGGAAATAGCCAGTGGTGCGAGTTATGGCCGGAAAGACGCTGACGGAAACTGGATTGTCACGCGCACGGACGAACAAAACCTGGATCGCCTTGAGGAATTGACCAACCTGTTTTCTTTGACCAGATATCTTGCGAACAAGAAAGAACAAGTGAAAGTCGATTTCAAAAGGAAATTCGGCACACTCGCGGAACAATATCGGGAAGTCATCGACAAGAAGCTCGAATCAAACCTCATCAAAAAAGCGCACCATGGAAACATGGTCAAGGAACTGCAAAAGTGGACGCAAGATTGGGAAGAACTTCCTCTGAATCAGATCACGCCGGACATGATCGAAGAAAAGCTGAACTCCTTTCGGTATCGAAACCAGGCCCTCGGCAATGCCTCGAAGAGACGTTACCGGGCAACCCTCCATGGCTTTTTTGTCTGGGCTCAAAGCAGGGACCTTATCGCATATAACCCTGTCGAGAGAATACTCGCACCCAAAGCAGGATCTACTACCATCGGAATCATTACTCCATCCGATCTTAAGAAACTTCTTCAGGCCGCCCTCGAACACGACAAAGGAATGCTCTTTCGTCTGTCTCTAGCAGCCTTTTGTGGCCTTCGTCGTTCAGAATGTGTCAGAATCTCTCCGGAAGCCATTCTCGATGAGAAGGATGAAGTATTTGTCTCGGCTTCCATAGCCAAGACCGGGAAGCAACGGTATGTCCCCCTTCCTGAAGCAGCCAAAGCCTGGCTTGCGTTGGCTGAATATGAACCTGTATCCGACCAGTCCGACTGGCAATACTACGAGGGACAGCATGGAAACCGTCTGGCCAAACTGGCGAAGCAAGCAGGCATCACGCTGCCACGTAACGCCCTGCGCCATTCGTTCGCTTCATATGCCGCAGCCAAGACACACGATATTCCCCGGGTATCCATGTGGCTTGGACACTCGGGAACCAACATGACGGAAAAGCACTACCGGGAAGGCGTTCGTGCTGCCGAAGGCGAAGCATGGTTCAAGGTGTTGCCGGAAGAAACAAGTCATTAGCTTGTTGTTTTTGTTGACCTCCATCTTCAGATATAGTAACTGGTTTTCGTTGTCCGTCAGTCACCATTGAGTGCAGGACATATTAACGCTCTCAAGCGTTTCATTGGGTTTCTATCAACCCGGGACGTACAAGAAACGGTGGCCTAGCTCCTCATACCCGTTCCTTGAGTTCCTCCCCCAGCGAGTTCGCCGGGGTTTTCACGACAGGGGCATTTCTCATATTACTTAATAAGGTTAATAGTCCTGTGTTCTTGATGAAGGCAGGCACTCCGGCATAGCCGGGAAGGAGACTCGCCGAGTCTCATAAAACTTAAAGAAGCCTCACTGAGACTTCCATTGTGAATTTAACCCACTTCAATGGGTGAAAAATACTCCGAAGTGATGATTCCCAGTTCAAAATTGAACAACCCTCTATAGCGCACAATGTTTGACACACATATTACACCAGTTCATAACTCCTTCCGTGATGGTCTTTTCCCGGACCAAACAGGCAGAAAAGCAGACATCTCCGCCGCACTCTGTGGCAGAGCACAAAACCTCGGCAGTTGCCTTGGTATCCCATTCATTCCGCAGATAGCCATCGACAAGCTAGAAGTCGTCATCGCCCTTCGATTCCCGGTTATCCGGGATACCGAAGGCATCTATGATCACATGAAAGCCCTTGCACGTAAAGCCAGCGGTTGTCGGACCTACGATCCCACCCGTAGTCTCCTTCACGGAGAAACGACTCCGAGAGGATTTCATGAAGACCTGGAACCGCCAAGGAATCCAGAATTCAGACGGATTCGAAAAGCCAAAACCTCCATGCACATTCAATGTCGCAAGCAGGACCGTAGCTTCCCTCCATTGATTCGTCCCATGCTCCCGGGACAGTTTGCCGGGTTCTGGCCTACTAATAGCAAAACAAGACTGCCTCAGATGCTCCATACTTGTCGGCATATCCAACTGGATTGGGTTAAAGAGATTCCTGTCGACAATTATTTCTCTCCCCGGACGTACCTCGAAGCAATCTTCGTTCTGGATTTAAATGTCAACAGAGCTTTGGCCAATCATCCATTCCTGACGCAACCAAGCCTCAGTGACGAGCAGATATCAACGGCGTTCTTCCCTAATCCGAAAGTCAAGCAATCCACGGTCGACAATTTCTGCGATCCTAAACTTTCTCAGGAAGACATCATTCAGGCTCTTGAAAATACGATTCATGTCCAGATGTCCATGCTATACGCCGATCTTGTACGAGCTCTTGATGAAGTCCCGGACTTCCCTTTATCCAAAGTTCCTGCCTCAACATGGCAACAAGCCTTTGGTTGGGCAAAATTAACCTACGCTGAGATAGACCGACATCTCGAGGTTGACGATGCCCCACGTATTGCTCGAGCCATGGAGTTACCTTTCACTGTAGCCGTCCGGAAATACCGAAAGCGCAATCATGCTCAAGAGCAGGAAGGCAATTTACGAGAACCTGCCCATGATAAGGATGCGGTATCCTTCGAAAGTGTACTTCGACAAGGTAGCAAAGGCCGACAGGTTGCCAATGCCGCTGCCAAGGTCTACTCAAAAAGTAATAGATTTATTCGGATCGAGCTAAAACTCAATAGATCTGAAGGCCTTACCAACGATATGCCTAAGGGCTTATCTAAAAGCATTATGGTTTCTCTTCCGGAAGACCTTGCCGATCTCGTCTTGAGAGTAGCCTTCTATTCTCAAAAAACTTTCGACAAGTTAATCAAAAATATGCCGGACATCAAGACTCCGAGGATGGAAGAACTTGTTGCCTTCTTTCAACGGCTCCGAGCAGAAGTCTCCAAGGAAAAGGATAAAGCCATTGTGGAACGTATCATATCCAGACTGGAATTCCACGTCTGTCTGAATATGGTCCTCATCGACGATCACGAAATGGCCAAAATGTTACGACGACTGAAAAGAAGAGGATTTTTCATTAGCAAAGGAACTTCATCTGCTCCTCGATATTTGCCAAACATCAACAAAATCCATTCATGTTAAACGTATAGTTTCTTACTCTCCCGGAAGGCAAAGCCTTCCGGGGCAAGCGGCGAGCATACGCCTCAATGGTTCAATGTTACGATATGGGTCACATAGTTACAGCCGAACGAAGCGAAGGCTGTAACTATGTGGACGTAAGGAGCAAGGCGAAGCCGGTTGAATCGATGGAGAGGCGGCTTGCTGCATCTGGAAGAGGCTGGATTCCCGAACTCAGTCAATTCATCTTCAGGAGAGTCCTGATATCTTCGATTATGTATCATATATAATACATAATTTTTGTTTTTGCTTACTATATGGTACATATCTCTCTCATGAAAACCACATCCCCATTGCCAGAGCCTGTACCAGCAGGCAGGCTATGAGGGACACAACAGTTGCGGTAATAATGCCGGCTTCGACAGCATTCGTGATGCTGTCCGTAACGGGATAACTTTGTTTCGTATTCATGATCATGGATAAATGATTCAAGCATAATTACTCTCATCAAGTATACATAGCACGAATACGCCTGTAATTTCAGGAAATCAGTCCGGGAAGGGAGCACTCATGGCCTTCCGGGAAGCCTGCTTGGCCTGCATGTCCCCCTCGCTCTCCCTCTTCTGCTGGATCAGCTCCGCAGAAGTAGGTGTACTCATCACCCGGGCGGGTTGGATACGCTTGCCTGATGGACGATCCGAGAGTTTCAGGTTATTCGTCGCTTTCTGCAAGACTGCGGCGATTTTGGTCATGCGCCCCTTGTTCATGAGACGATCGTACGATGAGTTGAGAGTGCCGAAAAGTCTTTGTCGTAGCCTGCCATCCGATTGTAATACTGATCCTTGAACGGAGTCCTATCGTACAAATTTTTGCCATCAAAAATAGCTGCTTCGTTCTTAGGAAGGATACTTCTATAATTTCTCGTGGCACCGTGCATACTCGCCCCTCCTCTATTGTAAATATCACGCAGAACATTTGTGCGCACGGGTACAGCAAGCAAGTTCCCTTTAGCTGCTCTCTCCTGGTTAAGCTGATCAAAGTTTAACGGATTGCTATATGGCGCCTGCGCATACCCTCTATTATCAATTTCGTGAGTTTTAGGAGCAAGTAATGGTCCCATTGCGCGAACATAGACCGGATCTTGTCGCAGTCGGGTTTTCATAGCAGCAACAGCTGGTTTGTCCTGCGCCTGGCGTACCTGTCCAAACTGAAGTTCACTAGCTCTCTTCTCTACGATGTCTTCGAGTCCCATGGCAGCATCTTCTACGTGATGCCGTGGCTGGAGGGCGGTTCGCTGCGGGAACGCATGGACGAAGCCGTTTCCGGGAAGAGCACGATCACCCCGGAGCAAGCCGCCGAGTGGCTTCTGCTCCTGCTGGATGGGCTGGACTATCTGCATGGCAAGGGGATTTATCATCGCGACATCAAGCCCGGCAACATCCTCTTTGATGAACGGGGGTTGCCTGTGCTGATCGACTTCGGGGCGGCGCTCAACAAGCCGGAAGTGACCTGTACGATTACTCAGGGAGAGTTCTCGTATGCCTATGCCTCCCCGGAACAAATTACCGGGAAAGGGGAAATCGGCCCATGGACGGATTTTTATGCGTTGGCCGCTACCTGGTACGAGTTGATTTCGGGAATTTCCGTCGAACCGGCCGACAGGAGGCTGATGCGGGATGATGTCGCCCCGCTCCCGGCCATGGCTCTTTCCCAGCCATGGCCCCGGGAACTGCTGGCATCCATTGACCGGAACCTGCGGCTCAGTCCTGAAGAGCGTTGCCAGACAGCCGGACAGTGGAAGGAATGGCTGCAACAGGGGAAGCCCGGAGGATTACGGAAAACGGGAGCTTCCGGAAAAACCGTTTCCTTCGCAGTCACAGCGGCCGTCATCATTCTTGTACTTGCCGGCGTATGGCTATGGCAACAATCGTCCCAGACTGACGTCCCTTCTTCTGCATCCCATCCGTCCGAACAATGGGCAGCCAAGTCATCTCAGGAATTCAAGGACGCCCTGTACAGAAAAATCCGTGCCTACTACAAACTGGATGATTATCTTTCCCAGTTTCCTGAATTAAAACAGAAAGCACATGCTATTCAAACTGAGTGTTTCAAGGAATTTGATGAGTTAAAACAGGAGCTGGAGAAAGAAATCCGCGGTATTACCACCAGCCAGGAGGCTTCCTCTTATTCAGATACCATCTGCAAAAAATATGAGACTGCCTGTAATAAATGGGCCACAGCACATGAAACACTGTCTACTAAATACCTCAACGAGCTCACACTCCCCCTGGCCAAAATAACTGATCACGTCATTCAGACCTATCCTGCTGTAAATATGGAAGAAGAAGCCCTCCTTCCTGCCATGGAAGACCGAATCCAAAAAGAATGCAACGACCCTCTCGTAGAAACGACGATTCTTTTGGGAGACTCAATCGCAAACATTCACAAGATACGCCATGAACAAGAGCTCTCCCTGCTGGAACAAGCACGGAAACGATCCGATGAGTTACGACAACAAGAGGAAGCAGTACCCTCTGTAACTAATCCTTCCACCACGGAAAAGGAAATCCATCCTTCCTTCTCCAGCAATGGTTCTGTTTCGAATTCCGTTAACGCGTTCAAGCCTAGCGCTACTCTTCAAGTCAGCGGACTAAAATTCATCTATACGGTCAATATCAGTCGCAACATGGCACTAAACGACAAAGAGATTAATGACTGGTTAACTGAACGCGCTCATTTTTTACCTGTTTCACAATGGAAATATCCCAAGAAAATAACTCATGACACGAACTTGTCGCTTCTTTGGGCCAGCATATCTCCTGATTATTTCTCTCCGCCACAAGGCGATTACCAGTACGATGGGCAATCCATGTTGAAACAGTACTGTCAGCATGTTTCTGCATATACTTACCACGACAAGAAAGCCACGAGATTTCTCATGTTACTGGGTATGCTCAAAGGGTTTTATGTCGATCAAAACAACCAACAGGCCTTCCCCGGATTTTGGTTGCCGTTAAGCCAGGGGATTTACTCCAAATGGACAACGCTACCCAACGGCCTTCCTTCTGACTTCCTTAATAACTTTCCTCCGGCCTTGTTGGAATACCTATGGAATCCCACCCACCGAATCAACTATTGCAAAGGGTTCCCCAAAGGAACCTTTCATCAAGAAGATATTAGCCTCAATTACGATTTTGACATCCAGTGGCAAGATGATCTCCCCACAAAAGTTACGATCAAGCTGGATCTCAACCCCATCAAAAAACAGTTGTATCCGATGACCCAACAGAAAGAGACGATTGAGCCATAAATCCACCAAGTTGTCAATTTTCCACAGGATAATCAGTGTACAGCGAAAAGAATGCCCTCCAGGGGATGGGTAAACGATAAATCGTTTCGTCCATGAACGTTTCTTCACTATTGGCGGGTGGCCTACAGAAAAATCAAAGGGAGGTAATGAGACGTAATACCTGTTGTTGTCCCTCTGATGGAACTGTAAAGAAATTCTTTACAGTTCCATCATATTGAAGTTCAATTCTTTGCAGAATAGGAACCGTTCCCATGGGAATGTCTCTTGAAATAGCCATTCGTGCTATTTCAAGAAAACACATAAACTTGAAATAGTGGAGATAACACCATTCATGTTGTGGGCTATCTAAAAGAAAGCCCCCCATGAGAGAGACTTCCTGATGTTGCCAGTCCTACACCTGCCACACATCCTCCGGGGGAGGAGTCAACGATACCCCGTCGCCCGGTACGGACATGCTGACCATGCGGACACTCCGGCTCAGCCATGCGAACAGTTCCGGGAACTTCTGCTCATTGACCTGCATGGGCGGGCGCCCCGGGCTGATGCAGGAAAGCTCCGACAGATCAGCGCGGCCGATACCGAAGACGAACACGCTGAGCTTGCGGGCAGCCGTCAGATCCTTCAATCGTCCCTCCAGCTCCCGGTGCCGGGCGCTGGTCGGAACCCCGTCCGTCATCACGACGAGCCAGGGCTGGTAGTATTCCACTCCGTGTTTCCGATAGGTACGTTTACGGCTGTCGAGTTCAGCCAGAGCCAATTCGACGGCTTCACCCAAGAGCGTTTCATTCTCCTGTGACGTGGAGATCCTCAGACCTGCGTCAGATTCCCGGATCGGACCGAACTCCTTTACTGTTGCTACCGTCCGGGCGAAAGTCATCACTGCTACATCGGCGGCCAGCTTCGCCAGAAGATCGGCGAGAATGTCGCTGACGAACCGCTGAAGCCCGACGTTGAGCTCGTCCATCCGGGTGACGATATTGTCTCCCGTGACGATATTCCAGTTGATCCCGTCAGAATACTCCTGACGGACGATGTGTTGGTTGTCGCCCCGGACAATACCGTTCATACTGCCGCTGGCATCCAGCAGAAAGAGAACGGGAAGCCGGGCGTTGGCGTTGTTGCCGAACTCGCGCATGGCGGCGAGCTGTTCCTGTTTGTTTGGTTGTGTCGATGATGATATAGACATGGTTTATTCAAGTTAATGGTTGGTGGTTGGATTCCGGGTTGCCTGATTCAATGCGCTACGACGCCGTATGCAGAGCCTGCACAGGGGGCGAGCATGAGATTGCCGTAAACGCCGTGCGACATCGTCAGGAGCCTCCCGGAAGAGAATCCCGCAGTCCGTACAGATGTTGGGTGTCATCTGTACCAGCAGACTGTGGGGCGGGCAGGGACGGTCGTACAGAAGATCCCAGTACATGGGATGATCCCTTCCGCCTCCCGGCTCCATATCCCTGAGGTATAGCAGCAAACAACGCGCCAGATACCCCGGCATGACGCGTGGACGCAAATCGCGACGCTGGACACAGGTAAGATTGTGACCGAGAGCATCGCGGAGCTTGCGGGGGAGATACGACCAGACATAGCGCCCGGGCGTATCGGGCGGGTAGAATCCCGCCGGAGGCTTGTACGAAGCAAACGGGTACGGCAGCACGCCCTTTCCGGCGGCTTCCCGCATGTCTCCTTCTCCCCCTTGCCGGGCAAAGGGAGACAGGCCGAGCGTCAGCGTCATGAAGAGCAGGACGGACAAGGCGTAGGCATCGTGGCTGCGGGTACGGAGAAAGTCTCCGAAGTTGCCGTGAAGCTCCGGTGCCCGGAAACGCTCCGTACCGACGGAACAGGGATAGTCTTCGATCTGGAAACTGTCGGCATCAACCCAATGGACGGTCCCATCGGGAGAAACCAGCACATTGCCGGGATGCAGATCCCCAAGGATCACACCGCAACGGTGCAGCGTGTGGACGGATGCCGACAGGTTCAGGCACAGCCTGGTCAGATCGTAACGGGTCCATGAGGGGAACTGGTTCGTCAGCAGCTCCGCATGAAACGCGAACGCCCCGAGCGGAACACCGCCCGCCCGGGGCATCAATACGCCGACAAAGCGCCGCAGTTCGTCGTACAGGATCTCACGCGGCCACGCCACGCACGGGGAACGAATGGGGCGGGAACACATCAGCCGAAGCTTCTGCTCACGCCAACGCTTCCGTTGCGTTGGATGATAGAGCTTTGCTACAAGTAGTGATGCCGATGCGGCATGGGCAGTGAAGACGGAACCTTCACCTCCTTCCGCAATGGAGTCTCCCAGAACGATTCGTTTCCCCTCACCTGAAAACAGAACATCCCCGGTCGAGTACTTCCTGCTGTTGCCGCAGAGTGTTTCATCCAGCCGCCTCACCTGATGATGGAGTGTGTATAGTGGAGTCATGAGAACATGACGGCAGATAATGAAACCGTCACATATAGATGACGCGTAGACGGAAAATATTTCAATTATGATTGATAAAATTATTCAGTTGACGTATTTTATCAATCGTAAGGAGAAAAAAATGACGACTCTTATTCCGCGCCCCCAGTATACCGAACGCATTGCTCCGTTTATCGGCAAGAACATCATCAAGGTTCTTACCGGACAGCGTCGTATCGGCAAGAGCTTTATCCTGCGTCAGGTGATGGAGGAAATTCGCAGGAAGGAGCCGGAGGCGCACATCATTTCCATCAACAAGGAGCTGGAGCAATTCCGGGATATCCGTACCCATGAGGATTTGTCACATTATCTGGAACCTTTGCTGAGCAAGCCGGGACCCCATTACCTGTTCATCGATGAGGTACAGGAGATTGAGGGCTTCCAGTTCTGCCTGCGCAGCCTGCTGGCCGAGGAGAAGTGCGATATTTTCTGCACCGGCAGCAATGCTCAAATGCTTTCGGGGGAACTGGCGACCCATCTGGCAGGGCGTTCCGTAAGTTTCGATGTTCACAGCTTGAGTTACCGGGAGTTCCTGACCTTCCATCGTCTGGAAGCCGGACAGGAAAGCCTGAGGAAGTATCTGACGTTTGGCGGTATGCCTTATCTGGCTCATATCGGGCTGGAAGCCGATGTTCCTTTCGAGTATCTGCGTTCCGTCTATTCCACCATTCTGTTGAAGGATACGGTGGCCCGGGAGAAAATACGCAATGTGCATTTCCTGGAAGATCTCGTGGCCTATCTGGCCGACAATATCGGCAATCTGTTTTCAGCCAACAATATCAGCAAGTTTCTGAAGTCGCAAAGAGTCGATCTGTCTCCCCAGGTGACGCTGAATTACCTGCGGGCCTTGAGCAATGCCTATTTGATTCACCGGGTTTCCCGCGCCGAAGTGGGCGGCATGAAGATTTTCGAGACAGGAGAGAAGTTTTACTTCGAGGATATCGGCATCAGCCATGCCATCCGGGGCTTCAATTTCCGACGGGATGTTCACAAGGTGATGGAGAATGCGGTTTACCTGCATCTGATTCAGCAGGGGTATTCCGTTCATGTCGGACAGCTGAAGGAGCAGGAGATTGATTTTGTCGCCGACAAATCGGGAGACAAGCTCTATGTCCAGGTGAGCCTGAGTGTCGCCGATGAGAAGACAGCCGCCCGGGAGTTCGGGAATCTGCTGGCCGTTCAGGACAATTATCCCAAGTATGTGGTGACGCTCAACGATATGATTCTGGGCGACAATCAGGAGGGTATCCGCCACATGAATCTGGAAGAATTTCTGTTGAAGGAATGATCGAGACAATCATCAGCTGGCAGTCAAAACCGGCAAAACACCGCAGTTCGTCGTACAGGTTCACGTGCGGCCGCGCCATGCACAGGTAACGAATGGGTCGGGGACACATCAGCCGAAGCTTCTATTCGCACCATCGCATCAGTTGCGTTGGATGATAGCACGTCGCTACAGGGAAGCTGTCGGTGACCGCAGGAACTCGATCCTTCACCGCCTTCCGCAATGAGTTTCCCGAGAACGATTCGTTTCCCCGGGTCTGAGAACAGAACATCCCCGGTCGAGTACTTCCTTTCATGGCCGCAGAGTGTTTCATCCAGTCACCTCATCTGACAGGAACGAGTACAGACAGACACAAAACAACATAATATATTGATATTATATCAATTATAAATAATTTTCACGATTCCCGTTTTACAAAGCGGTCAATTGGGCCGTCTATTGTGTGATCCGTATGACAGAAATGCCTTGTGAAATAAGGGTAAAAACAACCTGAAAGTGTACACACTTTGTACACAGATTGGGGCCGTTTGATGAAATTTGCACGAACTCCCCCTGAAACAAGTAACCCCTTCCAAGCTGTTAACTTAAAAGGGGTTATATGGTGCGCCCGAAAGGACTCGAACCTTCACAGAGTTGCCTCCACTAGAACCTGAATCTAGCGCGTCTACCAATTCCGCCACGAGCGCACATGGTTTGGTAAGAACGGGGCTTATTATGCACGGCGGCGCCGGATTGGCAACTATTTTCCTTCACATGAAAAAAATTTTTCCCAAAGGCGCCTTCCTGCCTCCAGCCGGGGCCGCCTGGAAACGATATAAGGGCTTCTCAAATCTTTCCGTATGCAGTAGTCTCCCCCCCAGCATCAGAGGCATCACCATTGCAGGCTTGTGAATGAGACGAATGAAAAACCGCTATTGAACCGTTTTGAGGTCATGGAAATGGGGTTCGGCCTGTGCACACTGGCCGCATTGATGTGGCTGCTGTGGTGGAACGGCTTCGGGGAAATTCATGAAGACCAGCTTTCCCTGCGCTATTTCCGCGAAATTCTCTCCTTCCTGGTGCTGGGCCAGCTCACGGGCGTCATCGGCATTTTGCGGGAAAAATGGCTTGCCAGGGCCATCCGCAACCCCCGGTGGGTAGAACTGGGGCTGGGGCTGGTGATTCTGGTCATGCTGGCAGGCGACTTTTTCCATTCCACCTTTATCTCCAAAATAGAGCTTCAGAACATTTTCCGCGCGCTCTGCCTCTGCTACGGAGCCGCCCCTCTGCTGAACCTCAAGGAATATTTTTTCCGCATCGCCCGCCGGAACAGGGGCTTCCACCTCCCGCGCATTCGTCCCGCCCTTCTTTTCCTGCTTACCCTGATTGCCTTCATTGCGCTGGGAGGAACTCTTCTCATGTCGCCGGGAGCTACCAAGGACGGCATCGTCCTTTCCGCCACGGACGCCTATTTCATCAGCACCAGCGCCGTCTGCGTCACGGGGCTGGTCCCCCTGAATGTTCATGAACACTTCACCAATTACGGACAGACCATTTTGCTGGTGCTTTTCCAAGTGGGAGCTTTCGGCATCATGACGTTCACTTATTTCGTCTCCCTGATGGTTGGCCAGGGGTTGAGCCTGCGTTCCAAGGTAACCATCAGCAACCTGCTGGATGAAGAAGGCATTGCCCAGGTAGACCGGTTCATCAAGAATATTATTGCCGTCACGTTCGGGGTGGAAGCGCTGGGCGCCATAGGCCTCTATTTTTCCTGGAGACATGTTCCGGGGCTGGAGGGAGACACGCTCTGGTGGTACGCCGTCTTCCATTCCGTTTCCGGTTTCTGCAATGCGGGATTCAGCCTGTTTGCGGATAACCTGGCCACGCCGGGCGTAGCCTACAATATGGGCGGCCAGATTACCATTATGGTCATGGTGCTTTGCGGCAGCCTGGGATTCGCCATGTATCTGGAAATCGTCCGCCGGGCCAGAGTCGCACTGGGCTGGGATGCCCGGAACACCGTCAGCCGCCACTGGTCCACATACAGCTGGCTGGTCGTACGCATGACCGCCGCTCTGGTGCTTGGCGGCGGGCTGATCCTGTTCCTGATTAAAATAATTGACGGCAGCCTGTTCACGTCTGCCGATCCGTGGTACTGGATTTTGTGGGAGAGCCTGTTCAATGCAACGGCCCGCACAGCAGGATTCAACATTTCGGACATGGCGCTCAACAGCGCTCCATACGCCCTGTTTCTGGGAGCTCTCATGTTCATCGGAGGCAATCCCGGTTCCACCACGGGAGGAGTCCATACCACCGCATTTGCCGTTTCCTGCGGGGAGGTGGCGCGCATTTTACAGGGCAAGAAAGACGTGGTCATGCACAAGCGCCGGATTGCCCGCAATGTGGTGGAACGGGCCGTCATCACCGTCATTCTGGCCGGAGCCTGGGTAGGTATGATGACTACGGTCATGTGTTTTGCAGAACCGCGGTTGAGTCTGGAACGCCTGTTTTTCGAGGTAGTCAGCTCTTTCGCCACGGTAGGCTTTTCATGGAACGTCACTCCGGAACTCAGTGATGCCGGCAAATGGATCATCGTGTTCAACATGATTGTGGGCCGTGTGGGCATGGTGGCTTTCGTGCTGGCCTTCATGAAACAACCAACCAAATCCCCCCTGCGGTATCCGGAAACCAGACTGCCGCTCAGCTGACCCGGGGCATTACCCCCATTTTCATGACATGTGCGGAAGCAAACGCATTTCTTTCTTGCAAGAAAACATTTTAATTCAAGAATATTTGGCCTTTAGCGCCTGCCCTTGGCGGATCATGCCCGCAGGCTGCCCCCGCTATGAATAATCCTTCTTTTACTTCCTATCAAAAGATATGGCTCATGTCATACCCCCTCATGATCAGCCTGATCATTGAGCATATGATCGGCCTGACGGATGCCGTCTTCCTGGGGCGCGTGGGAGACGTGGCGCTGGGAGCATGCGCTCTGGGCGGCGTGTATTACATGGCCATGTTCATGCTGGCATTCGGCTTCGGCTTTGGCGCACAAATCATCATTGCGCGCCGCAACGGGGAACGCCGTTACAACAGGATTGCCCCCACCATGGTTCAGGGCTGTTATTTCATGCTGGTCCTGGCGGTAGCCCTTTTTGCCGCATCCCAATATTTTTCCCCCATCATCCTGCGGGACATCATTGAATCCCCACAGGTGTACGGGGCCACGGCGGATTACGTGCACTGGCGCACCTACGGTATCTTTTTCTCTTTCCTCTGCGTCATGTTCCGAGCCTATTACGTGGGGATTACCCAGACGAAGATTCTGACGGTCAATTCCATTGTCATGCTCCTGAGCAATGTCGCGTTAAATTACTGCCTCATTTTCGGGAAAGGCGGCTTTCCCGCCGCAGGCATAGCAGGGGCGGCCATTGCCTCCAGCGTATCGGAAGCAGTCTCCCTTCTCTTTTTCATCATCTACACAAGCATGACGGCGGATAAACGGAAGTACGGCTTCCGCCGGGCATTCACACTCCGCCCCCATCTGCTGAAGGGAATGCTGTCCATTTCCGGATGGACCATGGTGCAATCTTTTATTTCCGTCTCCATCTGGTTTATTTTTTTCCTGGCGATTGAACATTTGGGGGAACGCCCGCTGGCCGTTACCAACATCGTCCGCAATATTTCCGCCCTGCTGATCATGGTGATCAGCGCTTTTGCCACCACGGCAGGAGCTCTCATCAGCAACCAGATTGGAGCGGGAGAACAGCGCTGCCTGTTCAAAACCTGCGGCATGACTCTCAAACTGACATACGCCATCCTGATCCCCCTGCTCATCATACCTGTCTCTTATACACATCTCCGAGCCC
>ERZ1504833.337-NODE-337-length-13648-cov-3.685500_pt1 | contig 13648 bp, 12 predicted proteins | sample MGYA00572107_ERZ1504833 | MGnify/ENA primary metagenome ERZ1504833 (study PRJEB39906, sample SAMEA3182110) | gut metagenome | biome: human; feature: gut; material: Stool; isolation source: human stools | place: Canada | collected 2013-04-23 ...
ACCGCGTCCTGGCCCGCGTGAACTTCAACTACTACATGTTCCGCGACGGAGACGGAGTCGCCTACCTCGGAAACGACGGGACAATGCGCATGGTCACCGACCCTGAAAACGTTCTCAAGGGAGACGCCTGCTGGGGATTCTCCCACGAAGTAGGACACGTCATGCAAATGCGCCCGATGACCTGGGGCGGCATGACGGAAGTCAGCAACAACATCTTTTCCCTGCAGGCCGCAGCCAAAACAGGCAATGAAAGCCGCCTGAAGCGCCAGGGCAGCTACGACAAGGCGCGCAAGGAAATCATCGAAGGGGAAATCGCCTACCTGCAATCCAAGGATGTCTTCAACAAGCTGGTCCCCCTGTGGCAGCTCCATCTTTACTTTACCAAAAACGGACACCCCGACTTCTATCCTGACGTCATGGAGTACCTGCGCAACAACGCGGGAAACTACGGAGGGAACGACACCGTCAAATACCAGTTCGAATTCGTCAAGGCATGCTGTGACGTCACCAAAACCGACCTGACGGACTTCTTTGAGAAATGGGGATTCTTCAAGCCCGGAAAATTCCACATCGGCGACTATGCCCAATACGACTTTAACGTCACCCCCGAAATGGCGGCGGAAACGAAAAAATGGATTGCCGACAAAGGCTACCCGAAACCTGAAACCGACATCACCGAACTAAGCGAGTAACGAAATTCGACAATTCCGACAATTCCTTTCCATCATCAAATATGCTGCGAACGGGTAAGAAAAACAGGAGCCCAAGTTCAATTCTTTTGAAAGCATTTTTGATAACGGAAGATTATTAAGAGGTTAAACTCTCTCACCAAAGGGTGGAATCAGTAATGGTTCCATCCTTTTTCATTTTTACATTCATACGATATTCCTTACCATATAGGGCACAGCAAACAGCATGGTACTCCTTCAGATCAAACGCACTACCCCATTTAACAGTCCATCCCTGTTTGATCTCAACATATACAAGGAGGCTTCCACATGAAGGGGGTACTTTCCCAACTGCTTCAAAATTGTTTCTCCGAAAAATCGAAAACTTTTTCTTTATTAGGAAATGTATCAATTGGAAAAAGAGGAAAAGTCCATTTAGCCCAATGTAGGCAAAATTATTTTTTGCGGTAATTTTTCAGATTTGCGGATGTTAATACCCATCATTCCTTTGAAATCCTTACAAATGATCCTGAAACCATTCAGAAAAAATTACCCTCCACCGGCAAGGAATATAGCGTACAATTGAGCGGAAACACGGCATCATCCCTCCATGAAGATTTTGTACGAAGCCGTTTTTAATTAAACATTTCCCTATGGTTATACCAATTATTCCCATCCCTTGGAATAAAAGGAATACAGGATAATTAATTCTAAATTGATTTCTACGGATATTATTCAGAAAGGAAGGTAATTGGTAAGAGAAGGAGTTGAAAAATCAGTACAATCAATTCTGGGGATATTCAGAATAAAATAACCTGCGTATAGATGATTCTCCATATACTGCCATCTGCATTTCCCAAAACATGGATTCCCAAAATGATCATGTACAATGGAGTAATGGAGAGTAAAGAAGGATTATGAAAACGTGTTTAAAATTTGCAAATATATCGCAATGAGCAAGTTATGAAAAATATGGTCTCATACAATGTATACTAAAGATAAAGAGAGGGTTTTCAAATGTATACCGCTGTACACTTTGTATTGCTTCCGGGGAATTCTCACAAAATTCGCAAATATAAGGAAATTAATAAGTTATGAAAAAATCGGTCTTATTCAATGTATGAATATAATAAATGGAGGAATTACCAAACGCATGATTATGTATGACCAGATTCCAGGATTTTCAATGTCAATCAGTTTTGTACGAAGGCATTTTTAATTAAAATAATTGGAAGCAATTAATTCTAAAATGGTTCCTATAAAAATTGTTTAGGATATAGAGGAATAGCTACAGAGAGAGCAGAAAGAACTTTAGAGGGATTGAGAGCAAGAACAGTCAGCTATGGACAATATATTTGATGAAGAGAACTCTGATTGGAACAGCTTTGAGGGCTACATTCCTCATCCAGATGATCCCCATGCGTTTGGAGAGTGTATGGAAAATTGGCATGATTATGAATGCAGGAAACTAAGCAATCCAGGGAGCAAAATAGGGACTTAAGAATGCAGTATTGTCATTATGCACAGATTTGATACAAATAGGACATGGATATCTTTTCGCAGGAAAAGAGGAGTCAAGTCATGTCACATGTTCGAAATAGAGATACTCGTCCTGAAAAGATTATTCGCTCTATTCTTCACAAGTCAGGATTCAGATTCCGAATTCAGCGAAAGGATTTGCCGGGGAAACCGGATATAGTTCTTCCAAAATACAAAACAATAATTTTCGTACATGGCTGTTTTTGGCATCAACATGAAGGATGTAAAAAGGCATTACCTCCCAAGAGTAACGTTTCTTTTTGGCTAGAAAAATTTCGTAAAAATAAGGAAAGAGACAGAAAGGTAATACGAACTCTTCAAGAATCAGGATGGAAGGTTATTGTTGTTTGGCAATGTGAAATACCTAAAATTAAAAACAATCCTGAAATTATCAAAAAATTGATATCAGAGGGAGTGGATGAGAATTTTATTCTTTAAAAGCAACAAATGCGACTATAATTAAATTATGGCATTTATGAAAAAAATACCTACAGTAGTAGATTTATTTTGTGGATGTGGCGGACTAGGTTTAGGAGCAAAACTTGCCGGCTTCGATGTATCCGTTGCAGTAGATATAGATAAAACATTGCAATCCGCTTATTGCAGAAATTTTCCCAATACGCACGTTGTTAACGGAGATCTGGCAAAGATGGATGAACATGACTGGAAGAACCTATTGAATGGTCAAACAATTGATGGCATCATAGGTGGGCCGCCATGTCAAGGTTACAGCAGAATGGGTAAAGGTGACGAAAACGATCCACGAAGAAAACTATTGCATCACTTTTTTAGAACTGTAAATATTATTGGTCCTAGCTTTTTTCTTATGGAAAACGTCGAAGGATTAATGGATGAAAAAAATAAATCAGAACTTATAAATGCAATTAAAACCGTTTCTTCCCGGTATACTGTGTTACCTCCGATTATTGTAGATGCTTCAAAATTTGGAGCGCCAACTAAACGAAAACGTGTAATTGTTATTGGTTACGACTCTAATGAAATAGATAAAATTATAGAAGATGATATCAACGCCATTAACTCTCCGCTCGTAAGCGTAAAAGATGCCATAATCGATATATCAGATCCTATTCCTCAAGAAAATAATATTGATAATTTCGGATGGTCGAAGTATAAAAACACTAATTTCATATCAGATTATGCGAAAAAAATGAGAAAGATTCCTCGAGGTGATATCGGATGGAATATCGCGATCGATAAATTAAGGAAAGGAGAAACTTCGGGAAATTTCGATACAATACATTTACCGAAAACCAGTGCGCGTTACGGTTCTATAAAGCCAGGAGGCACAGACAGTGTTAGCCGTTCAAAACGTTTATCGTGGGATGGATTATGCCCCACCCTGAGAGCTGGAACTGGTGCGGATAAAGGTAGTTATCAGGCAGTCAGACCTTTGCATCCTAGTCAACCAAGAGTTATAACAGTAAGGGAAGCTGCAAGGTTACAAGGATTTCCTGATTGGTTTTGCTTCCATAGAACAAAGTGGCACAGCTTTAGAATGATCGGCAATAGTGTTTCTCCTTTGGTTTCAGAAAAAATTTTACAAATAATAAAGAATAAAATCAATGAGTACAAAACCTATAAGTCAAGTTAAAATCAGATCGGGGATTTCGGAAGATTTCCTAGAAAAGACTTTAACAGATGACGTTACTCTTTTAGAAGCATTGTTTGATTTTATCGATAATTCTATCGATGCTGCAAGGAATCACTTGATGTCCAAAAAATATAGTAAAGACAAATATGGTTTACCTAAAGATTATTCCGGATATAATATACATATTCGATTAGAAAAAAATAATATCGTAATTAAAGATAACTGCCTTGGCATTGACGCTCCTACACTTGAAAATAGAGCTTTCGTAACATCTTCTCAATCAAACCATGCATTTGGCATTGGACATTATGGATTGGGATTAAAACGTTCATTATTGAAATTTGGCACTACTTATGCTTTATCGTCTGACGATGGTGTAAATGCATTTAAAATTCGTTTTAATAAAAATAGCATATCTGGTCATCTTCCCATTATAGCAGATTTGTATGAATCAAAAGGACTTAGGAAGGCTTTATTTATTATAAATGATTTAAAATCTGATGTTTTATATGCTCTAAATAGTAAAGAATGGTTTGATAATGCGTTAAAAGAATTATCTATTCGTTACGCTATCTATATAGAAAAAGGATTGAAAATTAAGATCACAAGTGCTTATCATCCAGGTGAAATACATTTCAAGAAAATCCCATCTATTAGAACCGATGGAAAATTAAACCCTACTAATAAGCATATAAAAGTCGGCGATGTAGATGTATATATAGACTCAGGTATACACTATGAATACTATTTTCCTTCTGAGGAAAAACATGGTTCTTATCAAAAAAATAGAAAATTAACGGCAGAATTTGGATTGTACTTCATATGTAACGATAGAGTAATTGTCGCGCATAGTTCGGAAGAAAAATATGGATGGGGGCCTGTAAAATGGCATTCGGAATACAATGGTTTTGTCTGTATTGTAAGATTTGTTGCCGAGGATTCTAGCAAAATGCCATGGAATACAGTTAAAACAGCACTTCAGACAAGTAATACAGCATTTATTGAAGTGAAAAATAAATTAGAACCTATAGCGTCAAGATATAGAAGTAATGTCAAAAAGCTATACTTTACAAAAGGAAATCAAAGTAGTAATACAAATAACAATAATTCAACCACATCATCATCGAAAAATTCTGACAAAAATAGAAATCAAGGAAATAACAATCGCGAACAAAATATAAAGGATGGGAAAGATACAAATAATGGTAATCCGCCAAATGATCTAAATAATAAGAATAAAGGAAAAACTAAATCCGATTCATCTAATGTCTCTCATCCAAGAGAATGGAACACATTGCTTCCTCCCGATTGCCCAACATCAAATGATGAAATCTTGAACGCCCTCATAATAGAGGCTAAATCTCTTGATCTTAGTTCTAGCTATACATCGGGGTTACTTCTTCGAGCAGTTTTAGAAAAAAGCTTAAAGCATTTTGTGAAATCCAAAAATCATGCAAAAGCAGTTAGAGATTATTACTATAGGAAAAACCAAGACAAAGCACCCAATTATGCCGATAAAAATGGAGTATCTCTTGATATGATTTTAGATTGGTTGATTTCACCACAGCAGGTATCAATTTTCGAAAATGAACACACTTCTCCAGTTACCCGATCCATAAAGAATGCAAGAAAATGGAGCGGTAAATTGAATGGTATCGTTCATGGGAACGAGGTTTTGGGAATCGCCGAGATACAGTCCATAAGAAATGAGATCTACATGCTTATCAAAACGGCAATTGTTTTCACGAGTAAATAGCCTTTCCATTTTTCCCCATACCCCTACAAACAAAACCGCAATATACTCATCACGAATATATTGCAGCGGAAAATTGATGGCGGACAGGGAGGGATTCGAACCCTCGGTACCGGTTTGCGGTACACACACTTTCCAGGCGTGCTCATTCGACCACTCTGACACCTGCCCGTTGGAGATTGTGCTAGATAGGAAAGCAGGAGCAGAATAATGGCAGAAGAGAGGTTTGGCAATCTTTTTTTCATCCGGAAGAAATTTTCCCGTCTTCCCCGAGTTTTTTCACGTTTCCGGCAGTTGCTCGAAAAGGATGAAAAGCGCCTCGGCAGCACGAGGAAGTTTTCAATAGGAATAAGCAGAAACGAAGCGTATTTTGAAAAGTTTTGAAAGGACAGGTTTCCGTGGTTCACAAAAATCATCCATGAGGGCATGGCAGATTTCCTCCCTCCCTGCCCTGTTTTTCCCGCAGAGCAAATAAGAATTTTTCTCTTTCTCCACCTTTACGGCTTCCGGGCAATCGGGCAAGGTTCAGGTAAGAACCTCTATTGATAAACTTGCTTCCGTCCGGGCTCCAGGATTGACCGGCAGCCGTTTGAGAAGTTTCAGGAGCGAGACGGGAAGAGAAGACTGAAAGATTCCGGAAGCCCAGGGTTCCGGGAGTTCCGGGAAAACGCGGCAGAAATGGGAATCCACACTGTAAGAAGAGAAGGCAGAACATGCCGTCTCACCGCATATCATCATTTCCGCGACTCCGCATTCCTTCCGTCCTTAAAAAAGGCCACAGGCTTCCGGCATGTCCCGGAAAAGGCGTTTCCCGACCGCACTTCCCCCTTGACGGATGCCCCAAAGACAGGTTTGCTAGTCCTGCGCATGGGAGAGTCCTTTTACACACGCACCACGGAGGCCCCCTCCTCCGCTTTTGATTTGTCCCTCAGACCACCCGCTTTCAGCGAGTTCTGCGGGCAGGAGAAGATTAAGGACCGCCTGATGCTGATGGTGGAAGCCGCCAGACAGCGCGACGACGTGCTGGATCACATCCTGTTGAGCGGTCCCCCGGGCCTGGGGAAGACGACGCTTGCCAATATTATCGCGAATGCCGTCGGCTGCCGCATTCATACGACTTCCGGCCCCCAGATTGAAAAGGCGGGAGACCTGGCCGGCGTGCTGACCAATCTGGAAAAGGGGGATATTCTGTTTATTGACGAGATCCACCGCCTGCACCCGGCCATTGAGGAGTATCTGTACCCGGCCATGGAGGATTTCCGGCTGGATATTATCATCGACCAGGGGCCGAACGCCCGCTCCATCCAGCTCAACCTGCCCAAGTTCACCCTGGTGGGGGCCACCACCCGCGCCGGGATGCTGACCAGCCCGCTGCGTTCCCGCTTCGGCCTGGTGAACCGACTGGATTATTATACGCGGGAGGAGCTGTGCGCCATTATCGAACGGTCCGCGGGGCTGCTGAACGTGCCCGTGGACCCGGAGGGCGCCCTGCAGATCGCGCTGCGCTCCCGCGGCACGCCCCGCGTGGCCAATTCCCTGCTGCGCTGGGTGCGGGATTACGCCCAGGTGCGCGGCGACGGCGTGATTACGGAGCAGTTGGCGCACGACGCCCTGACCATGATTGAGATTGACGACGATGGCCTGGACGAGATGGACAAGCGCCTGCTGGAAGCGATGATTTACAAATTCAACGGCGGCCCGGTGGGCCTTTCCTCCCTGGCGGTGGCCGTAGGGGAGGACGCTTCCACGCTGGAGGACGTGCACGAGCCTTTCCTGATTATGCAGGGGTATATCAGCCGCACCCCCAGGGGGCGCGTGGCGATGCCTTCCGCCTATCTCAAGATGGGAGCCGCGCCGCCCGCCAACGGCCAGGGGTGGCTGTTGTAGGCCATTCATTTACGGCATGGAAGGAGTCCTGCGTTTTGTGCTGGTCATCAGGCCCGCTTTCTTTTAGACTGTTTCCACATAAAACGTCAGGACGTTTTCTGTTCATCATACGCCCAAAGCTATGGCCGCACATTCTGATACTCCCTTTAAAAGACTGCCCGTCAAGATTATCGGTACGGGTTCCTATGTTCCGGAACGCCGCCTGACCAATGCGGATCTGGAAAAGATGGTGGACACTTCCCACGAATGGATTATTGAACGCACGGGCATTGTGGAACGCCGCATCGCCGCCCCTGACGAGTACACTTCCCATATGGGGACGAAGGCCGCCCAGCGCGCTATGGAATCCTGCGGGCTGAAGCCGGAGGATATTGACCTGATTATCGTCGCCACCATCACGCCGGATACGTTCACCCCTTCCACTTCCTGCTATATCCAAGATGCCTTGGGCGCCAAGAATGCCGCCGCCTTTGACATTTCCGCCGCCTGCTCCGGCTTCCTGTTCGCCATGAAGACCGCCGTCCAGTACATCGGCACCGGCCAGATGAAGACGGCGCTCATCATCGCCGCGGAAAAACTTTCCACCGTCGTCAACTGGGAGGACCGCAGCACCTGCGTCCTGTTCGGGGACGGCGCCGGAGCAGCCGTGCTCCAGGCCTCCACAGGGGAAGAGGGGGAAGGCTCCGTCCTTGCCACGGATATCGGTTCGGACGGCTCCCTGCATGACCTGCTCCAGATTCCGGGCGGCGGCTCCCGCTGCCCCACCACTGCGGAAAACGCCCATGAACGCCTGGCCACCCTGGCCATGCGCGGCAATGAGACTTTCCGCCATGCCGTCACGCGCATGAAAGCCTCCGCCGCCAGCGTCATTGAACGCGCCGGCCTCACGGCGGACGATATTCAGCTGATTATTCCCCACCAGGCCAACCTCCGCATCATTAACGCCGTAGCGCAGCGCCTCTCCATTCCTGAAGATAAGGTATTCGTGAACATTGAGAAGTACGGCAACACGTCCGCGGCCGCCGTCGCCATCGCCTTTGACGAAGCGCGCCGTTCCGGCAGATTCGGCAAGGGAGACAATGTCGTCCTGGTCACGTTCGGCGCCGGGCTTACCTGGTCCGCCGCCGTTATCCGCTGGTAATATTCTTTTTCATACTCCCCCATCATCATGACCACTGAACCATACGGCAAAAAAAATCCGTTTCCCGCTCCCGTCCTCTCCGTCAAGCACATCACCGGGGAAGGCAGTCCCAAGGAAACCATCCACATTGAATACAGCCTGGACGGTTCCGGGATGAATTACATTGCCGGGGATGCCCTGGCCGTCATTCCCGCCAATGATCCGGCCCTGGCGGACGCTCTGATTGACAAGCTCGGCCTCAGCCCGGATTCCCAGGTTCCCACGCCGGAAGGGGAAACCGCAAGCCTGAAGGACGCTCTGGTTCGCTGCTATGACATTACCAATGTCAACAAAGCCCTGCTGACCAAATGGGCCGCCGCCTCCGGCAGCCAGGAGCTGGACGCGCTTCTGGCCGGGGATAAAGACGCCCTCAACGGTTTCCTGTGGGGCCGGGACATGCTGGATCTGGCCACGGAATATCCCGCTTCCTTCGAATCCGCGGAAGCTTTCACCGGCATTCTGAAAAAGATCATGCCGCGCCTTTATTCCATCGCCTCCAGCCCGAACGCCCATCCCGAACAGGTTCATCTGTGCGTGGGCGCGGTGCGCTACACGGCCCGTGACCGCAAGCGCGGCGGCGTCTGTTCCACCTACATGGCGGACCGCCTCCAGCCAGGCCATACGGCCAGGGTATTCGTACATACCAACAAGAATTTCCGTCTGCCGGAAGACGGGGACACTCCCATCATCATGGTAGGCCCCGGCACCGGCATCGCTCCCTTCCGGGCATTCTGGGAGGAACGCATCGCCTCCGGCGCCAAGGGCGGCAACTGGCTGTTCTTCGGCAATCCGTATAGGGCTACTGATTTCTGTTATGAAGATGAGCTGACCCAATTGACCGGCACCGGTAAACTGAAGTTGTCCGTGGCCTGGTCCCGCGACCAGGAAAAGAAGGTGTATGTGCAGCACCTCATGGTTCAGGAAGGCGAAGAGCTTTGGAAATGGCTGGAAGCCGGCGCCTGCTTCTATGTCTGCGGAGACGCCTCCCGCATGGCGAAGGATGTGGACGCCGCCCTTCATGAAGTCATCCAGACCTGGGGCCATAAAACTCCGGAGGAAGCCGCGGCATATGTGGCGGACATGAAACAGCACCGCCGTTACCAGAGGGACGTGTACTAATTCGGGATCTCCCCCTTGAGCCTGTCACCGCGCCTTTCCATCTTTTCTGGAAAGGCGCTTTTTCTTTTTCCGGAGAGAACCCGTCCGAGCAAAAGTTTCCCCACTCCCTTCAAGTGCTTCCTTACCCTCACTCCAAAGTCTGCCGGGCGCCGCAAACGGCCTGTTTCACTTTCCTGAGCTTGAAAAAGAAAACCATGCAGAACAAATACAGCTTTTGCGGCAGGCAGTGGACGATACCCATCCATCCCGGCCGTCTCAACGCCCATCTCCGCCGAAAGGAATAACTCCACCAATTCTGCTGCCGGTCAATGCCGTCTATGATTTTTCTCCTCTCCTCCATTTCGGCAAGTAGTTCTTCCCGCGAACGAAAAACCGGAGCAAGGCCCTCCAGTAATTCTCCGCACAGTTCCAGTCCCGCCTCCTTGCTTTTTTTCAACTGGCTTTTCATTTCCAGCTCCCTTTTTTCAAAAGCCTCCGCCGTCCGCATGTCGGCAAACCGGAACGCGCTGTTGACGGCGCAAATATTTTTAAGGGCAAACCGGTAATAATATAAGGATATGCCCGGCATTTCATAAATGTTGCCCTGAAGCCACGCGTGAAACCCCATCAAGTCGTCTTCAAAACTGGCCGTCATCCGCAGGGAGTTGCCCCATTCGCAGGCGCTCTTCCTGATCATCATGCTTCCTCCGTAATGGGCGGAAGAAGAAAAGGCCCTCTCCTGAAGCGCAACAGCCGGCATTTCCCGCGGAGCAACAGGAAAGGCCGGGAATTCAAAAGCAACGCCCGGTTCCTCATAGACGCTGGTCATCTGGCTGACCACAGCCACGGCATCCGGGCGTTCCATCACCGCCCAGGCAAAAAGCCTGCATCTCCAGGGGAAAGAACAATCGTCCCCATCCTGACGGAGAATCCATTCATGGGAAGCCAGACCAACCGCCTGCCGGATATGAGGCCCGCGCCCCAGCGGCGTTTCATTCCGGTTTAAGATTACCCGGTACGGCCCCCTATATTGAGCCGCCATTTCCTGCATGACGGCGAAGGTTCCGTCGGAAGAGCCGTCATCCGAAAGGATGATTTCAACCGGCCCTTCATAATCCTGCCCGAATACGCTCCGGATAGCATCCCTGATGCTGCTCTCCTCATTATGCCCGGTCAGGATAATGCTGATGGAAGGAAGTTCCGGAGGGTTCATGAAGAAAAAACACGGAAAAGAAAACGTCAACCATGAAGAGGACAATGTCCTTTTCTGTTTATTAATAAGGCGTCACGTTCATACCGGATTCCAAATCCGGGGTCAAGGGTTGATTTTTATACCAAGGAACTTATGTGGCGCGGACGTTTTGTCATCAAGAATCTCCCCCCTTGCGGGCAGGGAGCCCGAAGCCGGGAAAACAGGGAGAAAGATTCTGCTTTCCCTTATTGCTCCCAAAACACACATTTTTTCATAAGCAATTATTTTTTAGAATCATAGAACTCTTAGAACCAGACCCAGCCGGAATACCTCCACACCCCACAGGTTCCATGAGGTCTTGGGACAATTCTCTGTTCATTCATGCTGAATCCTGAATTTCCCAATCGGATTTGGAATTCGCTATGACAGATTCATTCGCGCACTGATGAATCATGGGAGGAACGATGGATTCGCCCCCCGCCATTCACCGGTTGCGATAGTTACAACCCCATCAGAATCATTTTCTCCATATCCTGATTCCCGTTCCACTCACGAAGCAGCTCATCATTCCCCTTACATGCAGAAACCATTCTTCAGCATTATTATCCCGGCTTATAATCTGGAGAATTATATTGCTGCCGCCCTTCAGTCAGTACTGGTTCAAACATTCCAGAATTTTGAGATCATCATCGTGGATGACGGTTCTTCCGATGAAACCGTTTCCATCATCCAATCTTTTCATGACCCCAGAATCCGCCTGGTTTCCCAAGTTAACGGCGGCGTGTCGCGGGCGCGAAACGCAGGGATGAAGAAGGCCGTGGGGGCTTACATCGCTTTCATGGACGGAGACGATTACTGGTATCCCGAGCATCTGGAGCTGGCAGCCGATTTTTTCAACCGTCATCCGGAGATATTGGCCTATGCCAACCGCTACATGAGGGATGAACTGGAGGCCATCCCGCCACGCCCTCCATCTTATCCCGAATCTATCCGGAGGCTGGGGATCCGGGGAGTGCTTTTCATGAATTCCAGCAATGTAATCCTGAATTCGTCTCTTGCGTCCCGGCTTCCCCCCTGGGAAGAAACGATGCCCTATGGGGAAGACGGCCTGTACTGGACACGGTGCATGCGGGGGACAGGCCTGATCGGGCTGGGAGGCTCCGTCACCTCCATTTACAGGCAGAGAGCTTCTTCCGCCATGCATGATGAACATTATCAGCATGTCTCCCTCCACTCACTCATTGCGCCTCTGCTGAATGAGCTTGAAGCCATGAAAAATCCCAAATGGCAATTTGCCGTTCATTATCTGGTCATCAGGGAATTGCATCCCAAAAGACTGTTATCGCTCAACGTAGAAGAACGGATTTCCCTGACGGGCAGAATCAGGAAAATCATGCACCCATGCCTGAACCGGCCGTTTTTGGACTCCTATATGAAAGCGTGTTCCGCAAGAGCAGGCATGGAACAATCATTTTCCGCTCTCATGGACAGAACCATGTTCTCCTGCAAATGGCTGGACCGCCTGGAAAGGATGGGACGCTTCCTGTTTTTCCGGCTGCAAACCAATAACGGAACAGAGAGCAAACACCAAGATCCAGTCCGTTCACGATCATGAATATCGTATATGCTACAGACGATAACGGCGCGCTGGGAACGGGCGTGAGCATTGTGTCCCTCATGGAGAATTTGCCGCCCGGCGTTCATGCCGATATTTACATCATGACTGACGGGTTAAGCGGGGATAATACGGCCCGTTTCCATTCCCTGCAACAGGACTACAATCTCCATTTGCACTTCATTGACATGAAGGATAAATATACGGATTTCCCCGTCGGTTCCAAATGGTCGGCGGCGACGTATTACCGTCTTGGCCTCGCAGGGGAACTTCCCGCCACGGTAGAACGCGCCCTTTACGTGGATATTGATACCATTTTCAACAGGGACATAAGCCCCATGTATGAATCCGAATTCGGAGATTGCCTCATTGCCGGCGTTTTCACCACGGAAGATTTATCCGAGGAATCTTTTTCACGCTGGAAGAGAGAAATGAATCTGGACCGGGACTCCATTTACATCAATGCCGGCGTCATTCTTTACCATATTGGAAGAATACGCGAAGAACGTTTTGAATCCCAGGTTTTCTCCTGGGCGAAAAACAATATTCACCGCCTTTCCTGGCAGGATCAGGATATTCTGAATGTATGCTATCAGCAGCGTATCTTGTTGCTTCACCCCATGTGGAACATTTGCGACGGGGCTATCTGGTCCATTCGCTGGGAAGGCGTGACAAGCTTCAGAAATAATCCCCTGAAGCCGGCAGACCTGCTGGAAGCCGCCAGGCGGCCGGGCATTATCCACTACTGGGGCCATCCCAAACCCTGGCATCCCAACAGTATTCGCCAGGATTACGGATTGTTCTACAAGTATTGGAAGAAATCTCCGTGGAAAGATGACATCAGGGATTTCCGGAAGCAAAACGATCCCGGACGGATGTTCATCTCCAAAATGAGATGCCTCCTGGGAAAGGGAAAACGGCTTTTACAGGGCAAGCATCAATAGAAATACGGAGGGGGGCTTTATATTTTCCTGATGCCCAGCCTATTTACTGCGCCGCCTTTTATGGGGAAATGCCAGAGCCGGCTATTTTTTAACAAGCCGACTTAACTCCCCTCCGGAATTTTCCCGAATCCGGGAGAAACCGTCCGCATATGCCTTCAGG
>ERZ1504833.338-NODE-338-length-13642-cov-4.182086_pt1 | contig 13642 bp, 9 predicted proteins | sample MGYA00572107_ERZ1504833 | MGnify/ENA primary metagenome ERZ1504833 (study PRJEB39906, sample SAMEA3182110) | gut metagenome | biome: human; feature: gut; material: Stool; isolation source: human stools | place: Canada | collected 2013-04-23 ...
GGAGGACATCGTTACGGGCTATGTCAAATGGGTGCCGCATTGCGTGCAAAAAATGGTGATTCCGCATCGAATATTTTGTTGTATTATTACACTGATTGCAGGATCATATCCTGCACATTAAAATAGAAAATGTGCCAGAAAGAGATTAAGACGAGTATGGGTAAGATGAAAAATAAGGTTTTGCCGGTCTCTGTTCTTGTGTTGTTTATGCTGATGTGCATCAATGCGTGTGGAATATCGAAATCCAGGGATAGTGCTGATATGGTCTCAGAGCTTAATAACAGGATTATAGAAAAGGTAGCAGAGAATTACGAAGAAGGTAACATCAGTGCATTAGATATTGTTATAGTTCGGATTGATTTTGGTTCTTTCTCGCAAGATAATGCCAGTGAAATATTCGTGTTATGCAAGATTTTGAATACCCCTCATGTTGCAGGATTGGATAAAACGGTGGGTATCCTTTTAGATGCTGATTCATTAGAAATGGTAGCATATAAGGAGTTTGCGGCTGATAAAGTAGTTATAAACTGTATTCAAGCGAGTGACGGACAAAGCAGAATATTGGTATCAAAAACCACAACATATCAAGGAATATCAACACAGGAAATTCAGCTTTTAGCTGTCGAAGGCAGTCAATGGGTAGAAATTCCGATAGATGCGCTAAAGATCATTGGAGATGAATCTTTTTATTATATGGATATAGTAGATGATTTGATTATTGTGGCATCTGAGGATAAATTGATAAGTTCTGAAGAAATCGTAGCAGTATTAAAGTGGAACCCTGAGACAGAGCAGTTTGTTTTGGAACAGTAACGGGTTTGGCGGTGTGCAAGTCCAAATTATTAAATAACAATGTGCATAAAGAAAAGCGGAAATCTGGCTATATTAGATGAAATCACCATGACCACTAATTCCTTTGTCTATCAGAATGCTGAAAGCGGTGATGCTAAAGTTTAATTTTTATTTAAAACCGTATTTTCCAAAGAGGGAAGAAGTTCGGCAACCGTAACTTTTTCCACGGAGTCAGCTTTCGTACCTTTTGTTTTAGGCTTCTTAACCCTGGTTTTAAGAGGAGAAAACCGGCGCATTTTAAACTCTGGTTTAACCATTATCACCGTCAGAAATCCAGAAGTAAACAAAAGTAAACATATTATTTGATACTTTGAGAAATCAAAAAAATCGGAAACGCTGTATTTATCAGCATTTCCGACCCTTTTAACCTAATAGCGAGAGGGGGATTCGAACCCTCGACACTGCGGGTATGAACCGCATGCTCTAGCCAACTGAGCTATCTCGCCATATGACCAACCGAAGTTGGAATGGAACCTATAGGGCTCGAACCTATGACCCTCTGCTTGTAAGGCAGATGCTCTCCCAGCTGAGCTAAGATTCCATTTCGTTGCTCTCGCAACCGACCTGTTCAGTATACAATGCGTGTCCCACTTTGTCAACACGTTTTTTGATATTTTTGTAAAAATTTTGTATGCAATTAGAACAATAATAGCAAAAAGCAGGAAATTACAGGGCTTTCTTTACACTGATAGCCTTCATGGGGCACATTTCCTGACAACAGAAGCAGGAGATGCAGCCTTTTCTCTTGAATTTCGCCTTGCGATTTTCGATTCTGATGACATGTGCCGGACAGCTTTCCGCACATTTTCCGCATCCCACGCATTTCTCCGGGGTCAGCTGCGGATAGGATTTCAACAGTCGGGAAGCCACGAACATGAAAGGCTTGCGTAAAAATTTCGGCACACCGTTGGTAAAATCTAATTTTATGGTATCCGGCTTCTGAAAAGGAGATAAGCCTTCCGGAACCGGATCTCCCACAAGCGCCAACTCCTTAGGGCGAGCCAGACCTTTTTCCAGTGCCTGACGCAGCATGACGATCTCTGTAGGTTCTAATCCCATAAGTTTTGCGGCGAAGCAGTCCTGGGTATAGAAATCTTTTGCCGCCAGCAGCATATGCAAAGGATGCGAAGTGCCGCCGGTGGGACCGTTACCCTCCATGGCATCAATGGCGTCAATGACGGTGAGATTGGGAGCTACGGTCTGAGCCAGTTCTAAGAGCATGTTGGAGAAATCTTCGATCTCCGGCCAGCGGTAGTGCATCTGGGGCTTTTCCAGACCGGGGATGGTGCCGAAGAGATTCTTGATGCCGCCGGAATAGCCGGTCATGGCATGGGTCTTCAGTTTACAGATATTAATGATATAATCGGCTTCCACGATAGGAGTGATCAGGTGGAAACTGTGATTTTTAAATCCTGCCGGACAATTTACGGTCTGTGCGGAAAAGTCCATGTTGAGTTCAGCACCTTCGCCCAGAGTATCCATGCCGCATACGTGATATACGTGTTTCATGGCTTCGGCATTGTAGAGACCGCCGGAACTTTCCGCAATGGTGATGTGCTGCATGCCCTGCTCTCGCAGCCACCTGATCACAGCTTTTATGACCAGAGGGTGGGTCGTGGCGGGAAAATCCGGGGATTTCGCCATGACGAGATTCGGCTTGATGACGATCTTCATCTCCGGGCGCAAGTCTGCGGCGATGTTCAAAGCCTCCATACTTTTGCAGATGGCGGGATAGATCAGTTCTTCGTTATATTCCGGTACGATGTGTAATGTCTGTATCATAATGACCTCTAAAGTGGTTTATTTTCTATATAGTACATGAATTTACTTGTTTTTTCAATGCTTCCGTGCTATACTACGAAATGTTGTTGAGATTTGATGGAAGAAATCAGAAGCGCATCGCAATGATTTCTTTTTTTGTGCTAAAAAGGAGTATTTTGTGAGTTATTTTTTGGAAAATGAAGAAGTGGAAAAAGTAGAAGAGGTAAAGGAGCAGGACGGTATCGCATCGATCGAGCCGTTGTTGGATAACCGTATCGTCCGTGCGATTCGTGAGATGGGTTTTGAGAAGCTGTCTCCGATCCAGGAGCAGGCGATTCCCTATTTATTACAGGGTGAGGACATTATCGGACAGGCACAGACCGGAACGGGCAAGACTGCTGCATTCGGCATTCCGGCGATCCAGCACATCAATCCGGATGTGAAAAAGTTACAGACCATTATCTTGTGCCCCACCAGAGAACTGGCGATCCAGGCAGCGGAAGAACTGCGGAAGATCGCAAAATACATGCACGGCATTAAGGTGCTGCCGGTCTACGGCGGACAGGATATCAGCCGTCAGATCGCGGGACTGCGGGGCGTGCAGATCATCGTGGGAACTCCGGGACGTGTCATGGACCATATGCGCAGACGCACCATTAAGCTGGATCTGGTGAACATGGTGGTACTGGATGAAGCGGATGAGATGCTCAACATGGGCTTCCGTGAGGATATGGAGCTGATCCTTGGTCAGATCCCCGGAGAGCACCAGACCGCTCTGTTCTCCGCGACCATGCCGAAGCCGATCCTGGAGATCACAGACCGTTTCCAGAACGATGCGAAATTAGTAAAGGTGGCAGCGCAGGAGCTGACCATTCCCCTGGTATCCCAGAAATTCTACCGTGTGAAAAATCAGGACAAGGATGCCGCCTGCGTAAGACTGTTAGAGTATTATCAGCCGAAGCTGACCCTGATCTTTTGTAATACGAAGAAAAAGGTGGACGAGCTGTCGGATTTATTAAAGGAGCAGGGATTCCAGGCGGAAGGACTGCATGGAGATCTGTCCCAGGCGCAGCGTGACGCGGTCATGAAGCGTTTTCGTAACGGTGGAACCAGTATCCTGATCGCTACGGATGTGGCAGCCAGAGGTATTGATGTGGATGATGTGGAAGCTGTCATCAATTACGATATTCCGCAGGATATCGAGTACTATGTGCACCGTATCGGCAGAACCGGTCGTGCCGGCAGAAAGGGCAGATCCTTCACTTTTGCCAATAGCAGGGAGATCTACAAGATCCGCGAGATCGAGAGAGTCTGCCACACCACCATCACGGAGAAAAAGCTTCCCGGAGCTGCGAAGGTGCTGAAAGCGAAAGCAGACAAATATCTGAACAAGGCATGGGAATTGCATGAGCATGAAGACATCGAGCTGATGAAGAGCTTTTTACAGCGGAAGATGGAAGAGGAAGGCTGTGATGCACTGGAGCTGGCAGCTGCCATGCTGAAATTACAGGTCGGTGACAAGGGCGAGGAGATCGCCGCAGATGAATATACAAAGCGTGGCAATCGCTTCGGGGACAGAGGCCGGTCCGGCAGAGACGATGGTGAAGGCCGCAGCTTCGGCAGAGGAGACGGAAGACGCCGCTTTGGCCGCGGTGACAGAGATCGCAGAGACAACGGAAGCACCGGCTCCGGTGAGGATAGAAGACGCCGCAGAAGTGACAGCCGTGAAGACGGAAGAAAATGGAACGACCGCGACAGAAAAAACGCAGATCGTAAACTCTCCGCAGAGAGAGCGGAGAGAGAAGCGAAAAAGAGAAAGAAACGGGAAGAGCCGGGCATCGGTAACAGCTTCCCCAAGAGAAAACGATTTTAATTTAATGAGAAAACTTGTAGATTTGCCGCAAAAGCCGCAGTTGTGCTTTTGCGGCAAATCGTGTATAGTTAGGGAAGAATGCATAGGCAATAACAGAAAGGTCTGCGGTATGAAAACACTGAAAAAACAGATACCATATATTTTGCTGGGAGCGACGCTTCTGCTCCTGCTTGGCTTGAATATCATCAGTCAGGATCACTGGCTGGATTCAGATATGGCGGCGGAGATGATCTTTTCCCGGATCCTTTCCGAAGAACACCACATTTTTTCCACGACAAACTGGTATTATTCCACGGAATTCCGCGTGTTGTATACACAGCTGATCATGGGACCGCTGTTTCGCATCTGCAGCAACTGGCATGTGATCCGCACGATCACGAACCTGGTATTTTATGGATTGATGCTGGCTTCCTATTATTATTTTATGAAGCCGTTAAAAGTATCCCGCGGACTTACAGTGTTAAGCTCCTGTCTGCTGCTGTTGCCTTTTTCCGAGACTATGATGACGCATATGCAGATGGGTAATACCTACATGTCCCACGTGATCCTGGTGCTGTGGTTCTTCGGTATGTATCTGCGGTTGTGTAGCGGAGAATATCATGCAAAACGCAAGGTCAGCCTGTGGATATTCTATGTGCTGCTTGCTATCGTCTGTGGAATGTCCGGCGTGCGTTACCTGCTGGCATTGCAGTGTCCTCTGGTACTGACTTCCTTTTTCTATCTGCTGGGCGGTGAGGAATTTCAGAGTTTCCGAGGAGAGATGACAAAGGAGCATTTCCAAACTCTATTTTCTACGGACAGGATGCGGTATTTTCTCTATAGTCTGGCAGGGGCATTTTTCGCAGTCGTGGGATATGGCATCAATGTAGTGTTCATCAGTCACAAATACGTATTCCAGACCTATGGCGCCACGAACTTCATCGCATTGTATCACGGTGTGTTATTTGACCGGATCCAAAATGCGGTGGGGTGTCTGCTGATGCTTTTTGGCTATATTCCGGATAAGGGATTTTTATCCCTGCGGGGTGTTGTGACGATGGCAGCCTTCGTGCTGCTTGGCATCTACGGATACGTTACGGTCAAAAGCGGGAAAATGCAGCGTGTCACGGGATTTCGCAGTCTGATCACACTGTTTTTGAAAGTCAGTTTTGTACTGAATCTGTTTGTGTTTATTTTTACCACCAGTACCATGGTGCCGCGGTATTATATCACGATCTTCATTTTCGCCCTGCCGGTATTGTGTTTTTATCTGGAAGAGGAAAAAATGCCCTTTGACAGATTTGCGGTGGCGGCACTGCTTACTATCTGTCTGATCCTCGGAACGGGGAAAACGGTGATGTCTTTCCTGACGGTGGACAAGAACGAGACGAAGCGTCCAGTGGCGGAATTCCTTGCGGGGAACGGATATGATTTCGGCTTCGCTACTTATAATAATGCCAATATCATCACGGAGCTTACGAATGGTGAAGTGGAGATCGGCAACATCGGAGATCCCGAGCACCTGGAGTATTTCAAGTGGTCTTCGCCTATGAAATATTATGAGGAAGGGTATCATGCCGGGGAGACATTCCTGCTCCTGACGGCGGAGGAGTGTGCGGAATATGCAGAGGCTCCGGCATTAAATCAGGGCGAAAAGGTATATGAGGACGGCAGTTATACCGTCTATGTATTCGACAGCACGGAGGATCTGATGGATTGTGCTGTGGCGAGACAATAATGACAGAGATTTGGCATATTGCAGACGATATTGGCGCCCGGCACTGGCCGCAACGGGACAGAACGGTTTGGGGACTGGCTGGTTGGAGAAGCCGGTGAGACACAGGGATGCCGGTATTTTTTTAAAAATAGCGTCTGCGGAAAGGTTGTAAGTATGAGAATCGGAATGGGATATGACGTACACCGTCTGGTGGAGGGAAGAGACCTCATCATCGGCGGCGTGAAAATACCTTATGAAAAGGGACTTTTGGGACATTCGGATGCGGATGTCCTGCTCCATGCGATCATGGATGCGCTGTTGGGAGCAGCGGCGCTGGGGGACATCGGGAAACATTTCCCGGATACAGATCCCGCGTACAAGGGTATTTCTTCCATAAAATTGCTGGAAAAAGTGGGCGAGCTGCTGGAAGAAAATCATGTGTTTATCGAAAATATCGATGCGACGATCATTGCACAGGCACCGAAGATGCGCCCGCATATCGATACCATGCGGGAAAATATCGCGAAAGCCCTGCTGATCGATGTGGGACAGGTCAATGTGAAGGCTACCACGGAGGAAGGACTGGGATTCACCGGCAGCGGAGAGGGAATCTCCTCTCAGGCAATCTGTCTGGTGACTACGCCGTTTGATCTTACGGCACAGGCGATGCAGGGCGGCTGCGGAAGCTGCAGCGGATGCCCGAAGAGCTGATAATTTCGGAAAATAAGAACTTGACAAATGGGTCGATAGGATATAGACTTTAATTAGAACAAGGTCTGTATACCATCGACCTTTTATAATGTTATGAGTGCAAAAAAGCCAATAGGATTGCATAATTGGCAAGTGCTGGATTAAGAAGGATACAAGGAGGAATGGGAATGTATCAGATGACGGAGACAGAATACAAATTTGCTGAGCTGATCTGGGAGGAGGAACCCATCGGTTCCGGAGAACTGGTAAAACAGTGCGCGGAGAAGTTCGGCTGGAAGAAATCCACTACCTATACGTTTATTAAAAAGCTTTGTGAGAACGGTATTTTCAAAAATGAGAATGCCATAGTATCTTCCGTATTGAATAAGGAGGAATACCACAGAGCCCAGGGGGAGGCTTTCGTGGAGAAGGCTTATGGCGGTTCGCTGCCGAAGATGATCGCAGCATTTATCCAGAGCAAGAAGCTCAGCGCAGCGCAGATCGCTGAGATCGAAGCTATGATAGAGGATTATAAGAGCTGACGGAGGAGATTGGATGAGGGAGATTTTAGAGAAGGTATTAGGGATCGTTTGTAACTTGAGCCTGGTGGGAAGCTATTGCATTTTGCTGGTGCTGGTGGCGAGACTGGTGCTTCGCAGGGCTCCCAGATGGTGTTCTTATCTGTTGTGGGGGATCGTGTTTCTGCGCCTGTGCTGCCCGGCATTTCCGCAGACACAGATCAGCCTGATCCCACAGCGGCTGGTAACGGAACAGACGGTGAGCACCGCACTGACAGCATCCGGAGAAAAAGCAACCTTGGAAAATCCGACTGCGGAAGCAATACAGATTTCAGGCATGACGGAGCAGGCCGATAGTGACGATGGCAGTCAGCCGGAGGCACTTTCGCAGGAGTCCTCTATGGTAACCGGACAGACAGGAATGTCTGCAACGAGCGATCCAACCAAGGAAATGTTTGCAACACACAGCACACAGATGCTGAAAACACTGGCGGGAATCGTGTTACCGTACTTGTGGCTGATCGGGTTTGTTGGGTTTGCCGGTTATCATCTGTTTTCCTATCTGCGGATGTATTACCGTCTGCGTCAGCCGGAAAATGGCGTTCATAAAGTAGAAGAAGGAATTTGTGAGATTAAGAGTGGACACCTTTCTTTTGTCATGGGGATCCTGCATCCGACCATTTATCTGTCGTCGGAGCTTGCCGGGGAGAGCAGAGAGGTAGTGTTGTGCCATGAGAGGGTGCATTTGCAGAGAAGAGACTATCTGATCAAACCGGCAGTGCTTTTTATCTGTTGTGTGCATTGGTTCAATCCCTTGGTGTGGCTGGCATTTTACCTGATGAATATGGACTGTGAGATGTCCTGCGACGAAAAAGTGGTAAAGCTTTTGGGAGAGGAAAGCAAGAAGATCTATTCTTATACACTGCTGGAGGAAGCCAGTGACGGCAGGTGGAGAAAATACCGTGGTGGTACGATCTGTGCGCTGTTATCCTTTGGAGAGGATCATGTGAAGAACAGGATCCGTCATGTGCTGGATTATCGCAAGCCTCCGTTCTGGATCCTCATCGGTGCGGTGGCGGTGATCGCAGCACTCATCATCTGCCTGTGCAGTAATCCGGGAGGAAACCGCAGTGAGGAAAAATTGCCTACGGAAGCTGCGCCGTCTGCCCAGAATGAGCCGGTGGATATCAGTGATACGGAGTATTCCGATGAGGCTGTCTGGACGCAGGAAGAATGGGATATTTATGCTGAAAAGCTGTCGTATGTAACGTTTGAGACACGCTCCGATTTCGCGGAATTTTATTCCCCCGAGCGGATTGAGAGTACTCATTCCTTTGCACAGGAGAAGGGATGGTATGTGAATCACAGAAGGTATGCCGGAAGTCCTGCAAGCTGGGAAATGTTTCAACTCAGCCGTCTGGCGGAGCGACTCGGGTCGGAGGATCACAGATTCTACGAGGATTATAAGGACCCTGTGACGGCAGCAAAGCAGCTCCTTTCGCTGGGAAAGGGAACCGGTGAGGTGACGGAAGTCCTCTACGAGGCGGCAAGACAGTACCAGCTCTATGGCGATGACCGTATGGGAGAAGGATCGGTGGTCAATGTGGAGTATACTTTTGAGAAGGATGGTTCTGTGATCGAGATTCCCATGGTGCTGGCGGAGGAGGAACAGAAGATCTGGCTGTTGTCTACCGGAGATGTGAGTGCGGCATCCGGACAGAAGATCGGTCCGCTCCCGGGAGAGCAGTCCGCCCGGAGAGTCTATGCGGAATACGAAACGTATTCTCCGGAAAATATGCCGGCGGGACAGTATACGGAGTATCTGGAGACGAAGATCGGAAGCTATTCCGGTTCCGGTATTCATATTCAGGTGTCCAGCTGCGGAATCTATGTGATGTATGATCATACCTTCCGGTGTGTGTCTGAGGATGGCATCCCGGGAAATATGGCATCGGCTGCAATCTGTGACCGGACTTACTATAATACTTCCAACGCCTACAATGAAAAGGTGCAGGAGGACAGCAGTATCGGCTGGATGGGCAGCAGGGTATTCTATATGACAGAAGCGGCGGAGCATTTACAGGAGGATGGGAAACCTACACTGTATACGGTGAAGAACTGCAGCCTGGCAGGTGATACCGGATGGGAATTGACCGGGGAAGAAACGGCAGAACCTGTGCTTCCGTTTTCCATGAAAGTACAGAATGGTTTCGTGACGGTCTATAACGGCAACGGAGAACTCTATCAGCAGTATTCTATCGGTGGTCTGGACGCCGGAGCCGACAGACTGGATCAGGTGTCAAGGGACCAGTATGCTGTGAAATGGCGGGAGGATATTTTATCTCATCCCGGTATGGTATGCGATGTGTCCCAGAGAACTTTTTCTGAGACCTATGCGTTGATCGATCTGGATGGAGATGCGGCAGCAGAGCGGATCACACTACAGACAGACGCCTGGAAGAACGTGGAAGGTAACAGCCCGGTGAATTACACCTTCGGGGTGGAAGGCAACAATGTAGACCGCCATGCAAGACTGTTGGACAACAGCATTCTCGCTTACAGTCCGGATGGGGAGCAGATCGTGATCGCACTGTATGAGACCGGAGATGATGCAAAAGCGAGAACCGTATTCTTCACCTACGATGGGGAAAAATTACAGGAGACCGGAAGTCTGCAGGCGGACATCCGACGGTGCCAGTACTGGATCCTGGATGCGGCACCGGAGGGAAAGTGGGTGCTGCTGGAAGAATAAAATATGTCACTGAATGAATACGTGAGGGAAACCTTGGAAAAAGCTGTAATGTAGGAAACTCTAGGGTTGACAAAACCCGTATTTTTGCATATCTTATTTAGTAGGAATTATCATATATGTAGTAAAGGCATGGAGCAGGAAAAGTACTTTTCGGTGGGACGCCAGAGAGAAGCTGTTAGAAGCTGGGAGCGGCTTTCGTCTGAGGAAAAGGAAGTGCGCCTGTGAGCTGATCCGGGGAACAGACATAAGTATCCGGATCCGGTAAGCACCCGTTATGTGCATGGCGTTTTACGCCAGAGTGAAGGGCATTGTCCCTTAAGTAGAGTGGAACCGCGGATAAATTCGTCTCTAAGATGAAGTTTATTCGCGGTATTTTTTTCGAGGTGAGAACATGGGCATCATCAAAAATTTAAAAGAAGAAGTCCGTATTATCAAGGAACGTGATCCGGCGATCCATTCCTCCATGGAGGTTCTTTTGTATCCCAGTTTCAAGGTCATGCTCCATTACAGACTGGCGCATAAGCTGTATCTGAGCGGACATTATTTCTGGGCGCGGTATATCTCCCAGCGGGGCGTGCGCAAGACCGGCATCGAGATCCATCCCGGTGCACAGATCGGCAAAGGATTTTTCATCGATCACGGTAACGGTGTCATCATCGGTGAGACCACCATTATCGGCGACAATGTGACAATGTATCAGGGCGTGACCCTGGGAGGTACCGGCAAGGAACACGGCAAACGTCACCCCACCATCGGCAACAACGTCATGATCAGTGCGGGAGCGAAAGTCCTGGGATCCTTCACCATCGGAGATAATTCGAAGATCGGTGCCGGAAGCGTGGTCTTAAGCGAAGTGCCGCCCGGATCCACGGTGGTAGGTGTACCGGGGCGCGTGGTAAAGCGCAACAACGCAAGCCTTCCCCAGGAGACCATGAACCAGACGGATCTCCCCGACCCGGTACGGGAAGACATCACGGTATTGCAGCGTGAGAATTCCGAACTGACCAACCGGGTACTGGAAATGGAAGATGAATTAAAGCAGCTGCGCAGGCTGGTGGTAATGAGTGCGGAGGCCGGGGAACAGACCCGATCTGCAGAAAATGACAAGACAGTGTGATAAAATAAAGATAGATCATTGCAAAAATCGCAATTAGGAAAGGATAAACAATGAGCATTCAAATCTACAACACCTTAAGCAAGAGAAAAGAAGAATTCAAGCCCTTAGAGCCCGGCAAGGTAAAAATGTATGTCTGCGGACCTACCGTATACAACCTGATCCATATCGGAAATGCCCGTCCTATGATCGTATTTGATACCGTGCGCCGTTACATGGAATACAAGGGATATGAAGTGAACTATGTATCCAACTTCACGGATGTGGACGATAAGATCATCAAAAAAGCTAACGAAGAGGGCGTTGAGCCCGGCGTGATCTCTGAGCGTTACATTGCAGAGTGCAAAAAGGACATGGAGGGCATGAACATCAAGCCCGCTACCAAGAACCCCAAGGCTACCGAGGAGATCGGAGGTATGCTGGACATGATCCAGACCCTGATCGATAAGGGACATGCTTATGTTGCTGCAGACGGTACCGTATATTTCCGTACCAGAAGCTTCAAGGACTACGGCAAGCTTTCTCATAAGAATCTGGACGACTTACAGGGCGGTAACCGTTCTCTGTTAGTCTCCGGTGAGGACCAGAAGGAAGATCCCTTAGATTTCGTACTGTGGAAACCGAAAAAAGAAGGCGAGCCTTACTGGGATTCCTGCTGGTGCCAGGGACGTCCCGGCTGGCACATCGAGTGCTCCGTCATGAGTAAGCGTTATCTCGGCGAAGAGATTGATATTCATGCCGGCGGAGAGGATCTGATCTTCCCTCATCATGAAAATGAGATCGCACAGTCCGAGGCAGCCAATGACAAGCCTTTTGCAAAATACTGGATGCACAATGCTTTCCTGAACATCGACAACCGCAAGATGTCCAAATCCCTGGGCAATTTCTTCACCGTACGTGAGATCTCCGAAAAATATGATCTGCAGGTACTGCGTTTCTTCATGCTGTCCGCGCATTACAGAAGTCCGCTGAATTTCAGCGCTGACTTAATGGAAGCTGCGAAGAACGGCTATGAGAGAATCGTCACCAGCGTGGACAATCTGAAGTTCTTACTGGACAAGGCAGCAGATACCGAAATGACCGGAGAAGAGAAGAACTTACTCACCGAGGCACAGGGTTTCGAGACCAAGTTCGACGAAGCTATGGATGATGATTTTAACACCGCAGATGCACTGGCAGCTATTTTCGAGCTGGTAAAATTCGTGAATTCCAATGCCAAGGCTGAGAGCAGCAAGGCATTCCTGGAAGCATTAAAGCAGGAGATCGTGACCCTGTCCGATATCTGCGGACTGATCGTGGACAAAAAAGCAGAGATGTTAGACAGCGACATAGAGGCACTGATCGAGGAGCGTCAGGCAGCCAGAAAGGCGAAGAACTTCGCAAGAGCCGACGAGATCCGTGATGAACTGTTAGCTAAGGGCATTGTACTGGAAGATACCAGAGAGGGTGTAAAATGGAAGAGAGCATAACCCTTCTTACTAAGATCAAGCAGGTTTTCGACTGTGAAGGGCAGGATGTCCGGGCATATTCTCCGCTGACATTAGCCTACATCGGAGACGGGATCTATGAACTGGTGATCCGAAGCATTGTGGTGGAACGTGCCAACCGCTCCGCCAATGACCTGCATAAAAAGACAACACGCTATGTAAAAGCACCGGCGCAGTCCGCCATGATCGAGGCACTGCTTCCGGAGCTGACGGAGGACGAGGAAGCGGTGTACCGCAGAGGACGCAATGCCAAATCCTACACCACGGCGAAAAATGCTTCTGTGGCAGACTACCGCAGAGCTACCGGATTTGAAGCACTGATGGGGTATCTGTACCTGACAGGACAGACAGACCGGATGCTTGAGCTGATCAAAGACGGTATCCGCCTGGCAGGTCTGGAGATCTGAGTGCAGTGTAACGCATGTGACAGAAAAGTAATGCATAATGAGAAAGTAATACGTACTAAGAAAGGACAAGCATGGGATATCAGGAATTTACCATAGAGGGCAGAAATGCCGTGATCGAGGCGTATCGTTCGGGCAAACCCATTGACAAGCTGTTCATTTTGGACGGCTGTCAGGACGGTCCGATGATGACCATTAAAAGAGAAGCAAAAAAACATGACACGTTAGTAAAGTATGTGACCAAGGAGCGTCTGGATCAGTTATCCGAGACCGGAAAACATCAGGGCGTCATTGCTTATGCGGCGGCTTATGAGTACGCGGAGGTGGATGACATTCTGGAAGCAGCGAAGAAAAAAGGTGAACCGCCCTTTATTTTCCTGCTGGATAATATTGAAGATCCTCATAATCTGGGAGCTATCATCCGTACTGCCAATCTGGCAGGTGCCCATGGTGTCATCATTCCGAAAAACCGTGCAGCGGGACTGACCGCTACGG
>ERZ1504833.379-NODE-379-length-12785-cov-4.104635_pt1 | contig 12785 bp, 4 predicted proteins | sample MGYA00572107_ERZ1504833 | MGnify/ENA primary metagenome ERZ1504833 (study PRJEB39906, sample SAMEA3182110) | gut metagenome | biome: human; feature: gut; material: Stool; isolation source: human stools | place: Canada | collected 2013-04-23 ...
GTTCTTTGTGCGTCCGGCCAATCAGGTAGGAATAGCCTTTGTTTTCCAGGGATTTCCAGATGGCGGAACCGACGAGGCCGCGGTGTCCGGCCACAAAGATTCTGCTGTTTTTTTTCATCTCAGAAATGAACGGGAGTTTTTACGTATTTCATGTCGTGGCGCACCATGATGCGCACGAGTTCCTCAAACGGAGTGGAGGTAGGGTTCCAGCCAAGAAGGGTTTTGGCCTTGGTTGGGTCTCCCAACAGTTGTTCAACTTCGGCAGGGCGGAAATATTTGGGGTCCACTTCCACCAGAATATTGCCCGTCTTCCTGTCGCGTCCGCGTTCTTCCACGCCTTCTCCCTCCCATTCCAGCTCTATTCCGGCCTCACGGAAGGCCAGCGTGCAGAATTCCCTGACCGTGTGCATTTCCCCTGTGGCGATGACGAAATCCTCCGGTGTGTCATGCTGGAGAATCAGCCACATGCATTCCACGTAATCCTTGGCGTAACCCCAGTCGCGCAGGGCGTTCAGGTTGCCCAGGTAAAGCTTGTCCTGCATGCCCTGGGCAATGCGTGCCGCCGCCAGCGTGATTTTGCGGGTAACGAAATTTTCTCCGCGGCGTTCGCTTTCGTGGTTGAACAGGATGCCGTTAACGGCAAACATATTGTAAGATTCCCGGTAATTCTTGGTAATCCAGAATCCGTATTGCTTGGCTACGCCGTAGGGTGAACGGGGGTAAAACGGCGTGGTTTCCTTCTGGGGGACTTCCTGCACCAGCCCGAAAAGCTCGGACGTGGAAGCCTGGTAGATGCGGCATTTCTTTTCCATGCCCAGAATGCGGACGGCTTCCAGCATGCGGAGGGTTCCCACGGCATCCGTTTCCGCCGTGTATTCCGGTACGTCAAAGCTGACTTTCACATGGCTCTGGGCTGCCAGATTGTAGATTTCATCCGGCTGCACGGTCTGGATGATGCGGATGAGAGAACTGGAATCCGTCATGTCCCCGTAGTGGAGGTTAATCAGGCGGTTTTTCTTCATGTCCCGCACCCATTCGTCCAGGTAAAGGTGTTCGATGCGGCCCGTGTTGAAGGAGGAGGACCGGCGCAGGATGCCGTGTACTTCATACCCTTTGTCAATCAGGAACTCTGCGAGAAAGGAACCGTCCTGTCCCGTAATGCCGGAGATTAATGCGATTTTGCTCATATGGTGTGTCAGGTTATTTGCTGGCGGGAGAGGTTGATGAAATGAAAAGAAACCTCTCCCGGAGCCGCAATTCATGGGCTCCGGGCATAAATAACGCATTTTTCCCAGCGAGGCGAGGAAAATGCTCTGGTCTATAGGAAGGGGGGGCAGAGCCGTCAGCGGGCATGTTGCCGCTTGCTGGCCGCAATCATTTTCCTGAAATCCCGGAACAGATACTGGGGATCCCTGGGGCCGGGTGCCGCTTCCGGGTGGTATTGCACGCTGAATACGGGAAGCGTCCTGTGGGCGATGCCTTCCACGGTATTGTCATTCAGATTGATCAGCGTTATTTCCACGTTGTCCGGCACGGTGTCCGGATCCACGGCAAAACCGTGGTTCTGGGACGTAATGCTGATTTTACCCGTTTTCAAATCTTTGACCGGATGGTTCGCTCCACGGTGCCCGAACTTCAGCTTGAAGGTTTTCGCTCCCAGCGCGTGGGAAATAATCTGGTGGCCCAGGCAGATGCCGAACATGGGCACTTTCCCAATCAATGCAGCTACTTCCCGGTGAATGTCCGTCAGCGTGGCGGGATCTCCCGGACCATTGGAAAGAAAGACGCCGTCCGGGTTCATGGCAAGCACTTCCTCCGCCGTCGTGTGGGCGGGAACTACGGTTACGCGGAAGCCGTTTTCCCTCAACTGGCGCAGGATGTTGTATTTAATGCCGAAGTCAAAGGCGACGATGTCGTATTCCGCAGGGGGCAGAGTTTTTCCCGTAACCAGCGCGTCCACTTCCTCCGGTGTCATGGGGTGGGAACCGATTTTGTCCACGATATTGCAGCCTTCCATGGAGGGGGCGTTTCTGGCTGCTTCCACGGCTTCCTCCGGCGTCAGCTCCGTGGTGAGGCAGGCGCGCATGGCTCCGGCGGAGCGCAGATGCTTGGCGATTTTGCGGGTATCCACCCCTTCAATGCCGATGACGCCCTGTTTTTCCAGCCACGGGCCCAGGGATTCCGTGGCACGCCAGTTGGAGTGGACTTTCGCCAGTTCCGCCACCACAAAACCGCTGACCTGCGCTTTGCCTGATTCCCCGTCTTCCGGGTTGACGCCGTAATTGCCGATCAGAGGATAAGTCATGGTGACGATCTGGCCGCTGTAGGACGGATCCGTCAATACTTCCTGATAGCCGGTCATGGACGTGTTGAAGCAGGCTTCCCCCACTTCCGTGCCCGTGGCCCCGAAGTGCGAACCGATGAAGACGCTTCCGTCTTCCAGTGCGAGAATGGCTCTCATGGTGATGTAAGTATGCTTAGGTGGTGCGGGATTAAAGGTTTTGGGCGTGGTATTCCTGAATGGTGCACACCTGAAGATTTTTGTTCTTCAGCGCCTCAATGGCATTCACGCAGGCCTGTGCGGAAGCCAGGTTGGTGCAATAGGAGGTTTTGGCGGCAATGGCGGAGGAACGGATGATGATGTCGTCCGCCCGCGCGTCGTGGGAGCCGGGGGTGTTGATGATGAAATCAATATCCCCGTTTTTAATATGGTCCACGATGTTGGGGCGGCGCGCCTCGTTGACTTTGTAGGCGCGTTCGCATTCAATGTCGTGCTGGAGCAGGTGAATCATCGTGCCGCGCGTGGCGCACAGCGTGAATCCCATGTCCGCCAGCTGCCGGGCCATGTGAAGCACCCGTTCCTTGTCCCGGTCATTCACGGAGATGAAGACTTTGCCTTCCGTCGGCAGGGGATTGAATGCACTGACCTGGGATTTTGCGAAAGCGATATCCGGGTCCGGATCAATGCCCATCACCTCTCCGGTGGATTTCATTTCCGGCCCCAGCACCACGTCGATGCCCGGGAAGCGGCCCCATGGGAAAACGGCTTCCTTCACGCAATAGTATTCCGGAGTGATTTCCCGGGTAAAGCCCAGTTCCGCCAGCGTTTTGCCGGCCATGACCTGTGCGGCCAGCTTGGCGAGGGGCTTGCCGATGGATTTGGAGACGAACGGAACGGTGCGGGAGGCGCGCGGATTCACCTCAATGACGTAAAGCTGTTCATCTTTTACGGCAAACTGGATGTTCATCAGCCCGCAGACGTTCAGTTTGCTTGCCAGCTCCTTGGAAGCCCGCGTGATTTCCTTGTGCATTTTCATGGAAATTCCCATGGCGGGAATCATGCTGGCGGAATCCCCTGAATGGATGCCTGCCGGTTCCACATGCTGCATGATGGCTCCGATGACGGCGCGCTCCCTGTCCGCGATGACATCCACGTCAATCTCCACGGCATTTTCCAGGAAGCGGTCAATCAGAACGGGGCGTTCCTCGGAAGCTTCCACGGCTTCATTCATGTACCGGCGCAGTTCTTTTTCCTCATATACGATGATCATGCCGCGTCCGCCCAGCACGAAGGAGGGGCGCAGCAGCACCGGGTAACCGATGCGCGCGGCAATGGCGGCGGCGTCCTCCACATTGGTGGCTGTTCCTGCCTCTGCCTGTTTCAGCCCCAGTTCTTTCAACAGGGCGGAAAAATGTTCGCGGTCTTCCGCCAGGTCAATGGCCCTGGGGCTGGTGCCGATAATAGGCACGCCGTGGGCTTCCAGCGCATTGGCCAGATTCAGCGGTGTCTGTCCTCCGAACTGGACGATGACGCCGTCCGGCTTCTCCTGCTCACAGATATGGAGCACGTCTTCCAGCGTCAGGGGTTCGAAGAAAAGCTTGTCGGAGGAATCATAGTCCGTGGAGACGGTTTCCGGGTTGGAGTTCACGATGATGGTTTCATAGCCCATTTCCCGCAGAGCCATGGAGGCGTGCACGCAGCAGTAGTCGAACTCAATCCCCTGGCCAATGCGGTTTGGGCCGCCGCCCAGGATGAGGATTTTTTTTCTGCCTGTTTCGCGGGCTTCATTTTCATCTCCATAGGTGGAATAAAAGTAGGGGGTGTAGGCTTCAACCCCCGCGGCGCAGGTATCCCCCAGCCGATATCCGGGCACAATGCCCTGTTCCTGGCGTTCCTTCCGGATGTTTTCTTCCGTGGTTCTCCGGGCCAGGGCGATCTGCCTGTCGGAAAAGCCCAGCTTCTTGGCTTCCCGCAGATCCAGCTTGTCCAGGCTGTCTCCCGCCTTGGCCAGGTCCTGCATTTGTGCCAGGAACCAGGGATCAATCTGGGTAAGCTGCTGCACTTCATCCAGGGAAAATCCGTTGCTGAACGCCGTTTGAATCCAGAAAATGCGTTCTGCCGTGGGAACAGCCAGTTTCCGCGTGATTTCTTCTGCGGAAGGCGCCTGCGGGGCCTTCGCGTCAAATCCCCAGCCCCAGCGTCCCGTTTCCAGGGAACGCAAGGCCTTTTGCAGGGATTCCTTGAAAGTACGACCGATGGCCATGGCCTCCCCTACGGATTTCATGGACGTGGTCAGGTGTTCGTCCGCCTGCTTGAACTTTTCAAACGTGAAGCGGGGAACCTTGGTAACCACATAGTCGATGGTGGGCTCAAAGCAGGCGGGCGTTTCCCGCGTGATGTCATTCCGCAATTCGTCCAGCGTATAGCCTACGGCCAGTTTGGCGGCCAGTTTGGCAATGGGGAACCCTGTGGCCTTGGAAGCCAGCGCGGAAGAGCGGGAAACGCGGGGGTTCATTTCAATGACAATCATGCGGCCGTTGGTCGGATTAATGGCGAACTGGATGTTGGAACCGCCCGTTTCCACCCCGATCTCCCGGATGACGGCAAAAGAAGCGTCCCTCATGGCCTGGTATTCTCGGTCCGTGAGTGTCTGGATGGGGGCTACGGTGATGGAATCCCCGGTATGCACGCCCATGGGGTCGATGTTCTCAATGGAGCAAATGACGACGCAATTGTCCGCGCGGTCCCTCATTACTTCCATTTCAAACTCTTTCCAGCCGATCAGGGACTCTTCAATCAGGATTTCGGAAACGGGGGAAAGATCCAGCCCCCGGGCGCATATCTCTTCAAATTCCGTTTTGTTGTACGCTACTCCGCCTCCCATGCCGCCCAGCGTAAAGGCGGGGCGGACAATCAGGGGAAAGGTGCCAATATCCCCGGCCACCCGGCGCGCTTCCTCCATGGTATGCGCAATGCCGGAACGCGGCACGTCCAGGCCAATGCGGAGCATGGCTTCCTTGAACAGGTTGCGGTCCTCCCCGCGGTCAATGGCGTCTGCGTTGGCACCGATCATACGCACCTTTTCCCTTTCCAGCACGCCGCTGCGGTGCAGTTCCATGGCGCAGTTCAGGGCTGTCTGCCCGCCCAGGGTCGGGAGGAGGGCATCCGGTTTTTCCCGGATGATGATTTTCTCCACGAACTCCGGAGTAATCGGTTCAATATAAGTGCGCGGAGCTGTCTCCGGGTCCGTCATGATGGTGGCGGGATTGGAGTTGACCAGCACTACTTCATAACCCTCTTCCCGGAGGGCTTTGCAGGCCTGGGTGCCGGAGTAGTCGAATTCGCAGCCCTGGCCGATGACGATCGGGCCGGACCCGATCACGAGAATCTTTTTGATGGAGGTGTCTTTAGGCATAATGGCGATGGAAGAATCCTGTAGTCCTGGACCGCGGATTTCCGCCGGGGGAATTAAGTGCCCGCCGGGCTCCGGAGGAAAGTTTTTTTACGGTCAATGACGCGGATTTTTAGAGCGTGGGGAACGGTGGAAAACGGAAGAGGAAGGAGGCCGGAGCAAGGCGCGCCAAGGCTCCGGAGCCGTGCCTTCCCTGCGGGCAGAGGCTTGACCCGCGAGGGGGGCGGCACAACTCCGGAGCTCGTCGGTGCACCCACTAATAGATGAACAGCATTTCCCGGTACTTGGGGAGAGGCCAGGACCGGTCGTTCACCAGGGTTTCTGCGGCATCGACGCTGGTTCTCAATCGGGACATCGCGGCAAGGATGTCCTCATGGCAGCTCGTAAGCGCCGTTTCCAGGGTATCCAGGTCGGATACGATGGAATCCAGGGCGTCGCCCAGCTTGTCCGCCAGCTTCTGCAGGGCGGCGGTACCGTTGGTCCGCTTGGCTTCCAGCGCCCTGGAGAGCGCGGCAACGGTTTGCCCGTATTCGTTGCGCAGGGCGGGGAGGATGATGGTGGCCGCCATTTCCCAGGACAGGCGCCCTTCAATGCGGATGCGTCTGTGGTATTCTTCCAGGAAAATCTCAAACCTGGATTCCAGCTCCCGCCTGGAAAAGACGCCGTATTTTTCAAACAGGGCCACATTCTTTTCATTCACCAGGGTGTGAAGGGCCGTCATCGTGTTTTTCAGGTTGGGGAGGCCTCTGCGTTCCGCTTCCTTCACCCATTCCTCCGAATAGTTGTCTCCGTTGAAGATGATTCTCTTGTGTTCGGAAATCCTGCGCTTGAGCGTTTCCTGAAGCTGCGGCAGGAATGTTTCCGGAGCGAAGGAAGAAAGTTCTTCCGCAAGGGAGTCGAGGGCTTCCGCCACAATGGTGTTCAGGGTCATCATGGGTCCCGCGCAGGATTGGGCGGAGCCCGGTGCTCGGAATTCAAATTTGTTGCCGGTGAAGGCAAACGGGCTGGTGCGGTTGCGGTCCGTCGCGTCCCGGGGAAGGACGGGAAGCGTATCCACGCCGATTTTGAGCGTATCGTTGCGTTTGCCGCAGCCGGAAGAGCCATTGATCATATTCTCAATCACTTCATTGAGCTGGGCTCCCAGGAAAATGGAGATAATGGCGGGGGGCGCTTCGTTCGCTCCCAGGCGGTGGTCGTTCCCGGCGCTGGCCACGGAATTGCGCAACAGGTCGCTGTGCTTGTCAACAGCCTCGATGATGGCGGTCAGGACGGTCAGGAAAATGGCGTTCTGCTGCGGGTCCGAACCGGGGTCCAGCAGGTTTTTGTTTCCGTAGGAAATGGACCAGTTGTTATGCTTGCCGGAACCGTTGACGCCTGCAAATGGCTTTTCATGAAGCAGGCATACCAGGCCATGCTTGCTGGCCTGCTGGCGCAGAATCTCCATCACCAGCATGTTATGGTCGATCGCCAGGTTCACGTCCTCAAACAGAGGGGCCAGTTCAAATTGCGCGGGCGCCACTTCGTTGTGGCGGGTCTTGGCAGGGATTCCCAGTCTCCAGAGTTCCTGTTCCACGTCACTCATGAAATTAAGGACACGAGGCTTGATGGAGCCGAAATAATGGTCTTCCAGCTGCTGGTGCTTGGCGGGAGGTGCGCCGAAAAGGGTGCGCCCCGTCTGGACCAGGTCCGGGCGGTTCAGGTAAAAATTCTTGTCAATGAGGAAGTACTCCTGTTCCGGTCCCAGCGTGATGGTCACGTGTTCGTCCGGAAGCCCGAAGCACTTCATCAGCTTCTTGACGGCGTTGCCCAATGCCTGGCGGGAGCGCAGCAGCGGAGTCTTCTTATCCAGCGCGTCTCCCGTATAGGAACAGTAGGCGGTAGGGATGCAGAGCGTGGCTCCGTTCCCGTGCCTCTTGATGAAGGCGGGGCTGGTGGGATCCCAGGCGGTGTATCCGCGGGCCTCAAAAGTGCAGCGCAGGCCGCCGGAAGGGAAACTGGACGCGTCCGGTTCGCTCACAATCAGGTTTTTGCCGGAGAAGCTCATGATGGGTTCCATTCCCTTGGGGTCCAGGAAGGAATCGTGCTTCTCCGCCGTGGAGCCCGTCATGGGCTGGAACCAGTGCGTGTAGTGAGTGGCTCCCCGTTCCAGAGCCCACTGCTTCATGGCATGGGCCACATCTGCGGCAATGTCCGCGTTCAGAGGAAGTCCGTCCTGGATAGTGGCCAGGAGGGTTTTTGCCGTATCTTTGGGCAGGTACTTCTTCATCACTTCCGTGCTGAAGACATCCGCTCCGTAATAATCAATGCTGACCGGGGCGCTTTCGCTAGCTCCGCCCACGGGCAGGGAAGCGATGGCGCTGATGGCTTGTGTTCGTGTCGAGTCACTCATCATGGTTAACTGTTGTACCTTTTCTTTAGCAAGAAGCGTGCCAACTTTTCAGGTAAATGTTCTCATGAATATGTTGCTAATTTTAATTTATTGATTATTAGTGAAATATGAATATTATGGCGAAGGGGCTGCAAAAAAGGGAAACAAAACTGCGCATAAGAATGAATTACAAAAATGTAAAATCGCAACAAAAGGGTGATTACAAAAATGTAAAAAATTCTTCTTGGGGGGAACGATATTTTTATTCCGCTTCAAAATGTCCTGTTATGCCGGCAGCCGCGTCAGGCTTTGTAAAACGGGGGTAAAACAGTTTGAAAGCGGGAAAATAGAAAGTCTGGGCAATGTTGGCACGGTTTTTGCTACGAATAAGTCAACTTAACCCAAACAAAACAGCAAACTGATGAATAGCGATCAATTTGAGACAGGCATTCCCGCGCCGCAGGGATTGTATGATTTTGAACAGGAGAGGGACGCCTGCGGCGTTGGCCTGGTGGCTGACCTGAAAAATGAACCGAGCCACAAAATCATTGAAACGGGGATTACTGTTCTTAAGAGGCTCATGCACCGCGGCGCCGTGGGGAGCGATCCGGATACCGGGGACGGCGCGGGCATTCTGCTGGCCCTTCCGGATGAATTTTTCCGCCTGGCGCTTCCCAACAAGCTTCCCGCCAGAGGCAAATACGGGGTGGCCATGATGTTCGGCGGATGCGGCCATGAAGAGGAATTGGAAGCCGCCGTCACGGAAAACGGCGGCAGCGTGATTGCGTGGAGGCAGGTTCCCGTGGATCGGGACAGCATCGGTAAAAACGCCCAGCGCACGTGCCCCCTGATCCGTCAGTTGTTCATTGACGGCAGCGGTTTTGCGGATCAGGCGGAATTTGAACGCAAACTGTTCGTGATGCGCCGGGAAATGGAACGGCGCGTGGAAGGCTGTTATGTGTGCAGCTGCTCCAGCCGCAGCATTGTGTACAAGGGGCTGTTCCTCGGCACGCAGATTGAAGGATTTTACGGAGATCTGGCCAGCGAGCATTTCAAATCCCCCCTGGCTCTTGTCCACCAGCGCTACAGCACGAATACGTTCCCAACCTGGAGCCTGGCCCATCCCTTCAGGTATCTGGCCCACAACGGGGAAATCAATACCCTGCGCGGGAACCTGAATCACCTGAGCGTGCGTGAGCCGCATTTGTCTTCCACTCTGCTGGGGGATGACCTGCAAAAGCTGTTGCCTCTTATTCCCCCCGGCCAGAGCGATTCCGCCTGCCTGGACAACATGGTTGAGCTGCTGGCCGCCGCCGGACGGGACCTGCGCCATGTCATGCTTATGCTCATGCCGCAGGCCTGGGGCGTCAATTACCATTTGGGGCCGGATGTGCGCGGTTTCTTTGAATACCACTCCGCCATGATGGAGCCCTGGGACGGTCCGACCGCCGTCGTTTTTTCCGATGGTATCAATGCTGGCGCCATGCTGGACCGCAACGGCCTGCGCCCCGCGCGCTATACGCTGACCACGGATGATATTTTCATTCTGGCTTCGGAAACGGGCGTGGCGGACATTCCCGCGGAAAAAGTAGCCCGCAAAGGCCGCCTCCGTCCCGGGGAAATGATTTATTGCGACCTGGTGCACCACCGGCTGGTATCCGATGCTGAAACCAAGAATGAAATGGCCAGGCGCATGCCCTACCGCCGCTGGGTGGAGAAAAACAAGATTTCCGTCCGTTCCCTGTTTGATTCCATTTCCGCCTCTGCGGAAATGCCGGACCTCGTGGGCCGCCAGCGCCAGTTCGGATTCACCCAGGAGGATGTGGAACTGATCATCCGCCCCATGATGCTGAAAGGCGCGGAGCCTCTCGGCTCCATGGGAAATGACGCTCCGCTGGCCGTCCTCTCCGGAAAGGCTCCCCTCCTGTTCAATTATTTCAAGCAGCTGTTCGCCCAGGTGACCAACCCTCCCATCGACCCCATCCGGGAGGAGCTGGTCATGAGCCTGACCACATACATAGGCAACCATCCCAACATTCTGGAAGAAACGCCGGAGCACGCCCGGCTGATCAAGATGGCGCGTCCCGTCATTACGGATGAAGAGCTCAACCGCCTCTGCAATATTCGGGAGGCCGGCTTCCCCTCCGCCAGGCTTCCCCTCCAGTTCCCGGAAGGCGGGGGCGGGAAAGCCCTGCGGGAGACGCTGGAAAGCCTGGCGGAATCCGCCGTGGGCCTGGTCAGGTCCGGCGTGCGCATTCTGGTGCTGACGGACCGCAACATAGGGAACGGCTACCTTCCCGTTCCCAGCCTTCTGGCCTGTTCCGTGGTGAATCGCGCGCTGGCTTCCGCCGGGCTGCGTTCCGACGTGGGGCTGATTCTGGAAACCGGGGAGGCGAGGGAAACCATGCATTTTGCGCTTCTGCTGGGCTTCGGGGCCACGGCGGTCAATCCGTACCTGGCTCTGGCGACGGTTACTTCCCTGGCCGCGCCGCAGGACTGCCCGCTGGATGTAGTGAAAGCCTCCGGAAACTACATCAATGCCATAGACAAGGGATTGCTCAAAATCATGTCCAAGATGGGCATTTCCACGTTGCGCAGCTACCGCTCCTCCCAGCTGTTCGAGGCGGTGGGTCTGAACCGGGAACTGATTGACGAATTCTTCCCCGGCACCGTCAGCCGCGTAGGCGGTATAGGGCTGGATGAAATAGCCGTGGAATGCAACCAGCGCGCCGCTCAACACGCGGAACACGGGGACAAGCTGGATGCGGGAGGGCAGTATAAGTATAAAAAAGGCGGGGAGAACCATCTCTGGAATCCGCAGACGCTTCAGGCTTTCCGCGCTGCCGTACGTGACAATGACGAACGGAAATACCGGGAATTCGCGGATTACAGCAATCGTCAGGCGCAGCATCTCTGCACCCTGCGCGGCCTGTTTGAATTTGCTCCGGCGGACGCTATCCCCCTGGAAGAAGTGGAAAGCGTGGATTCCATCTTGCGCCGTTTCGTTTCCGGGGCCATGTCTTTGGGGTCCCTCAGTCCGGAAGCCCATGAAACCATCGCCATTGCGATGAACAAAATAGGAGCCAAAAGCAATTCCGGGGAAGGGGGGGAAGATGAAGCCCGCTATGAACCCAACGCCCGGGGCGAAGTTCGCTACAGCGCCATCAAGCAGGTGGCGAGCGGGCGTTTTGGCGTGACTATTAATTATCTGCGCCACGCTTCCGAGCTCCAGATTAAGATGGCCCAGGGGGCCAAGCCCGGGGAAGGGGGGCAGCTCCCGGCGCACAAGGTGGATCCGTACATCGCCCGGCTGCGCCATTCCATGCCGAACGTCAGCCTCATTTCTCCTCCTCCGCACCATGACATTTACTCCATTGAAGACCTGGCCCAGTTAATTTACGACCTGCGCAACTCCAATCCGGATGCCCGTGTCTCCGTCAAGCTTGTTTCCGAGGTGGGCATTGGCGCGGTTGCCGCAGGCGTGGTGAAGGCCCATGCGGATGTGGTTGTGGTCAGCGGCCACGACGGCGGAACGGGCGCCTCTCCTCTCACCAGCGTGAAGCACGCCGGGCTGCCGTGGGAGCTGGGGCTGGCGGAAACGCAGCAGACGCTGGTGCTCAACAAGCTCCGTTCCCGCGTCCGGCTCCAGGTGGACGGCCAGCTGCGCACCGGGAGGGACGTCGTGATGGCCGCCCTGCTGGGGGCGGAGGAATTCGGTTTTGGAACCGCCATTTTGATCTCCATCGGCTGCGCCATGCTCCGCAGGTGCCATGAAAATACGTGTCCGGTAGGCGTCGCCACGCAGGATCCGGCCCTGAGGGCCAAATTCAGCGGCAAGCCGGAATACGTCATCAACTACCTCCGCTTCGTGGCCCGGGAAACGCGGGAAATCCTGGCTTCCCTGGGGCTTCGTTCCCTGGATGAAGCCGTAGGCAGGGCGGATTTGCTTTCCGTCAACCGCGCCATAGATTTTTACAAGGCCCGGCATTTGGACTTCTCCTCCATCCTGCATGCGGCAGAGGGGGACGGACGCAGATTTGACCCCTCTTTTAAAAAGGAACCGCTGGACAACTACGACCGCCGCCATTTGCTGCCGGCATTGAAGCCCCTGCTGGAAAAGGGGGAAAAGATGGAACTCTGCCGCGACGTCCGCAATGTGGACCGGACGGTGGGGACGGAGCTTTCCGGCGAACTGGTGATGAAATTCGGGCCGCGCGGCCTGGCGGAAGATACGCTGACGGTGCACTTCACCGGATGCGCGGGGCAAAGCTTCGGGGCTTTTCTGGCTCCCGGTGTTACCTTTGAACTTGTCGGGGAGGCGAATGATTTTGTCGGGAAGGGCCTGTCCGGCGGCAAAATCATCGTGCGCCCCCCGGACCATATTTCCTACGTACCGTCGGACAACGTCATCGTCGGAAACGTCATCGGCTATGGGGCCACTTCCGGCAGCATCTTCCTTCACGGGCAGGCCGGGGAACGTTTCGCCATCCGCAACAGCGGCGCCAAAATGGTGGTGGAAGGCATCGGCGACCACGGCTGTGAATACATGACCGGGGGCCGTGTGGCGGTGCTCGGCAAGGTGGGCGTCAATTTCGCCGCGGGAATGACCGGCGGCCTGGCCTACGTGTATGATGCGGACAACAACTTCGATCAGAAATGCAACCTGGGCAGCGTGGACCTGGAAACGGTCATGCCGCATTCCGCTGATGAAGCGGAACTGCTTC
>ERZ1504833.388-NODE-388-length-12552-cov-4.170521_pt1 | contig 12552 bp, 10 predicted proteins | sample MGYA00572107_ERZ1504833 | MGnify/ENA primary metagenome ERZ1504833 (study PRJEB39906, sample SAMEA3182110) | gut metagenome | biome: human; feature: gut; material: Stool; isolation source: human stools | place: Canada | collected 2013-04-23 ...
CAACAAAATCTTCAATATTCTGAACAATGAGCTCTACATTTTCTTTAAATTTTTCTTGTTGAATTGTTTGTGCATATAAACTTGACATCCACGCTGCAAATGCCATATTACCTGCAATATTAGTTCCAACCATTTCAGACATAAATGCTATATCATATACATCTCCTACTCCCACAGAATGAATAATCTCTCCGATATGAGCAGGTGCCTCATAACTTGTTTTTTCCTTGAAATCATAAAGCCATGAACCACCTCTATTTTCCTTTATTAATAACTGACTGACATTCTTTTTGTCAAAATATTTTATTAAATTATCATAACTAATTTCTTTAAAAAACTCTTCAAATGAGGTGGATGATGTCGATAAGAATACAGTCTGAATTTTTATTGTATCTAAATCCAAAATATCATCACAGTCATAATTCATATCTATATGAATTTTTCCTTCATAATTTGAAAGGTTACTTAAAATTCCTGCATTCCCATACCTTCCCGGAAAGATAATTATATCTGTCGGATCGAAATCGTCTAATACCTGCATAAATGGTAACATGCTGACATATTCTGCTTGCCTACCTAATATGTTCTCATATAGCTGATTACCACTCTCATCCGACTGACCAATTAACATTACGTTGGGTGCCTTATCCACTTTACCTAAACGAAATATACTACTTGCTCTTAACACATCAATCCCAAACTTTTCAACATCCTTTACAAGATAATCTGGTGCATAATATGCCAATGCATATTCTATATTCAGCGCATCACAACTTCTTGCGGCATGAAAAATCCCGCCAAGTCTTGATGTACTGTATCCATTCTCTATAATATCAAGATGCTGGTCTACCTCTCCAATTATCAATATTTTTCTGTTATGCATACAAATTTACCACAATAAAAGGAACAGGTGATAATCCAGACGACTTAATTTCTCCTGAATATCTTTTTCCCTTTTTTATACACAAATTCAAATAGTTATAAGATACTGGCAGATTTCCAATAACCTCTTGAGTACTGGACAAAACAACAGCCAATCTCTTGTTAACTAACTGCATTGATAATTCAACTGCTTGTCCAGTGGAAGGCACATCTTTATGATTCTGAAAATATTCTGATATAGCCACATCCTCCAATAGAATATTTTCAATAGCTAATGGACATTCATCGCCTCCATTATTTCCTCCTCTAACAATTGAACCTGCTCCACCACCACGATACGTTCCATACATTCCATTACCAGAAGACCCCATAATACACCTCCGTAAAATATGATATTGTTATTTTACATCTCCGTTGCATTTTTGAACAGTCGGAACATATGGTCTATTCCATTACAGTTGTAGTAATTACTTTAAAATTTACTTGCGTAGTTTTTGGCACCGTTTTGGCACCGCTGACTACACTTTCACTGTTACACAGACGTAAAAAGGCTCCCGTGGAAAACCTCGGAAGCCTTTTAAATACTAGTTTTGTGAACAATCACTCGAAATTACTCAATGATGGTAGCTACACGACCGGAACCAACGGTTCTACCACCCTCACGGATAGCGAAAGTAAGACCCTGCTCCATAGCGATAGGATGGATCAGTTCGATGGTCATCTCTACGTTATCACCAGGCATACACATCTCAACACCAGCGGGCAGTTCGCAAACGCCGGTAACGTCGGTGGTTCTGAAGTAGAACTGAGGACGATAGTTGTTGAAGAAAGGAGTATGACGTCCACCTTCATCCTTGGTCAGAACGTATACCTGAGCGGTAAACTTTCTGTGGCAGGTAACAGTACCGGGCTTAGCCAGAACCTGTCCTCTTTCGATTTCAGTTCTCTGGATACCACGAAGCAGAGCACCGATGTTATCACCAGCCTGTGCCTCATCCAGCATCTTACGGAACATTTCGATACCGGTTACAACAGTCTTCTTGGTCTCTTCCTTGATACCAACGATTTCAACTTCATCATTCAGATGCAGAACACCACGCTCTACACGACCGGTAGCAACAGTACCACGACCGGTAATGGTGAATACGTCCTCGACAGGCATCAGGAAAGGCTTATCAGTATCACGCTGAGGATCAGGGATATAAGAATCTACAGTATCCATCAGTTCCATGATCTTGTCGCCCCACTCGCTGCTGGGATCTTCCAGAGCCTTCAGAGCGGAACCCTTGATGATAGGGCAGTCATTGAAGTCGTACTCTTCCAGCTGCTCGGTTACTTCCATCTCAACCAGCTCGATCAGCTCGGGATCGTCAACCATATCACACTTGTTCAGGAATACGATGATGTAAGGAACGCCTACCTGACGGGACAGAAGGATGTGCTCCTTGGTCTGAGCCATAACACCATCAGTAGCAGCTACAACGAGGATAGCACCATCCATCTGTGCAGCACCGGTGATCATGTTCTTAACGTAGTCAGCATGGCCCGGGCAGTCAACGTGTGCATAGTGTCTCTTCTCGGTCTGGTACTCGATGTGAGCGGTAGAAATGGTGATACCACGCTCTCTCTCTTCGGGAGCCTTATCGATGTGATCGAAGTCAACCTTCTCGTTACCAGGTACTCTCTCGGAAAGAACCTTGGAGATTGCAGCGGTCAGGGTAGTTTTACCATGGTCAACGTGACCGATGGTACCAATGTTACAATGGGGCTTTGTTCTGTCAAATTTAGCTTTAGCCATTATTTAAGTCCTCCTTAAAATAATTAAACAGTTTCGTAGTTTTATTTTTTTAACTCGCTACCTCTGATTATATTAAATAATCAGAGGTTTTTCAAGTTATTTTTATTGATTTAGCGCTTATTTCGCCTTTGCAGCAAGAACCTTTTCCTGAACGTTCTTAGGAACGGGCTCATATTTTTCGAAGAACATGGAGTAGTTACCACGACCCTGGGTCTTGGAACGCAGGTCTGTGGAGTAACCGAACATCTCAGCAAGGGGAACGAAAGCCTTAACCATCTTACCACCGCCGATGTCTTCCATACCTTCTACACGACCACGACGGGAGTTCAGATCACCGATTACATCGCCCATGTATTCCTCGGGCATGGTAACCTCAACCTTCATGATCGGCTCAAGCAGTACAGGAGCTGCCTTCTGCATTGCTTCCTTGAATGCCATGGAACCTGCAATGTGGAATGCCATCTCGGAGGAGTCGACCTCATGATAGGATCCATCATATACATTCGCATGAACACCCAGTACAGGGAATCCACCCAAAATACCAGCCTGAGCTGCTTCCTGGATACCTTCACCTACTGCGGGGATGTATTCCTTAGGAATGGAACCACCGACTACAGTAGATTCGAATAACAGGGTAGGAGGATCGTTGATCAGAATGTTTGCCTTCGGATCAAAGTCAAACTTCTCACAGTTAGCCTCCAGGGGCTCAAACTTAACTTTACAATGTCCGTACTGTCCACGACCACCGGACTGCTTAGCGTACTTGGAATCCACTTCAACAGCCTTGGTGAACGCTTCCTTATATGCAACCTGAGGCGCACCTACGTTAGCTTCTACATGGAACTCACGAAGCAGACGGTCAACGATGATCTCCAGATGTAACTCACCCATACCGGCGATAATGGTCTGACCGGTCTCCTGATTGGTATGAGCGCGGAAAGTAGGATCTTCTTCTGCCAGTTTTGCAAGAGCTTCACCCATCTTGCCCTGACCGGCTTTGGTCTTAGGCTCGATAGCCAGCTCGATAACGGGCTCAGGGAACTCCATGGACTCCAGGATTACAGGGTGCTGCTCATCACAGATGGTATCACCGGTAGTGGTGAACTTGAATCCAACTGCTGCAGCGATATCACCGGAGTAAACCTTTTCCAGCTCTGCACGCTTGTTCGCATGCATCTGCAGGATACGTCCTACACGTTCCTTCTTGTCCTTAGTAGCATTGAGTACATAAGAACCGGAATTCAGCGTACCGGAATATACACGGAAGTAAGCGAGCTTACCTACGAACGGGTCAGTCATGATCTTGAATGCAAGTGCAGCGAAAGGCTCTTCATCAGAGGACTTTCTCTCTACTTCATTACCGTCAAGGTCAACACCCTTAATAGCCGGCACATCCAGAGGAGAAGGCATATACTCGATAATAGCATCCAGGAGCTTCTGAACGCCCTTATTTCTGTAAGCAGTACCGCAGCATACAGGAACGGCTCTGCACTCACAAGTAGCTTTTCTCAAAGCAGCCTTCATCTCTTCAACAGAAGGAATTTCACCTTCCAGATACATCATTGTCAGATCATCATCCAGCTCACAAACCTTTTCAATGAGCTCATCATGATATAAAGCAGCCTCATCAGCCATATCTCCAAGATCATCGGTAACAGTGATGTCATCACCCTTCTCATCGTTGTAGATATAAGCCTTCATCTCGAACAGATCAATGATTCCCTTGAACTCATCTTCCTTACCGATAGGCAACTGAAGGCAGATAGCGTTCTTACCAAGTCTGGTACGGATCTGATCTACTGCTGCGTAGAAATTAGCACCCAGGATATCCATCTTGTTGATGAATGCCATACGAGGTACATTGTAGGTGTCAGCCTGACGCCATACGTTCTCGGACTGAGGCTCTACACCACCCTTTGCACAGAAGACGCCGACAGCGCCATCCAGTACACGAAGGGAACGCTCAACCTCAACGGTGAAGTCTACGTGACCCGGGGTATCAATAATATTGATACGATGCTCCAGAGCACCGGGCATGGGTTTGGTCTCTTTTTCAAGAGTCCAGTGACAGGTAGTAGCTGCAGATGTAATGGTAATACCTCTCTCCTGCTCCTGAGCCATCCAGTCCATGGTAGCAGTACCTTCGTGAGTATCACCGATCTTATAGTTAACACCTGTGTAATACAGGATACGCTCGGTAGTAGTGGTCTTACCGGCATCGATATGAGCCATAATTCCGATATTTCTGGTTCTCTCTAACGGATATTCTCTTCCAGCCAAGTTTTTTCCCTCCTACTAGAATCTGTAATGAGCAAAAGCCTTGTTTGCCTCTGCCATCTTGTGCATGTCTTCTTTTCTCTTAACTGCAGATCCGGTATTGTTGGCTGCGTCAAGAATTTCGTTAGCAAGTCTGTCTTCCATGGTCTTCTCACTTCTCTTACGAGAGAACATGGTCAACCAACGAAGGCCCAGAGCCTGACGTCTCTCAGGTCTAACTTCGATAGGTACCTGATAGGTAGCACCACCGATACGTCTTGCTTTTACTTCCAGAACAGGCATGATGTTGTTCATAGCCTCTTCGAATACTTCCAGAGCAGGCTTGCCGCTCTTCTCTTCAACCTTAGCAAATGCTCCGTATACGATCTTCTGGGCTACACCCTTCTTGCCATCTAACATGATGTTGTTGACAAGCTTGGTAACCACTTTGTTGTTGTATAAAGGATCTGCTAATACATCTCTTTTCTGAATATGTCCTTTACGTGGCACGGTTCTTCCCTCCTTAACAAATTGTTTACGTTAGATCATAGGTACTCACATGTGTTTCCCCAAGTGTTCGCGCTGTTATATCTGTATCACAGAATTCCAACACTTTTCTTAGTTTCGTTTTTGTGGTACAAAGACGATGTCCGCATCGTCTCCAAAAATCCTTACGGATTTTCATCGAACTCTCGGTCCGACGTTCAAAACGCCCCGGATACTACTTATTTCTTAGCATCCTTAGGTCTCTTAGCGCCGTACTTGGAACGAGCCTGTTTTCTGTTAGCGACACCGGCGGTATCAAGGGTACCACGGATGATGTGGTATCTGGTACCGGGCAGGTCCTTAACACGACCACCACGGATCAAAACAACGCTGTGCTCCTGCAGATTGTGACCTTCACCGGGAATGTAGCTGGTAACTTCGATTCCGTTGGAAAGACGTACTCTGGCGATCTTTCTAAGAGCAGAGTTAGGCTTTTTAGGAGTTGCTGTCTTAACAGCAGTACATACACCACGCTTCTGGGGAGCAGAAACGTCTGTTGCTTTCTTGTGAAGAGAGTTGTAACCCTTCTGGAGAGCAGGTGCAGTAGACTTCTTAACAGAGGTCTGACGTCCTTTTCTTACTAACTGGTTAAATGTTGGCATTCTGTTTCACCTCTTTCTTAATAGTATAATAGACGCACCTTTTCTGGCACGCTTTAATAGTATACTTGTTCCAACTTCCGTTGTCAACTGGTTTTTGGTGAAATTTACAGGGTTTTTCACGACTTTTTCATATTATTATAACCAAAAGAGGAGCAGTACCGTTTCCGATACCGCTCCATGAAGTATTTCCCATAAATTTCCCCCTATACAGGGGCTGCTTATATAAGGAACCGCTACTGTATCTGTGGCAGATAGCGTTCCAGCGCATCCTGCCAGGAAGGAAGTCTCTCAAAACCGTTCTCTGTGAGCTTTTCCTTGCTCATGCGGCTGTTCTCCGGTCTCTTCGCCTTCGTGGGATACTCGGACGCCGGTACGGGAGCCACATCCACGTTCATGCCTGCCTTGCGGAAGATTTCGCAGGCAAATTCATACCAGTTACAGATACCTTCATTGGTCGCATGATAAATGCCGTATTTGTCGGTCAGCACCATGTCCACCAGAAGCCTTGCCAGATCATAAGTATAAGTAGGCGAACCAAACTGGTCATTCACCACCGTGAGATGATCATGGGTCTTACCCAGATTCAGCATGGTCTTGATGAAATTCTTACCGTTCACACCGAATACCCAGGAGATTCTTACGATAAAATACTTCTCCAGTGTATTCTGCACTGCCAGCTCGCCCTCGTATTTGGTCTGTCCGTATACGTTCAGAGGATGGCGCTCATCGTCGGGCTCCCAGGCTCTGGTACCTTCGCCGTCAAATACATAGTCCGTGCTGATATAGATCATCTTGCAGTCTAACTTTTTGCAGACATTGGCAATATTCTGTGTGCCATCCGCGTTGACCCTGCGGCAGAGCTCCACGTTGTCTTCCGCTGCATCCACTGCAGTATAGGCTGCACAGTGGATCACAGCATCCGGTGCTACCTCACCGATCACTTTTTCCACACTGGCAGCATCCGTGATATCCATGTCCTGAATATCCACACCGACCGCCTCAATGCCGCGCTTTGTAAGTTCATTTACCACATCATATCCCAACTGACCCTTTACGCCTGTTACCAATACTTTCATAGAATGCCTTCCTTTTCTTTCTTAATGCTTATGGCACCGGTCTCCGGAACCACCACATACATAATTATAACATTACCGTCAGACATCAGCAACGAAATACTTCATTTTTGTATTGTATCGCAAAAAAGTCCAGGGAACGCTCCCCGGACCTTTTTATATCAGTTCTATTTCAGTTCTATTTCATTTGTTTCAATTTAAACAGTCATATAGCTTTGCGCTGCCCGCCGGATATCCTCGACAATTCCTTCTGCCTTTTTATCCTCCAGTTCGGTTGCCTGCTTTCTAAGGTTCCACCAGTTCCAGCCGGGATGTGCATTTTCCTGCAATTCTATGATTCTTTTCTGGTATTTTCTGCATAATATAAAATAAATCACCAAGAGTAATAAAACACCAATGCCCAACATTCCGGCTATTGTGTCACCGTAATATCCACTCTTTACTGACTGTGCAAGCGGTGTCGCTTCATCTTCAATTTGTACGATTCGATAACCTGTCAAAATCACAGGTATGGAATATAACATGCCGCTCATCTCGACCGCCTCCGTTATTTCTTAGTCTCTATCTATAAAGACTACTTATCCATGAAAAACGGCTCACATTTTTCGATATTTTTTTCAGGAATTCCTACCGGTCTGCTTCCGGAAATTTTCATCGCGAAAATTTACTTATTATGGGAAATTCGCTATAATAGTGATATAGATTTTCACACAAAGGAGACTGTTATGCAAAAAAGCTTCATACAACATCTGTTTACTGTAAGTATATTGTCCTGTTGTCTGTTATTAGGAGGATGCAGTCAGAATTCTGCCGGAGATGATACATCATCCGCCACGACTGCTTCCACCTCCCCGTCTGAGACGGTTGCTGCCCTGCCTGCCGATACTTCCCCGGATTCCGATACGTCTGCCATAGAATCCACTTCGGAGGATACCAGGGCCCTCACCCTGTCGGTAGTCAATATGTGTGGCATCGAAGTCGGTATGGTAGCGGTCATTGATCCCGTGACCGGGGAACAGGTAAATCTGGATTCCCTGTCGGATCAGGAATCGATCTCTATGGAAGCAGACTGGCCCTCCTCTGTCAATGAGTTCCAATGGGCTCTCTACAATACTGACGGTGAATTATGCGTTGAGGGGACAACCGATATCAGCAGTGCCCAGACCACAGTGACTCTTCTTCTGACCGGAGACGGTGATCTGGAAAAAGTTGAAGAGCTCTTCGAGTAATCCGCTTTCCAAGGTCTAAAAAACGACATCCACCGGGAAAATCCCAATGGATGTCGTTTTTGTTATCTTTTATTCTTCGATATCTCCTGCATTTTCTGCCTGAGCCTTCAGCTTCTTCTCATTGTGCTTCTTGTACATTTCATATCCGGTTGCACCGAGGATCAGAATGATCAGCCACCACCACCAGGACATCTTTGCCTGTTCGCTCTCTACGGCAACATCTGCCAGGGGAACTGCTTCATCTGCAATATTCACTGCTTCTTCCGCCTTAGGTGCTTCCTCTGCTGTCTTCTGGGTGTCTTCCTCAACATTGGCTGCAAGAGGTGCTGCCTCATCAGCAATCTGCGTCACGCCCTGTGCCGCTGCCTGATTCTGGGTCACTACTGTTGCCTGTGCCACCGGTGCGGGTGCCAGAACAATCGGGTTAACAACAGTCTCTCCGGTATCGCTGCTGCCGCCTGCGCTATCGCCGGTGCCCTCACTGTCACCGCCCGCAGGAGCTGCCGGTGTGGGTGCGGGAGTCAGACGCTCGATCACCTTATCCAGCTCTCCGCCTGCCTCATCCAGGCTGTCCAGAATCTCCTTCAGAGTATCTTCTGCATCCTTTTTGTTCTGTTCAGCCACGGCCAGCTTTCCTTCCAGTTCCTTCAGAGCTCCAAGGTTACTGGTTCTGTTACTCTTCAGAGCTTCGATCTCTGCCTTCAGCACATCTACCTTGCCCTGTGCTGCTTCCACCTCACCCTGTGCTGCCTTTGCATCCTGTAACAGCTTCTGATACTTTTCAGTCAGTGCCTTGGCATCATCTACGAATTTACGATAGGCTTCATCCTTTTGGGTGAGTTTGATGTTGCCCTGAATATAGTTCAGGTTCTGGATGATCTGACCGGTCAGCACCTCTGCATTTGCATAAGTCTCAGTTCTGACAGCAGTATTGGTTGTGGTCTCTCCGGTTTTCTCCAGATAATCAATCTCATAGGAATAGCTGGTATGAGCAATGGTATCGGTATCTGTAGTCTTCACATTGTACACACCGGTTGCGCCGCTTGCTTTTGCCTGTGCCAGTGCTGCATCCTGTACCGCATTCTGTGCCTCCGCTGCGGTGGTCTTCTCATCGGTCTTGACACTGACACCTGCTACATAGCGGATGGTTGCCTTGCCAAGCTTCCAGTCATCCCAGTTAGCGCTGACGAAAATACCGCCATCTGCCTCGACTGCCTTTCTGGCTGCATCTTCCAGTTTCTTGTTCGTAGTTTCTCCATTACCAAACAGAGCCTTGATGTCATTCCAGAGGGAGCCGAAGGTACTCTGGTCTACTGTCTTCTTAGTGACCTTTGCATAAGTTGCGGATACAGTGCCGGATACGAGGAAGTCGGAATCATCATACCAGTGATCTTCTGTATAGCCGGTTACCTTAAGATCACTGCTTACACCGATCAGGTATAAGTCGTCATCATCGTTAATCTTATTGCTTAACGCCTTCTCCTGCTCTTTCGTAACCTTTGCTACTGCTTCTTCCTCTGTTCTTACACCATAATCCGTCTTTTTATCTGTATGCTTCCATTCAACCTCTTCATCCTTCACATTCACAGTCTTCGTAAAGGTAGGAATGTAGGTTCCGTTACCGGTATAAGTATAATCCGTTTTTTCTGTTCCTGTAACGGTTACATCCTTGCCGGCAGCGTCCTTCAAATCCTTTTCCTTTGCAGCAGCTGCAGCATCTCTCTCTGCCTCTGTCTGATACTGTTCGGTAGAAGTGAATTTTGCATCGGTATAGGTGATGGTGGTCACATCAGCGGTCACGGTCTTGATCAGGTTGCCGTTCTCATCCAGTTTCCAGGATTCCTTCTCGGTAGCCTCATTTACATCAGTATCAACCTCGCCGTTTTCGGTCTTCTGGTTATTGTCAGAAATAATGATACTCTCGGTTCCGTCGTTCTTGATCACTTTCTTTCCATCTACTGCAATAATAGTTCCGTCTTTCAGACCTTTTTCCACTTCGGAAACAGTGATCGTATCCCCGTTTCCCTTCACATACTGATCCGGATTGGTCTCCTGCGCCGTCTTCCAGTTTACTTCCTCAATTCGCTTCTCAAAGATCACGATATTGTCCTTGGAAGTCTGTTTGTCATCCATCACATAGTTGTAATACTTTGTCTGCTTATTACCATTCTCATCGGTATAGGTTACTTCAAAATAATTCTTGGTATTATTGTCTTCACCCTGTCTGCGGACAACCTTAATATCATCGGCAGTGATCTTCTGTACCTCGGGCAGATAGTAGTTCTGCATAATGGAAATGAAAAGCTGATCCTCATTTTTCCAGTTCAGTCCATTGTCGCCCTGAGTCAGGGCTTCCTTATCTGCAATATCCAGAGCACCTGCCGCAGAGGTATCCACTGCACCCTTTGCAGCCTCCAGAGCCTTTGCCAGTGCTTCTGCATTTGTCTTCGCTGCTTCCAGTTCAGCTGCTGCTGCCGCAGCGTTAGCATCTGCACTGTTTACAGCCTCCTCATAAGCCTTTTCATAAGCTGCCACCTTCTGTGCTGCCTCTTCATAAGCTGTCTTGGCGGTATTGTACTCCCCAAGCTTTGCATCGAAATCAGCCTGTGCCTGATCTACGGTAGTCTTTACTTCTTCATATGCCGCATTGGCATCGGTGATAGAAGCAGCATCCTTGATATTCTCGATCTGTCCATTTACCTTATTCTGGGCAGCCTGCATGGCATCCTTTGCTTCTGCCGCAGTCTGTCCTGCATTTGCCGCTGCATCAGTTGCCTTATTCAGTTCTGCGTCGGAAAGCTTATCATTTGCTTCTGCAACGCCAAGTTTGGTATCTGCACTCTCCACAGCAGACTCTGCGTCCTTCAGAGAAGAACCGCCCTCCACGGTCTTATCCTCTACTTTGACATTGGCATCCAGAACAGCCTGAGACAGATCCTTGCCCTGCGTATCCTTAGCTTCCCCTGCCACTACCTGGTCAGCCACTTCCGACTTCACATCAGTAGCACTCTTTTCTGCCGTTTCTACTGCCTTGTCAGCCTCTTTTGCAGCTGCCTGTGCCTGGTCAGCAATACCGGCTTCCGGTGTCACGGTAATGTTCTTATCCTCATTGCCTTCAGGCGTGGTGCCCTCTCCCTCTGCTGCCAGTGCAGTCAGCGGGGAAGATGCCATCAACATTGCGGAAATGCCGATCGCCATAGCACGAATCACTTTTTCGTTCTTACTGTTTTTTCTCATATGAATTTTCCTCTCCATTCTATTTTTCAACAATATGTTCAAATAAATACTGCAGTACCTCCGGCGTGAACTTCTTTGCCGAAATAGCTACTTTAAAATCTCCGTCTTCTTGCTCCTCCTGTCTGGTGACATCTGCATACATGATCATCGTATCCGCTACGATTATGATGTCTTTCCCCTTAAGGTCAGGAGATCCGGCCGGCATCGTAAAAGCTATGCCCAGTGGGCTGACATTGCATGTTTCGACAAAAATGCTCTCTCCCGAATCACATACTACGATAACGCTCTTAGCCTGATAGCCAACACGGTCGATCCTCCTTCGTTCTTCCATCGTCCCCTTCTGCTCCTTTCTTCCGGAGTTGCCGGTAAAACCGCTCCTTTTGTGTCTTTCTAATTATTAAGACGGTTCATCTCAAAAAAAGGGTCAAATTTTTTTATTTAATTTTAAAAAAAGTTTCAAAAAATCTAAGTTTTTAAAATCAAATTAGTGAAGGCAGACATCGTTATCTTTTTTTCTGACAGACAATATGCTATAATACATCCAAAGAAAATCATGACACAGGCTTTTAAAGGAGCGACCCTATGATACAGAAAAAGAAATTCGTAAAAACCTTCCGTAACACCAAAACCGTACAGTTAGTCCTTCTGCTTCTATTGGAAGCTGCGTATGTTCTGGTGCTGACCCTGAACCCGGCGTTGGGCACGAAGCTTTTCGAAGACCGGACCCTGTTTATTCTATGCACACTTTCCTGGATCCTTGCTTTATTTAATCTGATATGGCTGTTATACGATTTTTATAAATTGCGCACCTTTGCCGAAGAAAGCCACGCGTTGAACCGTGCAGCTTTCCTGGATCATCTGACCGGCATTCCCAACAGACACGGACTGGATGTGGTCTTTGAGACCTACGACTCCCCGGAATCTCTGGA
>ERZ1504833.391-NODE-391-length-12523-cov-3.594963_pt1 | contig 12523 bp, 7 predicted proteins | sample MGYA00572107_ERZ1504833 | MGnify/ENA primary metagenome ERZ1504833 (study PRJEB39906, sample SAMEA3182110) | gut metagenome | biome: human; feature: gut; material: Stool; isolation source: human stools | place: Canada | collected 2013-04-23 ...
ACCAGCTTGTCCCAGCTCATATCCAGCAGGATCGGATTGCCTCCGGCCCAATAGCCCAGGCCCAGGAGGATCAGGATGGCTCCTGGAACAATGGTTCCGATGATGGTTCCCCATTTGGTGACGCCTGCGGAAGTCTTCATGCCGCGCAGGTTAAGAAGAGTTGCCGCCCAGTACACGCACAGCACCACGATGAGAACGTACCATTTATTGGCGGCAAGAGCTTCATCCCATCTTTGCCCGGGCCCCATGAAAGCCAGGGAAACGGCGGCGAATGTCAGAACGGTAGGGAACCAGATGGTGCTTTCAATCCATTGCAGCCAGATGGCCAGGAACCCCCATTTCTTTCCGAAAGCCTCGCCTACCCAGCGGTAAACGCCGCCTTTTTGAGGCCATCCGGTAGTAAGTTCCGCGGCCACCAGGGAAACCGGCACCAGAAAGAAAACCGCAGCGAAAATGTAATAAAAAACGGAACTCAGTCCGTAAGTGCTTTCCGCAGGCATGCCGCGAAGGCTGACAATGGCGGAAACGTTGATCATGGCGAGAGTGAATACTCCCATGCGGAGGACGGATTTTACCGCCGGAGCGTTATTGGTTGTTGCGGGGCCTGTTGGAGCAGCCCCTGGTTGAGTCGTATTATTCATTGGTTTATTCCGGGTTGAGAATTGGGACGGCGTAAAGAAAGTGCCGACACCGGCCTTATCTGGACGACCAGGCGGGAGACCCTTTCGTTGAAGGGATGATGCAGATAGAACCGCCGGAGTTTGTCTTAATGGAGGCCGGGAAATTTTTAGACCTTCCGGATGGGATATCCTGGCCGGCAGTGAATGGCCGGGAGTTGGGAAACGCGTCAACACATGGTTATCCCTTATGAATTTTCAAGAAAGATATATATTTTATAAAATGTTAATTGATAGAAATTTATTCTTATTAATAACAATTATTCAAAAATAAATCCTTGTTCTGTTTTATTTCCTGAAATAGATAAGAATAATAAATACGGGGAAGCATTGGCTTCCCGATATTTGTTCCTTAATATCTAACTATTTGGATTTCATGAAAAAACGGCAGTTTCAGCATCATGTGGATTCTCTGCCTGATAATGCTCTCACAGTGTCCGGAGGTGGGCCGGCTCCGTTTGACAAGGAGGCCGGGGCGTTTAGCGGCAGCTGGGACTGGGGGATTATTGTTGATCCGCTTGGTCCGGGGGAAACGGCGGAGTGCCGTTTAATGCTGGGGGTAGATGATAACGGAACTCTGACCGTTGACGGTGAAGGAATTTTCATTCCAGGGGAGGGTAAATACCATGGAGGCACTTATAGGGAAAAAAGCTTGAGCTTTCCTATTGAACCGGGACCGCACCGTGTACACATGACTTATGAGAACGTTGCTGTTCCTCCTGAATGGACTAATCTGGCAATCCTTAATTATTCCATTGAAGTCATGGTCTCGGATGGCACCTCTTCATCCTCCTATCAGCCGGATGAAGGTTATCCGGAACCTGTGAGTACGGAAGATGAGGGAGAAGACGTGCCGTGTGAATGCGGGGGGGACGGCAATGGCTCTCAGAGCAGTTCCGGTTTTCCCTGTCCGGAGGAAGACAACGGTGAAGGGGATAATGGTGAAGACGAGGCCCCCTGTACCTGTGAAAACAATGAGGGCGGCAGCAGCAGCTCTTCGGCGCACGGCGTGCGCGGTTCCTCCACCCTTTATGGTTCGTCGGCTGCCGGCAGGCGCGTGGTCGCCCGGACGCTCAAGACGGAAATGGTCTGGCGTACCAATTTTGGCTCTTTCCGGGGCATGACGGGGTTGCCGCAGGGGTTGCTGGACATAGTAGGGTACACATTCTCGTCTGAACTCTGGTCCCCTCGTGCGCTCCATTACTGGCATCCGATGACTCATGAAATCATTTCGGCGCCGCTATCGGGAATTGGAGCGAATACCGCTTTCCAAATCAGGAGCGGCGGAACTGACATTAATTACTACTGCTACGCGGATGGTGGCGGCAGCGGGGTTGACAGTGTTGCCCCCATTGCGGGATCCGCCAAGCGCGGAGGGTCTGCGTGGTTCGGGAGGAGGTCCGCTTCCTCAGCAAAGGCGGGAGAATTCTGCCTCAGTATCCGTTCAACCGCGGGTAATATTGTTAACTATACCGCAGGTGTGGCCTCTTCCTTGAAATACGCCACCGGCTACACCGCTAAAAATGGCGCGTCCTACACAAGAGAAGAATTTGACGGAAAGCTGGATATCGTGCGGGCTTCGGATGGAAGCATTCGGCAGATATGGAACCTGTGGGATGGGCTTGCCAACATCGAAAATGTCACGGAATCCGGATATCGCATCGCCCTCTACCTCCCCGAACAGGTGGATGGGAAAAACAGCTCCACCGGCCTTTATCCCGTTACGGGCGACCCATTTAAAACATTCACGATCACCGGGGACGCGGCAGCGGGCAGGCTTGCCGTCACCGAACAAACCGCCGGGCGCGCTCCCTTCACCACCCGCTACTGGCAGGGAACTGACGGAGCATGGAACATGTCTCAGGGGGAAGGAGAAGATTCCATCTTCACTCTGAAGGAAAAGCAGATTGTCTCTCCCGGAACGTGGAAACTCATCACTACCATACAGAGAGGGGAAAACGGTATCCCTATCTCCCGTGTCTGTGAGACTTATGCCGTCACCCGCAATGGCAATTTGTGCACCAGCCGTATTGAAGGTTACGGAACGGATTACGCCCGGGAGACGACCTACGAGTACACAGGCATGGGAAAAATCGCGAAGGAAACTGCTCCTGATGGAAGTGTCAAAACATGGGCGTACGACCGTTTTGGGCGTGAAATCGTGTCCAGTGTCCCCTGGGCGGAAGCTGGAGATAAAGTCACTTACACCACTTATCGGGATCAGACGCAGGCGGATCCGGATATTCTCACCCAATGGGTGACGTTGACGGCTACTGCGGCGGAACTCTGGCGAACGGATTATACTTACATTGAGGAAAATCATGTGCGGCGCGTGGAAAAACGCACCACCGCATTGGGAGAAGAAAATGTACGGCTGGAAGTGAAGGAATCCTGGCTCGGCACGGCTCCCAATGTTTATGCCCGCGGACGCCTGAAGATGAAACAGGGCATGGACGGTATTCAGACGCATTATTTTTATGAAGAGACGGACCGGTACGGATCCCTTTACAAAGTGACCGCGGAAACGCGGATAGCGGGAGAGAGCGTCCCCGGCCTGAGCTCGCGGAAGGTTACTTACGTCTCCGGTCAGGGCAATAACATGCGTTATGAGCAATACGCCCGACTGGCCGATGGCGCCTGGTCCATGACGGACGCGTCTTCTTATGAATATGACGTTGAGAACCGTTGGGTAAAGCGCACCCGCGCCAATGGGCGCGTTTACGAGCGCATGATGACCTGCTGCGGCCCGTTGTGGGAAAGGGATGAAAATGGAGTGACCACTTCCTATTCCTACAATACGGCCCACCAGCTGGTGGAAACCATCCGTTCAGCCGTTACGGACGGGGAAACTATGATCACTCCGGAAACCATCACGAGCTATACCCGTGATGCCCTCGGTAAAATTACCTCCCTGCGCAGGGATGCAGGCCCAATGACGACGGTGGAAAGCCGGGAATACGATTTGCTGGGGCGCCTGATAAGAGAAACCGATATTCTGGGGCGCACCACCGTCCGCTCTTATAGCGGGGATGGCCTGGTAGAAACAGTTACCACGCCCGCCGGCGCTACGCTCATCACCCGGAAAAGCCCTTCCGGAACAGTAGTGCGGCGTTACGGCACCGGGCAGCAGGATATCCTTTATACCGTTGAGGCCACGGCGGAAGGGATCCGCACGACGGAGGCTGTGCCGGGCGGGGAGGGGGGAGAGCCCCGCGTCGTGACGGGAAGCTCCACCGTCAACGGCTTTGGCGATCTTGTACGGATTGCTGCCGCCAATACCCTGAATGGGGAAAACGTGCGCACTCTTGCATACGATGACAAGGGGCGCCTTATCAGGGAACAGCTGGCGGATATGGCGCCCGCCCTCTACGCGTATGATGCTTTTGGGAACAGGACCAGGGCAATCGTTGCCCTGGAGGATGACCCGACCATCCTGAACTCCCGCATTACTGACTATGCTTATATGACCGAGAGCCGTGAAGACGGAGTCTATAGTCTTGTTTCCATAACAAGCTATACTTCCTCAGGTACTCCCGTTCTTCAAAAGCGGGCGACCTTGCTCTCTGCCCTGAGCCCTGTCCTTGCCGGCAAAACCGTCATGACGGATTCCCGCGGCCATGATGCCGTGGAATGGATGGAATATGGCGGCGGTTCTGTTCGCCTTCGGAAGAAAACCGTGCCCGGCGTCGAGAGCGTCTTCCTCACGCGCATCGTGGACGGATTTACGACGGCGGTTACGGGATTTGACGGTGCAACTGTCCTTCGGCGGCGCACCTATACGGAAACGGGCATCACCTACGCGGACACAGATGTGCGCGGGAATGTCTTTACCTCCGTCTGCGACATCGCCGGCCGCATCATCTCCGGCACGGATGCCGCGGGCAACACGACCACTTACGCTTATGCCCAGCCCTTTGATCTGCCTACCTGCGTTACCAATGCCCTTGGTAAAACAGCCTGTTCCGTTTATGATATCCGGGGTCGCAAGGAAGCCGAATGGGGGACGGCCATACAGCCCGCCGTATACGCTTATGACGCCGCCGGCCATATAGTGAGCCTTGCCACCTTCCGTGATCCCGGGGATGTCATCACTACTGATCCCCGCCTCCGGACGGATGGGGACATCACCACCTGGACGTACGATGTCGCTACGGGGCTGGTTGTCCGCAAGACCTATGCCAATGCCACCCATGTGGATACCGCTTACGATGCGCTCAACCGCGTTTCCGCTACGACGGACGCGCGGGGAACCGTTGCCTCCCGCTCCTACGCCCCCCTTACCGGAGAGCTTACCTCCATTACCTTTAATGACGACGGTTTTACCCCCTCCATCAGCAGCCGCTACAATCATCTGGGGCAGCTGACGCAAATTGAAGACGCTTTCGGAACGCGCACGTTCACGTACAATCAGTATAACGAACAGGAAACGGAAACGACGGCTGGCCTTGCGGCAAGCGTCTTGACCCTCCGCCGTGACGGAGTGGGGAGGCCCGCGGGCTACTGTCTGGACTATGCGGGCGCCGCCGCCTTGCAGACGGCATGGGGGCATGACGCCTCCGGAAGGCTTTCCACCGTCTCGTTGAACGCCGTCGCGAAGCCCTTCACCTACGGCTACAATGCGGAAAGCGGCCTGCTGGACACTCTTGATTACCCCAACACGTTGAAATGGCGGCGCACCCTGGAAGAAAAGCGCGACCTCCCGGTGAATATTGACTACCTGCGCCCCGGCAGCGCCAACTACCCGGCCAAAACCGGCTATTCTTACGATGTGCTGGGGCGTCCCGTCACGAAGAAAGACTATTTCAACACGTCCGCGCCCGACCTCACCCACGCCTACGCCTACAATGACAGGAATGAACTTGTGAGCGACGCGATGAGCCGGGGCGGCATATACAGTTACGCCTACGATAACATCGGCAACCGCACAACCTCCCGGGAGGGAACGGATTCCCTTCCCACCACATACGTTGCCAACCGGCTTAATCAATACACGGATATCACCGAGGGTACGGAGCCGCCCTTTGTTCCCACCTATGACGCCGACGGCAACCAGACGAAGATTCAGACGTCCACGGGAGAATGGGAAGCCGCCTGCAACGCGTTGAATCAGGCGGTCAGCTTCACGCAGGGGGACAGGCGTATTGAGTGCGTTTACGATTATCTGAACAGGAGGGTAGAAAAATCCGTCTATGAAGGGGAAGCGCTCATGTCAAGGAAACGGTTTATCTACCAGGGTTACCTGCAAATCGCGGAACTGGATGCTGCGGACGCTTCGGAATCCGCTGACCCCGTCCTGCGTAAAACGTACCTGTGGGATCCCCTGGAACCGGTAGCCACGCGCATCTTGGCGATGAGCGTCTTTGATGAAACGGGAACCTATGTGGAAGATCTTTATTACACGCATGACGCGTTGAAGAACACAACGGCGCTCTTCGGCATCAAGGCGGGCCGGCGAGCTTTGTACGAATACGGCCCGTATGGGAATGTTCTCAAGATGGAAGGCAATGCGGCAGAAATCAATCCCTTCCGCTTCTCCAGCGAGTATTTCGATGAGGAAACCGGGCTTGTGCAGTACAATTTCCGATACTATAATCCCCAAGATGGAAGGTGGATCAGCAGAGATCCTGTCGATGAACAGAGCGGATGGAATCTTTATATCTTTGTCAAGAACAATACATGCCTGTACTCTGATACGCTTGGACTTTCTGAAGATGCTGAAACGGAATGTTGCAAGGATGGTGTAAAATACTCTAAAATTGCGGATGACGCAGGAAGGGAATGCTGCGAATATGAAGTACAGGAAATTTTTATTCTGGTTAAACCATGCAGCTACTGGTCAGGAAATGTAGGACATGCTTGGGTCAAAACGCCCAATATGCAGAGAGGCCTCTACCCCGGAAGTTGGCACAAAGGCGCTTTAGGCGTTGGAGCCGGAAAAATTCAGGATGATGCCCGTAATGAAGGAGATGCCGATTCTGGAAATTCCTACACTTATAAAGCCTGTCCTGAGTCAGTAAGTAAAGTAGAAGAACAGATCCGGGAAGATGAAAAGAATGTTCCTCAATATTCACTATACAACTCGGGAGCAAGAAATTGCTGCGGATGGTCGTGTGCAATCGTGGAAGGAGCTGGTTTTGTAGCCCCGTTTGCCCCTGATACTCCTCTTCTGGCTCCAGCTCCTCAAGGGCATAGAGGCTATGGCGAAGGAAGAGAGCCTTGCGAATAAACAAAGAGAGAATTAATAAATTATTTAAGATGAAAAAGAAAATGTGGAAGATCGTCATAGGAATAGTCGTTTTTTACTTCTTCATTTATTTACCGTTCTCCCTCTTCTGGTCGGCCATAGATACGGGAGACGGTTATGAGAGGAGTGTAACTCTGTTGGAAACAGTGGAAAAGGATTTGGAACTCCATAAGATATTTGCCCGGCATGGAATGAAATTAACAGGCGATGGAGCTTCCTGGAGAAGTAAAACTTGTGGTCTTCGTTTCGTTGTCGAAGACGGAACGAATGCCCGGATTCCTCCGGAAGTCGAGGAGTATCTGTTAAACAACCCAGACCTCGTGAAAGGCTGCCGTATCGAAGTGCAAATCAAAATTCCCCCTGAATCAAAAGAAGAGCCTTACAGGGTTTGTTGCGAAAAAATATATTTTCCATGGAGACTTTTCTATTAAATGAAGGGCATATTATGGAAAAGTCAATCAACATGAAATAGATGCTATTAAAAAAAATAGCGAATGTCCATGCGATGAAAATCAATAAATATATTCTAGGAGGCTTGCTCATCCTGTTTCCCATATTATGGAATAGCTGCGCAGTATCTGAAAAAAATAAAAATCGGCATATGAAACCGAATAAGATTATATTGAAAGATTCTACTAAAAAAATTCAAGTCTTTGTAACATCTTACCATTCAACTCAGAGAATACGACAAGAAATTATAATTAAAGAAAATCAGCCTGTAAATTTCTTTGGCATCGATTTTGTTCTGCGTAAAGGTATTTTATATGCAAAACGAAATAAAGAAGAGAAGACCTTTTTTTCTCCTGGATCATATTATATAGACATATCTCCTATAGATGGGACATGGCTTTCGGGCAAAGTACATACTCCTTTTGAGGGGAAACATCATCCTAAACAATAATGGGTATGGATATAAATTTCATACTAATTATTTAATTGCGTAAACAGGATTAATATTTTTCCTGATTCCGTTATTTAATTTTCCTTCATCTGTTGTGTAATATCATTTTAAATATGGTGATTCTTTAGACATAAATGGAATATTAGAAATTTTACCGGCGGGTAAACGGATGGCATCTTGATATCTTCGTCAAGAACAATACATGCCTGTACTCTGATACGCTTGGACTTTCTGAAGATGCTGAAACGGAATGTTGCAAGGATGGTGTAAAATACTCTAAAATTGCGGATGACGCAGGAAGGGAATGCTGCGAATATGAAGTACAGGAAATTTTTATTCTGGTTAAACCATGCAGCTACTGGTCAGGAAATGTAGGACATGCTTGGGTCAAAACGCCCAATATGCAGAGAGGCCTCTACCCCGGAAGTTGGCACAAAGGCGCTTTAGGCGTTGGAGCCGGAAAAATTCAGGATGATGCCCGTAATGAAGGAGATGCCGATTCTGGAAATTCCTACACTTATAAAGCCTGTCCTGAGTCAGTAAGTAAAGTAGAAGAACAGATCCGGGAAGATGAAAAGAATGTTCCTCAATATTCACTATACAACTCGGGAGCAAGAAATTGCTGCGGATGGTCGTGTGCAATCGTGGAAGGAGCTGGTTTTGTAGCCCCGTTTGCCCCTGATACTCCTCTTCTGGCTCCAGCTCCTCAAGGGCATAGAGGCTATGGCGAAGGAAGAGAGCCTTGCGAATAAACAAAGAGAGAATTAATAAATTATTTAAGATGAAAAAGAAAATGTGGAAGATCGTCATAGGAATAGTCGTTTTTTACTTCTTCATTTATTTACCGTTCTCCCTCTTCTGGTCGGCCATAGATACGGGAGACGGTTATGAGAGGAGTGTAACTCTGTTGGAAACAGTGGAAAAGGATTTGGAACTCCATAAGATATTTGCCCGGCATGGAATGAAATTAACAGGCGATGGAGCTTCCTGGAGAAGTAAAACTTGTGGTCTTCGTTTCGTTGTCGAAGACGGAACGAATGCCCGGATTCCTCCGGAAGTCGAGGAGTATCTGTTAAACAACCCAGACCTCGTGAAAGGCTGCCGTATCGAAGTACAAATCATGGCCCCTCCGAGCAATGGTTATCCTTACACTACTTATTGCGAAAAAATATATTTTCCATGGAGACTTTTCTATTAGATAAATGCGGAATTATGTTCCCTATTTCTACGGGAATCGCTCTTTTTGGTTCATCTTTTTCTGATTCTTGATGGATGGAGCCATATGTTCTCGTTGCCGGCCAACTTCCTGCGGCAGTTGGGGATATCCCTCTTTCCCGGCATACGCGGCTGACGTTGCCGAGTTCTTCGGCCAGTTTGAGCGCCTCAAGGCGCTGGTGCATGATTTTGGGTTCTGCTTTCCTTAGTCGGCAAGAAAATTAACTATACACCAATCATTTTGTGCCATTTCTGTTCGTCATAAGAACCATTACTGCTATGTTTCGATTCTGAGATTGCACTCTTCTTCTCTAAAGAATATTTTATAGGCATGTCGGATCAAAGTAACTTCCCCAATAATATGCATATTGAAAACTTTTTGGATTACTATACTGCATTGACTGCACCTCACTATGCTGTCTTGCTCACGGGAAAATGGGGAATCGGGAAGACTTTTTTCATCACCAAGTATATGGAGAAAATTTTCCCTAAGCAAGAAGATGAATCAGAAAAAATTCCGAAAATAATTAAAATCAGTTTAAATGGAGTCCAAACGAAGGATGAAATTGATGATATGATTATTAAGGAATTTCATCCTTTCATGAATAAGAAATCCGCCAGATTGACTGGAAAAATATTTTCTTCTCTTTTAAAGTCGCAAGGTATCGATCTTGATAATTTGAAAACAGATGATTTTTTTAACATCTATCATCCTGAATCAATCTATATATTTGATGATTTGGAGAGATGCTGCATGCCGATAGAAGCATCACTTGGGTACATTAATTCCTTTGTGGAAAACAACAACTGCAAGGTGATCATTATTGGGAATGAGGAGGAAATTGCCTCCTATGCTGACAACCAAAAGAAAGCCTCCTATAAATCCATTAAAGAAAAGGTCATTGGTAAAACTCTGCGGATGATGCCGGAAACGGAGAATGCTCTCAATTATTTTCTGGAACAACTTCAGAAGGGAGAAGGAAGGGAATTCCTGAAGTCTCAACGGGACTTGATCATTCAGATGTACCAGACATCCAAATTGGATAATCTACGTATCTTGCAGCAATCGCTTAATGATTTTGAAAGGCTGTACGCCTACCTTGAAGATAAGCATAAAAAACATGAGATGTTCATGAAAGACCTTGTCATGCTCTTTTTCGTCCTTTCTTTTGAAACCAAAGCCGGACATTTTTCTTGTCGTGACTTGGAGAAATGGAAAGATTCCGAAATTCTAAAATTTCTTAATAATTCATATGTAACAGATGATAAGAAAAAAGAAATTGAGAAAAATGATTATTTAGGAAAATATGGTGAACATTTTGGAAATATTATCAAGTATAATAATATATTTTCCGATGATATGTTGACTTTTATTTTGGAAGATGGGTTCTTCCCGGAAGACGACATTAAACAGGAGCTGGATGATCTTCCTGCTTATTTTCCATCAAAGGAACCATGGAGAAACCTATGGCACTGGATAAATCAGAAAAGCGAAGAGTTGGATTCTATGTTGGAACAATTTGAACAAGATTTTAAAAAGAGAAAATATTCTGATATAGGAGTCATTCTGCACGTTTTCGGATTGAGACTCTATTTTTCAGAAAATGGTTTGCTTACCCAAGGAACTGCCGCCGAGATTGAAAAAGAATGCAGACAGTATGTTGATGAAATAGCACCGTCACTATCAGAGGAAAATTTTGATTTTGAAACATCTAGTCTTACGGGAATGTACGGACTTGGATTTCACAAATCGAGTTCAAAAGAATGGCTAAAATTAAGAAATTATTTGAAATATAAATTTTTGGATAAAGCCAAGAATGAATTTAAGAATTCATTAAAGAATCAATTATTATCTCATCAAGGTTTGACTGAGGATCAAATTCACAAATTGAATAATACAAATTTTCAAAATATTAGCATCCTTGAACTATGTGATACTTCTTCTATTTGTAATTATTTAAAAAATGTTCCCTATAGACAAGGTCTCGAATTATTCTACATCGTAATGAATAGATTTTATCGAGAAGGGACTGATACGAAATCAAGGGAATGGAAATGTCTCCAATCTATAAGAGATAATCTTGGCGTAATTCAAAAGGAAGTTTCAGGATGGGACAAGATGAAAATACAAAATTACATCCAATATATAGATAGTGATGTGTTCAAAACAATTGGCCCACTCAGCGTTACGAAAGGCTGTAGTGAAGAAGAGTCAGTCCCCTCATCATCGCATTCCGTTGAAAAATCCTGATAAAGATTTCCCTCCCTCCAGCAAAATACTAAATGTCCTCTGACGGCAGTCTTTCCTTTTCTGACAGGAAAGCAGAACAAGCCTTTTTTTTCCTAGCGAAGCGGCCCGCTTTTGAGAAAAATATCTCTTATGTATAACTTTCTTGATTCCCGTTACAACAAGTAATTCTCCAAAAATCGGTTGATATATTATCAGTTAATCTATCCCCCGAAAATAGGTCCACAAAGAAAGTTAGGTTTGCTGACCTGACAAAAAACGATGAAGAAAAAATATAGCGTAGAAGAAATCCTAAGAATCCTTAGCGAAGAAAAACAGACGGGAAAAACCATTCGGGGAATCTGCCGGGAACACAACATCACGGAGCAAGCCTGCTATCGGTGGCGGCTCAAGTACGAAGGAGTGGATTTGAAGGAAGCCATGAGAGTGAAGCAGCTTGAGGAAGAAAATCGACGACTCAAGCAAATCATAATCGACTAGGCCCTGGACATCTCAATCCTGAAAGAAGTGAACTCAAAAAAATGGTAAGCCACTCTCAGCGACTGGGCCGGAGTGAGGCATTTGATCAATCATCAAATCAGCTCGCAACGCAAAGCCTGCTAAACCTTGCAGGTATGTCGAAGCCATTACCGAAAACAGGAAAAGAAACTGCCTAGTCTTGAAGAACAAACCATCATTGAAGCCAGCGAAGAAAAACCGACATGGGGCATACGTAAAATCACCTCGTATCTCAGGGAGAAAACCGGCAAAGCGATCAACCATAAACGAGTCTGGAAGAATGGCGGAGGTAATACAACGAAGAAAGGCCTCACGGCTCTTGCGGAAACATTCCCCCGAGCCTTTATGCTCGACAGCTCCATCAATCAATATTAACAAATACCAAGCCTAACTTTTAATCTGGTACTACATTGGGGGCAGTCCAGGAGAAACCAAGAGAGTGATCTTGATGCCGATGGTACGAACTTTGAGTTTTCCTTCAACTCGGAAGCAGACGTACCAAGTGTCTTTTCTTTTGATAATTTCAGCCATAATGTTGTAGTGTTAGCGGTTTTGAATCTGCTATACACCGGAAAGTTGATGTATAGCATAGTGCATAACAAAACCATGTAATAGGACTGAATATCACACAATCTGCTACCAAGGGGGCTTTGTAAAATGAGGGGGTTACAATAACCCCGAAGACAAAAAATGGAGCGGATGATGGGATTCGAACCCACGACATCAACCTTGGCAAGGTT
>ERZ1504833.424-NODE-424-length-11851-cov-4.626907_pt1 | contig 11851 bp, 8 predicted proteins | sample MGYA00572107_ERZ1504833 | MGnify/ENA primary metagenome ERZ1504833 (study PRJEB39906, sample SAMEA3182110) | gut metagenome | biome: human; feature: gut; material: Stool; isolation source: human stools | place: Canada | collected 2013-04-23 ...
AAAGCATTATGATAATAATATAATATTATTCCTCATTTTGTTTTTAACTTTGTTGGCATGAACACGAATGAACTTATCATAAACGGACAAGACGCATGGGCTACCTATCGTATCAAGATGGGCAGCGGTTTTCTTGATGCCTTGGAAGCGGATGCTGACAACAAGGACTACATCACCAACTCCGTGCGCACAGAGGACGGAACGAGGGTCATACTGATACGACCGAAGAAGGCGGAGCGGAACGTAACCTTGGAGTTTACGATTGTAGGCAGAGACCACAATGACTATAACAAGAGGTTGGCGGCTTTCGATGCGCTGATGGATAATGGATTCGTAACTATACAAGTTCCGTCTTCCAAGTTTGACATTTACAGGCTCTTCTGCTCTAGGAAGTCCACTAGCTATTCCCGAGGAAAGGGAGGAGCTATCGGGAAGAAGAGCATTAAGTTCGTTGAGTATGACCCGAAGAACAGGGGTGCGCTCACAAGCGATGATATGGAGAAGTTTAACATGAAGGAATTTGAGGATTTACAATGAGGACATACAAGGATATAGAGGTTAAGTATTACGACACAAAGGGAGACGTACACGTAAGGTGCTCCGTTCCCGTAACGGAGGATGCGTTGGTGCACTTCGAGTTGATGCAGTCCCACTATTGCAAGCTATCCTTTAAGCTTGGCAGTGCGATATACTTCAAGATGGGAGATTTCATCGTTACTGACTATGGAAGGTTTGAGTTGGTTGATAACGTAAAGCCAAAGGACGATGGCAATCTTGGATATTCCTATGAGTTGGAGTTTGATGCTTACTATAGGAAATGGAAGAACAAGAGACTGAAATATATGCCTAACTCTGGTTCTCCAGAGGGCACATTCACGCTTACCTCGAATATCATTACACATGCAAACATCATCAAGGATAACTTGGATTTCTTGGCTAAGGCTAGCAAGTCGTATCTCTATGACCCGAATTACACGGGAAAAGGTAGCGATTACACATTCGTGGTGGATGCTAGCGTTGACAGTACTAAGTCCAAGGTAATCACCTATTCCAATTCTAGCATTCTTGATGCTATCGCTAATATCGCACAGACCTTTGAGTGCGAATGGTGGGTAGAGGGAAACCTCGTGCATTTTGGTACTTGCGAGAATACCAATGAGGTTGTAGACTTCAAGGATGGCGAAAACATTGTTTCAATGTCAAGCTCGCAGAGCCAAGCAAGCTATGCCAACAGGGTATATGCCTTTGGAGCGGCTAGGAACTTACCTAGTGGATATAAGCAGAACTCTTCCGCTGACGTTACAAAGAACGGAGTGGTGGAGAAGAGGCTTATGCTCCCTACTTTAGAAGAGTGTTCCGCTGAGAACAAGAAACTCTTGGAAGATAACGGCTTTGAGTTGAAGAATGGCTGCTTGCAAGTCAAGGGACTTACCGAAGACGAGTATGTAGAGGGCGTTACCACCAATGATGACATTTATCCAAGGAACTTAATCAAGACTTCTAATGTTACCTATTATGAGAAGGATGTTGAGGACGAGAGCACACCCGAGGAGGGCGACTATATCAAGAGGACTTTCTATCGAGTAAAGGGACTGACCATCGTAGACGCAGACGGAAACAAGACAGGGGACATGGCTTTCAGAAGTTCCTACATCCTCAGTGGAAAGACCTTGCATATTATCTTCCAAAGTGGTTCGTTGAATGGAATGGATTTCGAGTGTCAGTTCAATCCCGATGGTGAGTCCGAGATTTTGAGAGATTCTAATGGTAGCCCTATACTGAAGGATGGCAAGGAACAGATAAATCCAGCGGCACAGGTCTTTGAGATTGTTGCAAACGAGGACTACGGACGATTCTTGCCAGACACGGTTCTGCATCCGAAAGACGGAGATACCTTTGTACTCTACAATTGGGACTCAACGAAGTTGGGCAATACCTTGGTGACATCTTCCGCCAACGAGCTCTTGACCGATGCCATCAAGAACTTGAAGAAGTCAATGATAGACCCTACGACCTATACTTGCACGGCTGCGTCTGATTACTCATACAATGACGGCAAGGGACAATTCCATTTTGAGGGCGATAGGGTGAACCTATTCAACAAGGGATATGATATGAGCTTTAGAGCATCTAGAATTATCGGCTATGAGTTACATCTTGACGTTCCCTTTGATAGCGTAAAGTATACTGTAGGTGAGAAACCAGCTTACTCTAGGCTCAATGCGATGTCCTCACAGATTGAGGAACTTGTTTTCAATGGGCAAAGCTATCTCAATAAGGGAGGTAGTGGAAATAGTATCTATATCATTAAGAGCTATGACACAACTGTTCAACCTACAGACTTCAATGTATTTTCAGCCAAGAGGGTTGAAAACTCCTATCTTCATAAGGATAAGACGGATGCGGCAAACTTCTTGATTAAGTTCTTGCGAGGGCTTCAAGTTGGGGACTATTCGGCTTTAAGTGGGGGCGATTGGTCTTTAGACGAGCTTTTCAGAAGTCATCTGACGACCGACTACCTTAATGTTAGGATGAAGGCTATCTTCGAGACCTTGGAGATATTGCATACGGACACCTTGGGTGGTGAATTGTTCATTACCACAGTAGGCAGTAACCGAATATTGAAGGTTGAAGAGGTGAATGTTACCTATGATGGTGTTAGTCAGAATGCTTACAGATGCTACTTCCTTGGTGAGCAAGATGGCTCAAAGGTGGAGAATAAATGGAAGGTTGGAGACCAAGCAAGGAGCAAGAGCTTCAATCTTACGGCAGGAAAGTATCATAACGTAGGCAACCATTACTATTGGAGGCTAGTCATCGGTGTGTCTTCCGAGGCAGTGGAGATAGATGGCAAGAAATATCATTATGTGGATTTATCGGACATCGACAAGGACGCAGCCAGCGATGAGCCTATGGTTGATGACATTTTGAATCAGTGCGGTAATAGAACGGACATCACAAGGCAAAGTTGCTTGGTGTTCTCTGCCGTTGATACCTATTCGCCTAGTGTTACTCTCTATCACGGAGTGAATGGTTATACTTTCAATAACAAGGAATATGTTGACTATGGTGTGAACCATTCTACAGGCAAGGCTTTCTTCCACGTCTACGGAGATATGTACTTCGGAGACCGACCTACTAGTGCCAATAATTACGAGGGTGATTCCTACGTCAAGTATGATAGCGACAAGAAGAAAGTAACCATCAAGGGAGACTTGGATATTAAGTCCACCTACGATGGAAAGACCTTGGATAAGTACATCACCGAGAAGAGCTTGGATAAGAATGCCGTTGAGACCATTATCAAGAAATCGGAGACGATTACCGACCTTCAAAACCAGATAGACGGAGCTATTGAGACTTGGTTCTATGACGGCGTTCCTACACTCAAGACCGAACCTGCTAGCGGATGGGACACGGACATGATGAAAAACCATCTTGGGGATTTGTATTATGACAACAAGACGGGCAAGGCATACCGCTTTGCCAAGGATGGCTCTACCTATAAGTGGATTATCATCACAGACACGGAACTGACCAAGGCACTCGAAGATTCAAGCCAAGCACTCAAAGATGCAAAATCAAAGAGACGTATCTTCGGCTCTCAGCCAGTTCCACCATACGACGTGAATGATATGTGGGTCAATGCCACTTATCCTTCTGACGGCAGTACCTACAAGAATGAAATCTTGAAGTGTTCCACCTCCAAGGCAGAAGGTGAAGAGTTTGATATTGCCGATTGGAAATTGGCTAGCAAGTATACCGATGACACGAAGGCAGAGGAAGCAAAGAAAGCTGCTGAGAAGGCGCAAGCAGAGATTAAGAACACGCAAACTAATTTGATTACCCTCGGAACGACCGTATCTAACAATAAGAAGGCTTTCGATGTTTTTACCTCTGATGGCTACTTGGATAGCTCGGAGATTGCGGCTATTGCCCAGGATAGCAAGCGTTTGGAGGACGATTATAATGCAGCCGTTGAGTCGTATAATAATGTTGTTGGCTCTAAGTTCTTGTTGGATAAGGATGGTAAAGAAACGACCTATAAAACGGATTTGGTTTCAGCTAAGGCTACACTCGATAGCGCAAAAAATGAACTCATTACCTATCTTTCTGACATCGTAAGCAGATACAACGCTTCTGATTCAAATGGAAAGGCTACCATCAAGGCGGCTGCGGCTCAGAAGTATACCAACTTCACGAATGCTTATAAGGCTTTCTACGACAAGCTGGGTGTGGCGAACAACTATATCACGTCTAATCTGTTTGATGGTCTCAATACTAAGCTCATCACCAATATGGCAGGTCTTGAATACATCAAGGCTGCTCTTGTTGATGGAGACACAGTAGTCAAGGGTGGTCTTATCCTCTCTACATTGATAGCCTTACGTAACGATAAGGGAAATGTTACCGCAGGTATCAATGGAGCGGACACGAAGGAGAATGGCATCGCCCTTTGGTTAGGTGGAAAGGCTATCGACAAGCAAGCCTCCACGACAACAGAGGAAGAGAAGAAAATTGCTGCCAAGTCCCTCCTACGCTTTGACGGAACTGGCTATTTCGCAAATGGAAACCTTTGGTGGGACGCAGATGGTACTTTGCACACAGACCCGACATCTTTCATTATCAACAAGAATAATGTTGGTGTACAGCTTGCTCTCTTCGCACCTGTATGGAAGAGCGGAACGACCGACACAACAAAGCTGGCAAACGTATTATCTATCGACCCACAGAAGCCTTTCACTCATCTTGACGTATCGGGTAACGTGACAACCGAAGGCAGCTTGAAAATTGGTGGAATCTATCTATCGTATGATAATGCCAACAATGCCCTTCGACTATCCAAGGACGCTGCCGGAAAGGAAGCGGCTAACTTCTATGCCACAGGTGGTATCACGGCATACGGAGCAGGAGCATCTACCACGGGCGGTGGTGGCGGCTTGAACGGCAGTGTGAAGAGTTATTCAAGTGCCTTGAAGCTTACATCAGAATCGCTGTCTGAGATAGCTTCTGCCTACTCCATCAAGGCTCTTGATTCTCGTATCTCCAGCTTGGAAGGTGGTAGTGCTACTGCTATTTCTGTCAGCGGTAGCGGTAATGCGGTTACGTCTGTCACCAAGAATGGTACTACTATCAGCGTAGTTAAAGGTAGTACGTTCTTAACTAGTCATCAGTCACTTGATGGTTACGTTAATGCAATATCTGTAAATGGAAGCGGTAATGCTATTACTAGTGTATCTAAGAGCGGAAAGACTATTACATTTACTAAAGGTAGTACTTTCTTGACTAGTCATCAAAGTTTAGCTAATTATTATACTAAAGGTCAAGTTGATAATATTGCTAATGGTAAGTCTTCTACTAGTCATACTCATAGTGTAACTATAAATGGTGTTACTAAAACTATTGCAGCTACTGGTGGAACTGCTGTAGATTTAGGAACGTATCTTACTTCTCATCAAAGTCTTGCAGATTATGCTAAGAAGAGTGAAATACCTACAAAAGTAAGTCAACTTACTAATGATACTGGTTATATTACTTCTAGTGGAAGTTGTGCTTATGCTACAAGTGCAGGCAATGCTGACAAGGTTGATGGTGTTCATGCTAACGGACTTCTTACTGCTCTATCTAATTCTGATAAGGGAATTAGTATAACAGTTGGTGGAACTACCAAAAGCATATCGAACATTAGTGTTAATTATGCTAGTAGTGCTGGAAATGCAGATACTGTTGATGGTGAACATGCATCTGCTTTTACTAGAATAGTAGGTAGACATGGAATTTACACATCAGGAACTGCCCCTTATAAGTATATTCATTTGTTTAGAATAGCAAATTCAAATGGTTATTCTACACTTGATTGTGAAATAGATATTAGAACACGTTATCATAGTGCTAAAATAGAAATTAGAATTTCTACAGCAGAACATCCTTATAATAATGGAGGAACTTCAATTTCAATAGTAAAGAAAGTTGTAAGTGGTAGAACTTGTAATCTTTGGGTTTTACCTACAGTACAATCATCTAACTATAATTATTATGATGTGTATTATGAATCAGGAGCTTGGAATGTAGGTTCTTATGGAATAACATTAAAAGGTAATAATGGTAATCTTGTCTTCGAACATAAAGGTACAAATCTTACAAGTTTACCAGATAAAGTTACTCCTGTTAGTAATAACATTGCTACTTCTGCAACTAAACTTCAAACTCCTAGAACTATTTGGGGGCAAAGTTTTGATGGTACTGGTAATGTTAATGGAACAATATATATAAATAATAGTGATTCTGAAAACGGAGCTATAATATTAAATAATAATGTAAATGCTAATGCTCGTATATCAGCTATAAAAGACCAAGTAGTATTTAATACTGGCGCTGCTATTCGTTTTGGAGCAACCAACTGGGAGCATAGTGATTGGGCTGGTCTCAAATATGATACTGTCGCTAATGCTATATATTTAGGTATAGCCGATGGAACTGTATTTAATTATGATTCTAATAAAAGAAGTAATGGTACACTTAAATTTCCAGGTATTACAACTATAACTCCTGATGCCGCAGCTAGAATTGGAGGTAGTGGTGGTGATTTATATTTAGGTAATGGTAATAATACTAATTGGGTGAAAGTTCAAAACATGTGTAGTCAAGTAGATAGTAATAATTGGAAAATAATGCAAGGTGGTTATGCTCTTTTTAAAGATATAACTATTATTAATACTGCTACTATTAATGGTTTTACTCATATTAATAATTTATTAACAGCTAAAGGTATAATGCCTACCACGGCTGATGTAAATGCTTTTGGTACTAATGTAAATAATTGGGATGGTAGTATTGCAGCTAATGTTACTAATATGTTTAATGGTATTCCTCAAGATAATATACAAGTAGAATATTCAATGGATAACGGTGCTAGTTGGAATACATATCCTGGTAATTCAGAAAATAGATTTAATCTTGTAAATGATAATGCTAGGGTATTTAATTATTTTTTAGGGTCTAATAATATGCTTGGTGATACTGAGGCTGATAAACTTGCTCAAATAAAGAAAAATCAACTTAGGGTTACTGTTAAGATTCCTGGTGAAATATATCAAGAACTTAGTTGGATAAGTGTTGATGTAAATAATGGAGTTGATATAAAATGCCAAGTATATTTTGGAAGTAGTACTGGTGGTTATAAAGAATATGTTTCTAAAATAATGAAAGGATGGTCACACAAATGTGATATTTGTGTTAGTCCTAATAATGTAAATGTTGGTAATGATAGTTATCGTTATGTAAGATTAGTATTTAGTCATCTCAATACTCATACTGCTTTACGTAATGGTATTGTTGCTAAAATTAGAGCTTTAGCTTTAACTAAATATAGTTATACTAATGACAGATATACAATTAGTACTACTGGTCATATATATGATTATGACCCTTATATGAATACTTACTTCCCTAATAGTATTCTTGCTAAAGGTGGAGTTACAGCTTATCAATCTTCTGATATCCGCTTGAAGCAGGATTTGCGGAAGCTGGACTACTTGGGCATCATCAAGGCAATGGGTGGCACATTCGGCTTTGCTTGGAAGAAGGACAATACAAGGTCTATCGGTTGGATTGCCCAACACGTCTTGTGCAACCCTCACTTAAAGGACATCGTGGAGACTGACGAGAAGGGCTACTACAAAATCAACTACTGGTCTCCGAAGCTGATTGCAACGGCATTCGGTGCAATCGAGCAGGTGGGCGATGAGGTCAGCAGGTTGAAGGCTCGGGTGGTCTTCCTCGAATCAGAGGTTCAGCGATTGAGTGGAGATAAGAAAGACTGCAACAAGAAGAGATTAGATAACAAGAATATTAATTCATTAAATTAGATTAGAAAATGGAGAATTTAAAGATTAACAAGAAAAGTGAACAGACAACTGCCACTTATACCAAGGGCGGCTATCGAGTAGAAATCACCTACAATGTTGACAAGACGGGTGGCAACATTGAGAGCATCAATATGAGTATCTATGGTGACCCAAATGGTAATTATCTCGGCAATGCGAACGCAAGCTCCAACGGCAGCGAGCTGACCTACAACATCAGCGGTGTTCCGCAGAGCAAGCTCAGTGAGGTATCAGCATTGATTAAGGAGGTTAATTCCGCTATCGCCGCTAATATGGCAAGCGAGGCAGCAGAGTAAGTATCGTGAGTATTAACGCAGGGTGGCTCTTATAGAGCTGCCTTGCCTAGTGTTCAATGTAACAGTAGAGCGAGTTGTTACTAAAGAAGTTGTAACAGAATAAGGAACTGAAGTTGAATATTAAAAAAATAAAGATTATGTCTTACAATAGTGAAAATGGAATTATTAGTGCTCCTGTTAGCATTGATGATGTTAAACGAGCTCTTGGAGAGAGTAGCAATGACCTTGCTACTCTTTGTAAGAGTGAAAATATAAATATATGGAGTAAGTATAAACCTATTAGTTGTAAAGGTGAATTTAAAGAATATCCTATTAGAGAAGACTCTGAGGAAATAGTAACATCTTCATATAATAAATATACTTGTGTTGTTCGTTGTGGTATGAATATACCTATGGACACTTATAAGAACTTACGTTATAATTATGGTGGAGAAGGTTTTGCTATTGAAGCATGTAAATATCTTTATATTGATAATGTATATGGAGTTAGAGGTATTGATAAAGATGCAAGTGCTAATTCGCATACTGTATATGCTTCAGGAAAACACTTTCCAAAAGGTGGTGCTAATTCTCCTTATAGATTAGGTGATTTTAGAAACTATAATAGTAAAGCAATAAGTAATATGTTTCAATCTTCTATTCCTACGTTATTTAATGTTGAAATTTATTATTCTTCAACTCCTAAATTTAATTGTGTTCTATATAAGAATACAAATGTGGATGATAATACAAATGTTACTATGGAAGATATAATTACCGATTTGTATTTAGCTTGGTCTTTTTGGATACAAATTTGTTATGATTCACCATATAATAATACTGATAAGATTTATAAAAATTATTATGTTGGTAATTGCGAAAAACCAACAGATTTTATATATGCAAGTAGAGAAATAACTTTTGATGTAGGTAATGATAAAGATGTTACTATTGTACCTTTTTTAGCATATACTCGTAATGCAACTTTATATGATAATACAAAAATAATTTTTATATCTCCTCCAGGTGCTATTAGTTTTAAATATTATCCTAGACAAATTAATATGGAAAGTATTAAAAGTGGTTCTAGTGGTTTTGTTGATTTCTCATCGTTGAGACAATTAGTTGGTGCTACTTGTATTTGTAAAGCTAGAATATATAAACTTCCTGATGCTACATTTACAGTTAATGATGGTATATTTAGAAGCGTTTGTAAGTATGGTAATAATAAGACAACATACGGAAGAGGTTATGTATCTAATAGCTCTGGTCAAGATACAGGCTCTGTAACTATTCCTAAAGGTGATAGAACAGATTATGTTGAAACATATATAAGATTTGATAATATTTATGATGGAGGTTATTATGGACAAAGATGTCAATTATCTTTTGAAATTAATATAGATGGTGGATGGAAACAAGTTCCTCCAGGAGGTAGTTATATTATGTATTAAAACGTAGATGTTCTTAATATAATAAATGTGCTAGAAATGTATTTGTGGCTTATGTTCTAACTGAGAAAGCAGACACATTGCGACCTAGTGATTATCCAACGTGGGGAAGCTGATTTTTTTAATTCGTAAATTTTGCTCCTCCTGCATTGCTATTCGGAATTATTTTCTTAACTTTGCACTGTTAACAGGAAATGTATTCTGCTATGGCAATCTGGCGAAGAATATTGTATAACATAAAAATAAAGAAACAATTATGAAAAAGATTAAGACAATCGAGGCTGTTGCAGCCTACAGAACATTGAAGGCATTGAAGACATCATCAATGAGTGATGATGCCGCCATGCGAGTTTGGAAGAATATGAAGGCTCTGCGCCACGTAGCCGATACCTACGACAAGGATGTGGAGGAAGCACAGGAGAGCATGAAGGACGATAAGTTCGAGGAGATGCAGCGCAAGCTCCAGGAGTGCCAGCAACTTGAGCAGAAGCACGCCGATGAGGGCTACGAATATAACAAGGACGATTCTGCCAAGTTTGCGGAGGTCAATCAGTACTTCTTCAATCAGAAGCAGAAGACAGAGAAGTACTTCAAGGAACTTGCCGACAAGGAGGTAGAGGTAGCCATCGAGGCAGTTGACGAGAAGGAGTTGTTCAAGGCTGCTAAGGATTGCGGCTTGAAGTTCGCTGATATGGAGACCCTTGAGGTTGTGATAGGATAAACACTAATAGCGTTAGAATTTGGCAAGAAAGCCGTTCTAACGCTATTTTTGTAGCCATCTACTTTCAGATTGTTACATTTTATAAAGTTTAACACAAAAACTAACCTAAAGCCGACTTCTTACTTTTAAAAATGCGTATCTTTGCGGCATCAATCTTTTAAATCAACTAAAATATAATAGCTTATGACGAAAGAAGACGAAGCCGATGTACAGCGGCTATTAAAGAATGTGGACGTTACCGAGCTGATGGATATGCTGATGAAACACGGAAATCGGTATAGCAGAAGGATTTTGAAGTTTTTCAGATGGTTCTGTAAGTACGTTCCAATAATTATCATGTGCTTACACGCATACGGAATGTGGGATTTCTCGCAGCATCCAAGAGAAATGTTCATAACAAACAATGAGAATTTTCCCTGCTATTTATTCATCTACTTTATGGTGTATGTTCTGCCTATGGTTTTGATATTAGCAAGCAGGTTCTTCTTCCTATGTTGGAGATACAGAATACCTTTCTTTTATTTCTTTGGTGTGAATGCAGCGCATATCGTGGAATGGAGTTGGTATACTACTAAAGATATGGTTGATTCTTGTTTTACCCTAATGATATTAACAGCAATGTTTTATATATACGGATTTTTTGACATGTTTATCAGTCGAACCAAGTTAGGACGTAAAATCTGTGCATAAAGACGATTTCTGAGAATTTTTCGTAAAAACAAAGGTAATATGGGAAAGATACTAAATTATAAGTTGCTCGGAACAGCTTTAAAATCGCTCAGTGATGCTTGCTTTAAGGCTGATGAGCAACAGAAAAACGGAGAAAAAATCACCGCTTGCGGAATGAGCGATGATGATTTGGATAGACTATGTGACATCATACCCGATATGCTCAACCCGATGATGAGCACCGAGGAAGTCAAGGAGAAGCTTCACGTTTCTGATGCTACCCTTAACAGAATGGTGGCTAGGGGCGATTTGCCCCATGGCGAATGCAAGAAACGTGGGCACACCCGATATTGGAAGAAGTGGGATATACTGCACTTCATTAAGAGCAAGAGAAAATCATAACGTATTAATAAGCCCTATCGCAGCACGGATAAGCGAGCATATATGAGTATGGATTATATGTTTTGTACTTTGATTATAGTAGCGATACTGGTAATAATCAACAGCACGTTTATTGCTTACCTGTATCTTTCCTATAAGTATAAAACGATAGATAAGTTCTTCATGGCTTGGGTGACATCATCAACTATGATATTGATAATGTGGTTCGTGGAAGGATTGTATCTGTATCTAACAAATTAATGATGAAAAATTTGGTGGTTTCGGAATTATTGTCTATATTTGCAGTGCTTTTTAGAGCAGCACTTTTAAGAGCATCGCATTTCCGAGCAGGAATGTAATATTCCCCTATACTACGCCAATAGTATAGGGGAATTTTGCTTCTACTTCTATCCTAATAGTTGAACATGTAAGTATTCCTTACAAGTTGAGTAAGAGAGGTAAGTGATT
>ERZ1504833.432-NODE-432-length-11691-cov-6.567377_pt1 | contig 11691 bp, 9 predicted proteins | sample MGYA00572107_ERZ1504833 | MGnify/ENA primary metagenome ERZ1504833 (study PRJEB39906, sample SAMEA3182110) | gut metagenome | biome: human; feature: gut; material: Stool; isolation source: human stools | place: Canada | collected 2013-04-23 ...
AAGATTAAATATAAAAGCAAAAAAGAGCACGGAGTTTAATATTCCGTGCTTTTTTTATGCATCAGAAAAAGTCAAGAGGGTGAATCATAAACTTATGACACACCCTCACTTTACCAAAAGAGCAAGTCTGGGTTCGGTAAGTCCAGTGGAAGGGTAGCAACTCAAGTAGTTCAGTCAAGCAACTCAAGTAGTTCAGTAAGACAATTCAAGTAGTTCAGTAAGCGAGTTCAGACGTCTCAGTTAGCTGATGCAGACTTCTCGATAAGCTTACAGATACGTCTCCGTTAGCTTACGCAGTAATATCTGTAACCCGATGTAGCCATATTCGTAACCCGATGTAGTCATATCCGTAACCCGATGCAGCCATATTCGTAACCCGATGCAGTCATATCCGTAACCCGATGCAGTCATATCCGTAACCCAGCGCAGCCACATTCGTAACCCAGCGCAGCCTTCATATGAAATAATTTTATGTAATCATCTATCATCCATCACGATTTGCATGTATCATACATCTTAATATGTTAATATACAGATACTTGAATAGCGTGATAGATACTTCAAAAACGGAAATATCCCTCACGCTATCCCTCACGATTTGGGATTATCCCTCACGATTCTTTCACTACACTCTACCAGATACTGTTTCTTTGCAGCCGTGTTGCTAAAATAAAATTAATCTGCATTTTATTAGGATAAAGATGCTTTAGTTTCAAAAATAATCCGTATCTTTGCAGTCGTATTCTTCCCGATAGTAGTTCTTGAATGCTTAATCTGGTAGAATGAAATTTAGAAAGAGCGGACATTTGGGATGCTCATAATTTAATAATGGAGGATTGGATATGAATAAATTAACAAGAGAAGAGGCGCTTAGACGTTGGAAATCTGCCAAGGCCACAAAGATAGCCATGGTTGACAAGATGCAGAAGATGCTTTATGAAGACTACAAATTACGTACAGGCGAGGAGCCTGTGAGATTTAATGTCTTGTAATGAAAGAATTAGCTTTAGATAGGATAAATGCCAATTCTCCCTATATGAAAGGGTAGCAGTCCTTTTGGATGCCCATCCCATATCAAGTATGGTTGTTACTGATATCTATATAAACACAAAATCCCCCAATCCACTAGAGTAAGTAGGTTGGGGGATATTTATTATATCTTACTGATTCTTGAGTATTATCCATTGCCCATTTTTATCACTTCCTCTTCGTGAAATGTAGCCTTTCTTTCTTAACGAAGTAAGCTCTCTTTTTAATGTTGCAATCGAAACGTCTAGCTTATTAGCCAAATTCTCTCTTGTTATAGATGGATTTTGTTTCATTGTAGAAAGAATGGCTTGCTGTCGCTCATTTACAGGCTCATTTACAGGCTCATTTACAGGCTCATTTACAGGCTCATTTTGTATATGCAAAGTTAATTTAACTTGTAAAAGATCTGGCTGTTCCAATAATTCAGGCTTGAGCCAATGCTTTTCATTCCAAGCACTTAGTATGAGAGGAAAGCCTGAACCAAGGTTTTCGCCAAAGCCTATCATGCGGAACATGTTCTGTATGCGTTGATTACGTGCTTTAGACTCTCCACCTTTATAAATTTGCTCGATTGGTAATTTCAAAAGTCCTGGATTGGTTAGCACAAAACTATCGTCAAATTTCTCAACCTTCAGAACTCCATTTACCATGAAATCAGAGTGGATAACCATGTTTGTAACAGCTTCACGTACAGCCTTAGCCTGGAGAGTATCGTCTCTCCGAATTACACCATTCATACTGAAAGGATGAGGCAAATCACGTGTCAGTTTCGGAATGACCATACGGATGAAGTTGAACAAGTTATTTTCCCACGTACCATCGTATGTCAAGCGGTCACTATAACGTTGGTCTCCAATCAGATAAGACTTGTCGATATAATCCATACGCAGATTGTCAAAACGCTCACGAACAGGAAGTCCCTTTCCAAACATCAAAAGTCCAGCCATGGTCAATCCCTCTTTTCCTGTTCTACGATCTTTTGCATAACCGCCAAAGTTTATCAAGAACTCCTTATGTTCAGACGAGTTCCATTGATGCTCAGGATGTAAATTCTGAAACATTTGGCGAAATCGCTCCAAGGTTGGAATATCAATATCATCCATCGTATAGTATTCCAACAACAAACCATCATTGCCAGCTTCATTGGCATCGCGAAGCATCATCTTTAGTTCTTGTTCTGTACAATGATAGTCTCCTTCATGATTGCGTTTGAAAGTACCTCTTGACAGGTTGTTGTTGATATATATAGGGCGAACTGTATTGTCTGCACGAGGCACATTAATAGCAATAACTTTTCTGCCGCCAATATCTATAGTCTGAATATCATCATCATATAGGAGATTGATATTGACTTTTTCTCTACTATTGACAGTATTCCACAAGTCTTTGCGAATCTTGTCGGCATCCTCAACACCAACTATTTCAAAACGTTCGGCATTGTCTTGTTCGTTCATGTGTTCTACTACACCCAAGAGAATGATTCCGCCATAAGTGTTAGCGAAAGCTGAATAAGTGTCCCAAAGCGATGTTGGCACACCTTTGGTAGCTTTTTTACATTCTAAGGTGACACGCTCACCTCCAGAAAGAATTTCGTATATGTTATTTATTTTGTTCATTTCGTTTTATCTTCTGCAACATTCCAATAAACAATATCGTCCTGTTTCAAATCATATTTATGTGTTTTGGTTTTCACATAGGAATATATCACCTTGAACCAATCAGATACAGACATTGCTGAATATTCTTCTCCGAACCTCTCTATACATTCTTTTTCCAAAAGAAGTACAGATATGCCATTATGCATCGTCATTAAAGTATTAGCAAACTCCACGATATGGATATCATCATTTATGTCTGTCAACTTGCGGCCAAACTCTGGAATATCCATGTTGCCATTGCTTAATATAAAATCTTGCAAAAACAATTCCGCTTTTGGTTTTACCTTAAATGGAAGCAGTTTTGCACCTTCTGTCATTTCAAAGAATTGTTTTGCCTTAGCCTTGTCTATAGTTGCAGTTAACTTTGAAAAACGATTATACGAGTTCAAGTTGTCTGCTGTAACGGCTGAAGACATGATTTCTTTTAGTAACAGTTCGTTGATACCAAAGAGTTCTGCCACTTGGTGAAGTTTCGTATTCTTAGCCTGGTTCATATACTCCACGACATAGTCATAAAATCTCTTACCAGTGTCAAGAACAGCATCACCACTTTCTACGTCATGTAAGAAGATGTTGGCATACTTTTGCTCTTCTTGAGATAACAGAGCAAATGACTTGTGGAGTTCCTGCATTACCATCTGTCGTTCCTCTTCAGAAGCATTTCCCTTGTTAATTAACTTCAGATAAACATCAAAACGCTCATTTATATAGTCTGCATCTATCTGACCTGTATCTATTTCTGTAAGATAAGTCTCAATGTCGTACGGTGGTTCTTCCACGCCACCACCTCCTACACCTGAAGGCAACAACTCTTGGTATCGCTTTAGCAACACATTGTAAGTTTCTTCATTTATCAACATATCAATATCCGCATAGTTGCCTTGTGGTTGTTTTAGATGATAATGATTTTTCTCCCAAACAAAGCCTTGTATGCGAGCTGCCTCAAAATGCTTATTAAACAGGTTGAAAAGTTTTACGAAACGTTTCCTTTCTGCTTCCAATTCTGGTAACTTCTCGAAGTTCTTAACACCAGCATGAACAAACAAATATTCTATTTCTTCATAAATGCTATTCATTTGATGCAAGTTATGGGTCAATGGATCTGCAAAGAGTTTCAGAGGTTTGTTGTCTGAATACATTGCTACAGCCTTATCTATGTAACATTTCATCGTATGTGGATAACGATAATAGCGTATCACTCCAAATGGCTTGTCTGGTCCAAACAAGCGGTTTGTACGGCTAAAAGCTTGGATAATATTTTCATACTCCATCAACTTATCCACATAGAGCGTATTAATCCATTTGGAATCAAAGCCTGTAAGCATCTGATTCACCACTATGAGAAGATTGATTTGCTTGTCCTCCGTAAAATCCTTTCCATTATAAGGCTTTTTATGGGCAAGACGCAAAGCTACATCTTTCTTGAAAGCTGCATGAGTTGACATCGTAAATTCTTTGCTAAACTGCTCTTTGTAGCCTTCTAACACCTCAATAAGTCCCTCTTCCTTAAACTGTTGACCACCTGTGTTGTCAATGTTTGGATCAAAAAGTGCCGTCACTTTCAAAGCTGGCATTTCCTTGCGCAACAATCTATAATAAGCTATAGCTTCTGGAATACTGTCCGTAGCAAGCAAGGCATGGAACTTATTGTTCAAACTGAGCGTGATCCAATTTTCCTTAATATCTTCCACAACTTTCAGATGATGCTTTTTACAGTTATATTGTGAAGAAGGTATGAAATCCTCTATACCTTTTATATATGAACCATTTGGTAGTGTCTTTCCTGTCATAGACACCTTACTTGGATTCATATAGTGCTGATATACTTTCTTTTTAGCCTCATCAGCCATAGCTTCCTCATCCGTCTGTGCTTTTGCTTTTTCCAAAGCCACACAACGACGCAAAGCCTTATCCTTATATGTAGGACACATATATGGGTCAAAACCTAACACATTCTTGTCTATGATACCATTAGCAATGGAATACGTATGCAATCTTTCCCCAAAGATCGTTTGCGTGGTATTCGATTTCTTTTGATTTTCCTCATTGATTGGAGTACCCGTAAAACCAAAGAATACCGCATGAGGAAAAGTTCGCTTAATGTCGATTAGCATGTCACCAAAAGTAGAACGATGGCATTCGTCTATGATAAACACCACTCGCTTGGATACAATCTTCTCAATCTCGGTCTTTTTCTTGGGGAACTCCTTGGTATTCACCTTGCTCATTTTCTGTATGGAAGTCACTATCAGAAGATTTTTTCTTGGAGTATCGTCATATAATTTACCTATTAAATCATCCGTGTCTTCAGTTGCCTGTACATCATCCACGGAATCAGCAAAAGAACGGTATTCATCCAAGGACTGTGTTCCAAGTTCTATTCTATCGACAAGAAACACAACTTTATCTGCATCCCCCGATTGTGCAATCAACTGAGCAGATTTAAAACTGGTCATAGTCTTTCCGCTACCTGTCGTATGCCAGATATAGCCACCTTTCTGCTCCGTACTCTTCCAATCCCATTTTGCAACAATGGAACTAATCTTACTGGCAGCATAATATTGATAGCTTCGCAATACTTTTAATATACCATCTGCTTGGTCGGCAACAGTATAAAACCCAATGAGCATATGTGCCATCGGTATAGAGAGGAATGTAGATGCTATTTGTTGCCAATCATTTATCGGGTTATTATTAGCATCAGCCCAATGAAAACAAAAGGCTTTGTTAAATTTAATATCAATGCCAGGATTGGCAAAATACATCATCTCCTCAGGATTCATAGCCACAAATATTTGAACCAATGAGAAAATGCAGTCTGTAAATACTCCTTCTGGAATATATTTATCTGTAATTTGATTAACAGCATGCATAGCTGGAACCTTGCTGCTTTTCAACTCAATATGTATAACAGGCATACCGTTGATGAGTAAGACCAAATCGCCCCTACGTTTTGGCAAAATAAAAGAATGATGTTCAAACTTTGGTTGGCGAGCTATCTGATAAAAACTTTTACCGCTTGCTATTTCCAAACGGTTATAGATAGTTAGTGATACATCCTTACCAAAATGTAATTTGTCGGCTGGATTATCACGAGTGATGGTCACCGACTTGCCATTAATGAAACCATTGAGCGCAAGGGGAGTACGCAACTCCTTTACTTTATCAAGAAGTTGCTGCATTTCTCCTTTTGTCAAAGGCTGACCATTCAAGCGGTCTATTCCCTTATTGTTATTAAAAAGGATGTCAGCCCAATTCTTAATGAGCTGTTCCTCTGTAGGATAGTTAAGCATCTTGCCAGACCACCCATTATTTTTTAACAATTTGATGAGGGCATCCTCAAATTCTGGTTCATAGTCGAATCCCATATCGTTTTATATTTACTTGTTATACAAACATTTTTTGAAGCAAAGATTGCTTCACTGAGTTGAGTTTAGTCAACTTGGTGGATACTTTACCTATTATCGTTTCTATCACAGTATTGAAAAACACAATGTTTTCTTGTTCTTCAATATGAGGTATATAAACGTTCAATCTTTCTATGTCCTTATATGAAAGAGTTTGTCTCAATCCATCTCCCATTTTGTAAAATTGTTTTAAAACAGAATCGTAATAATTTAATTGTTCATACAAAAAAGCAGAGGAGTTTTCTTCGCCAACGGATATGCAAGTATAAGCAGGAGATACGATGCCTTCTTCTTTTGCCAATCCTATACGCAAACTCTTGTGGTCATTCTGCAAGTCTGTAAAACGCATAACAATAATTCCATCTTTAACAATTTGATATGTATCAAAAGAATTCGGCAATAACCCTTTCTTTGATTTGATATTTTTTCGTTTTATCTTGCCATAACTTAAAGACAGCAAATTTTGATGATGAACAGATTGGTTTGATACAAAATATCTCTTTGCAACTTCATTTAACTCATTGGTTTTCCACTCATCGTCATAACCTTTAAATCTTATTAGTGGAGCGTACCCCCCCTGTTAACACTTACAAACATCAGGTTAAGAAGTGATTGCTTGATATTGCGTAACTTCTCTAACTTCTGTTCTAATTTGCGAATAAGGGTATCTATAACGGTCAAGGTCTTTCCTATTTTACGCTGTTCCTTTATATCTGGTACGTTAAAGCCAAGTTCTGAAAAATCTTCAAAGCTAATGCTTCGCCCATCACGGATACCATAAGTAACCGTTTCAAGTCGTTTTATAAATTCCTTTGACGTTAGAACATATTTCCAAAAAATATCGTCTTGTTGACTTTTATCACGAAACTCTATAATAGTGTATGCAGGTGAAGTAATCCCCTCAACATCAGAATGAGCAAAGCCACCTTGAAAAGAACGAAGATGTATTACAAACTGTCCAGGAAGAACTCTCTTGTAACCAGCCTCATTTTCCTTATTGTGTTGCACTTTAAATCCTACATCTTCTCTGATTATCATCCCATATTCCTGCGATGCAGAAAGAACAGGTAAATCTGGATGGTTCTTATCAAAATACGTCTTGAATATTATCGAAGCATCCGTATTCTCCCAATCCTCCGCAAATTCTTTGAATCTTATCTCTGGAACTTTCTTCATTTTATTCATATCCATTCCTCCTTATACATTTACCAAAACTTTCTTTAATTCCTGCAAAGCAGCCATATCAAACTCGTTGCCCGTCAATTCATCTATCATATCAGTAAGCTGTATGGAAGCATCGTGAATGTCATGTTCCAAGTCCACAAGCGTTGTTGCGTACTTTTTCTGCAAAGCCATAAGTTTGCCGATAAACTCATCTATAATAGTCTGAGGCAATGTTGCCAAATGGGCGCAAAGACCCTCTATCCATTTGATGGATAGTAACTTCATTACATCTTCATCGGATAATTCTTGCTCTATTGTTAGCTTAGTATGCTCATGCAAGGCTACGGCAGCAAGTTTAATCTCAGTCTTCAAGGTTTTAGTCTCATTCATCAGACGACTAATCCTTATCAGATGTGCCTCATAAGAGTTTTCTGGGAAATCAAAGTTTGCACGATAATGACCAATGAGCGCATTAGTAGCAGCCTTGCCGTATGTGCCATCCTTACCCGCAGTTACGTTTTCCCAGCTTATCTCATCATGGGCAGCAATAAAAGCCAACTTATCTTTCTTTTTTGAAAGTAGGAGGTATTCATTGAGTGAAGAAATCTCAGGAGTTTCCACTTCTTCCAAAGCTTCAGAAAGTTTTCCTTCAAGAGCCTTCCTATCAAGTACCCCATCATCATTGGTAATACCATCACGCTCATCATCAGCTAATTCTCCCAATGCTTCCTCTGTCTCGGAAGCAGCCATTTCTAGGCGTTCTTCCTTATCGTGTAGAGCTTGCCATTCTGATTTCAAATAAGTAGTCTGTACAAGTTCAAAGGGTAGTACATGACCAACCCAGCCATCTTGTACCTCATATTCCTTATCATCCTTCTTTTTGATAACCCAGTTGGCATCTACCATGCGAGTAGCCTCAAATCCTTCCGATTGAATGATTTCCAAATCCTGCGAAATTATCTGCCATTTATCTGCAAACAATTGGTAAGCCTCAAAGCGGTCAACAAGTGGCATTTGATCGAGCTGATTAAATATATATGAAGTAATCGCATCCTCTTCTGCGGCAATATTTAGAGACTGCAAATTGTCGAGCAAACGATGATGCAACATTTCGCTAAAGCCACCAAACTTTTCAGAGAACATGTTCTTGAAACCAACTACAGAAGGATGATTCTCCACTGTCTTTTGAATATCTGTCACCTTAAATTCGGTTTGTGGAGTATCTGTCTGCTTGAAAAGAGAATTATTCAATCCCGCAAAAGCATCCCAATATCTATCCATTGCAGAAAGTTCCCCCTTTGGTACACCACCAAACATTGTTGCATATAAATCCCAAGTTTCTGCATCATCCGAAGAATTGACATATCGAGGAATGTTGAGGTTATACCATTAGCACGAATTTCTTCTTTAGTTACCAATCGGGAGAACTTTGGTTCTTCCTTCTTAGAAATATAGGTATCCACTATACGCTTGATGTCAGAAGCACGCAACTTGTTCTTCTTTCCTTCCTTTTTAAATCCCTTAGAGGCATCTACGATAAGTACATCACTTGTTGGACGAGACTTGCGTAGCACCATGACTATAGTAGGAATACCCGTACCAAAGAAGATGTCAGCAGGTAAACCGATGATAGCCTCTATGTTGTCATTTTCAATCAACTGTCTGCGAATACTTCCTTCAGAGCCATCACCTACGCTACTTTCTGTTCCATCACCAGCATCTCCACGGAAAAGCACACCATGAGGCAAGACGATGGTCATTATGCCATCGGTCTTCAAATGATATAAGTCATGAAGCAAGAAAGCATAGTCTGCCTTACCTTTAGGCGCAATGCCGTAATCGTCAAATCGTGGGTCAACCTCTCCCAAATCTCCATTCTTCGATTTACGAGGAGGAGTCCAACTCTGAGAATATGGTGGATTGCTAACCACTGCATCTACATGCAGAGGGTGATAAGTATTTTCCTTGTCATTCTCATCAAAATAAGGCCAATCATCCTTCAATGTGTCACCATTTCTTGCTATAATGTTATCTGGTATGATGCCTCTCATAACGAGATTCATACGAGTGAGGTTGAAAGTATTCTGCTTTAATTCTTGTGCATAATACTTAATACAGTTATCTTGCTGGATATGACGAGCCACCGACTTACCGATATTGATAAGAAGAGAACCTGAACCGCTTGTCGGGTCATAGATTTCTATTTGAGAACGGTCTTTAAGATGATAAGCTACAATTTCTGACATCAGTAAAGAAACCTCATGAGGAGTATAGAACTCACCAGCTTTCTTGCCAGCGTTGGCTGCAAACTGACTTATAAGATATTCATAAATAAAGCCAAGTACATCATAGTCTTGCCTTCCACTCATAGGAATATCTTTAATCAAAGAAAGCAGGTCACTTACAGCACGTGTTTGTTCCGCATCTGATGTTCCCAACTTTTTCAATCCTGTCTGCAAAGTATCAAATATACCAGAGAAGACCTTCTTATGAGTTGGTGAAATCAAACGTGTAAAAGCAGACAGAGCGTCACGTACATTGGTTATTTGAAAATCAAAATCCTTATCCATCCATGTAGAATAAAGGTTTTCGTATGCTATAAAATAGCCTAATTTACTTTGTGCCCACTTGACGATTTCCTCATTTTTCTCATTGAGTTGAGGTAAATCCGCATCAGTAAAATCATATTCCTTAGCAACTCTTACTTCTTGCTCGGAAAGGAACTTGTAAAAAATGAATCCAAGAATATAATCCTTGTATTCATTTGCTTCTATTTTTGAGCGCATCTTATTTGCAGATGCCCATATCTTATTTGCGAGTTGTTGCTTGTTCATAATAGTATTTTTATTCTTTTAAATGAAATTCACTACCAAATAATAAATTCAACTTTGATAGGTATTTAATTTGGCTTTCATACAAAGCCTCCTTTTTGTCGCTTATATTATTTTCAAATTCTTTTCTTGTTTGTTCGACACCATTTTGACTTTTTATAGCCTCGTTCAGTAGCTGAGTTGCATTATTATGTTTTTCTGCTAAATCAAGGAAATCTTCCCAATTAGTTAAATGGCTGGCAGCGTTACTTGCTATATAGCACATATAACCTGCATAAGCTTGAGCATCTTTTATTAAATCCGTTACTCGTGAAGTCAAATCTTTATCTTCAACCGTCACATAGATAATTCTGCATTCATGTAGGAATGATAATAGCGTACCATTTATTTGCTCAATCAAAGAAAGAAGACGTTTAGAGGAATGTTTGTCGTACAAAGCATATAACAAGATTCCTTGTTGCTCATTCAATTTCTCAGTAAGATACAAAATTTTCAACAAACGTTCCGTCCGTTGATTTATAAACTCATGTCTGCGTTGTTTTTCAAACGAGATTTCATTCTTTACTGTTTCAATTTGTGATGTTATCTCCTTAATATCTTCTTTTGTTGCGATATTTTCACCTTTTTTTGATTCGTATTGAATATCACGAACATCTTCTTTTTGAGCAGCATTTTTCCCCTTTTGTGAAAAATACTGTTCAATATATTTAAATATAAAAGGATAGCAAATCGCTATTATTAATAAAATTATGTCAATATACATTTATTATTAATTTATTTATTAACTAAAAATATCTTGAATTAAAACATCTAATCTTCGAATCTTTAACGGTTCGCAAATGTCTTCATTATCGTTCATAATCAATTTACGAATAAACTCATTATATAATTGTAGTCACGATTGATTTCTTCCATCTTTTCGCAGCTTTCCTTTGGAGGATTTTTCATCCTAGCCTCAAATACTCTGGCATCTTCACCATGAAGTATGGGTGTTTCTTTTATAGGTCTTGCCATATTTTTAATTATTTATTAATTAATATCTTTTGCGAAGACAGTGCCAGCGAGTGCAATGAAAGATTGCCTTCAGATTGCTGAGTGCTGCCTATCTTCTGCAAAGTTAAGACTTTTATTCGAATTAAGCAAGAAAAATCTGGATTTTTTCGCTAAAAGTTTTGTTGTTTCGAATAAAAATAATCCTTTGCAACAATATACTACTCACCCCGCTTCCCGTTAGAACAGCGCGCTCAGGGTGAGTCTTTTTTATGCTTATGTATTTCGAAGATGAAGTACGGACGGTATTTTATAATTCCAGCCAGTCGGTATCAATGTCGAATAATTCAAATAATCTTTGGTAGGATTTTCTTGGCAAGGATTCCTCGACTTGACCGATGAAGTCATCTTCGTGGTTTCTGATATAAGTATCCATGTCTTCCTCCTTTACAAGGATTGGGCCTTTGATGTTTGTAAAGATGAAAGGGTAGCTATCGTCATATTTTATATTGAAATAAAAATCCCCCAACCCGCTTAAGAAAGTAGGTTGGGGAATTTTTTCTTCTGTCACAGCCTTCGTTCCTATCCTGATTTATTCAGGTTTCCCTGATT
>ERZ1504833.442-NODE-442-length-11514-cov-3.306309_pt1 | contig 11514 bp, 9 predicted proteins | sample MGYA00572107_ERZ1504833 | MGnify/ENA primary metagenome ERZ1504833 (study PRJEB39906, sample SAMEA3182110) | gut metagenome | biome: human; feature: gut; material: Stool; isolation source: human stools | place: Canada | collected 2013-04-23 ...
GAAATTGGTTTATAAGATTTTGCGATGGGGATTGGCGTTGTTTTTTAGCAGCACAATTCTCGTTGTCGTTGTTTATCGTTTCGTGCCAGTATACGTTACTCCATTGATGGTGATACGTTGTGTGGGACAGATAGCAGACGGAAAGTCGCTCACGATGCACCATAAATGGAAGCCACTTGACAAGATTTCACCGTCATTGCCTATTGCTGTGATGGCGAGCGAAGATCAACGTTTCCTTCTGCATCATGGTTTCGACTTTGATGCCATACAACAGGCTGTAAAACGCAACAAGCAAGCAGCAAAGCATAAGTATGGAGCAAGTACAATATCGCAACAAACAGCCAAGAATGTATTTCTGTGGCCTGGCAGAAGTTGGGTGCGCAAGGGATTTGAGGTGTATTTCACGGCTCTTATTGAAATGTTGTGGGGGAAGCATCGTATCATGGAGGTTTATCTAAACTCAATAGAGATGGGTGATGGTATTTATGGTGCAGATGCTGTTGCTAAGTATCATTTTAGTAAGACGGCAGAAGAGCTCACTCGTTCAGAGTGTGCTTTGATTGCTGCTACGTTGCCTAATCCGCGTAAGTTTGATAGTAGTAATCCTACAGCCTATTTGCGTGCGCGTCGCGGAAAAATTGAGTTTGAGATGAAGTTTATGCCGCTTTTTCCGAAAGAAGGAGAGGACTATGATCCATCGACTGCATCGGGTGGAATTTACAAGAATAATTAGTTTTGTTGATAAACGTTCAATAGTCTCAATAAATACTTTGTAGTATTGCATTTAAATACGAATAAAAAATAGTGGATACTCTTCTTAAATCATTGAACCCCAATCAGCTTGCAGCTGTAGAATATACCGATGGACCAGAACTTATTATAGCTGGAGCAGGGTCTGGCAAAACCCGAGTCTTGACGTATAAGATAGCATATCTCTTGCAGAAGGGACTTGCCCCGTGGTCTATACTTGCTCTTACCTTTACAAATAAGGCAGCACGCGAGATGAAGAGCCGCATCGCTGACCTTGTCGGTGAGGAGCGTGCGCGTTATCTGAATATGGGTACGTTCCATTCTGTATTCCTGCGCATACTGCGTGCTGAGGCGGAAGCCGTAGGCTTGGAGCGCAACTTCTCAATCTATGATGATAGCGATTCGCGTGCAGTTGTAAACTCAATTATTAAAGAACTGAAACTTGATGATAAGCAATACAAGGCATCTTCCGTTTTGGGACGTATCGGGGCGGCAAAGAATAGTTTGGTTACACCAGATATATATATGTCCGATCCACATCTTGCGGAGCGCGATAAGGTTTCGGGTATGCCCAAAGTGGGACAGATATATGCTCTTTATGCCGCACGTTGCAAGGCTGCCAATGCAGTCGACTTCGACGACATGCTTCTCTTTACCTATAAACTCTTTGCAGATAATCCGCAGATTGCGCAAAAATATGCAGAGCGATTTAGTTATGTTCTTGTAGACGAGTATCAAGATACAAACTATGCTCAGCAGTCAATATTGACCCTCCTTACTAAGGAGCGACGCAATATCTGTGTTGTTGGTGATGATGCGCAGAGTATCTATGCTTTCCGTGGCGCAAACATTGATAATATTTTAAAGTTTCAGAACATATACGAAGGTGCACGCCTCTTTAAGTTGGAGCAGAATTATCGTTCTACACAAACTATAGTGAAGGCTGCTAATAGTGTCATTATCAACAATCAACGTCAAATACGTAAAGATGTGTATAGTGAGAATGGCGATGGTGAAAAGGTACATTTGAATATAACTTATTCAGACAAGGAGGAGGCGAGCGTAGTATGCAACGAAATTCGGCGTTTGCATAACCGTTATGGTGTGGCGTATGGTGACATCGCTGTGCTATATCGCACCAATGCGCAGAGCCGTTTGTTTGAAGAGGAATTTCGTCGGCAGGATACCTCATATCGCATTTATGGTGGTATGAGTTTCTATCAGCATAAGGAGATAAAAGACGTGATAGCCTACTTCCGTTTAGTAGCCAATCCGAATGATGAAGAGGCGTTGAAGCGTGTTATCAATTAACCGAAGCGTGGCATCGGCGATACGACAGTGTCAAAGCTTATCGCTGCATCGCGCGATTGTAATGTCTGCTTGTGGAACGTTGTCGGCAATCCGAGCATGTATAACGCAGGGGTGTCGGCTGCAACGGAGAAGAAGGTGCAGGGCTTCTATTCCATGATAGACGAGTTTATACGCGACAATAATACAACCGATGCATACGTATTAGGTAAGGCCATCTTGGAGAAGTCGGGTTTGAAACAGGAATTGGCTGCTGATAAGTCGATGGAGGGGATGGAGCGACAGGATAACATAGAAGAGTTTATGTCGGGTCTGCACGACTTTGTTGACACTAAGCGTGAGGAGGGTTATAAGGATGAAGTGTATATCGCCAACTTCCTTCAAGAGGTAGCTCTACTTACAGATAGCGATGAAGAAAATAGCGACGAAGTTTCTTCAGGTGAACGCGTCTCGCTGATGACAATACATGCGTCAAAGGGTTTGGAGTTCAACTCTGTTTTCGTTGTAGGTTTGGAGGAGAATATCTTCCCGAGTCCGCGCTCAAGCTCATCGCTCAGAGAGTTGGAGGAGGAACGTCGTTTACTGTATGTAGCCATAACACGTGCCGAGCAGCGTTGTTTCTTGTCGTGTGCAAAGAGTCGTTATCAGTATGGCAGTATGATGTTCAATGAGCCAAGTCGTTTCTTGAAGGAGATTGATAAGCAGTATTTGATTGTTGAGGGTAATGTTGGAGGTTTTCAGTCGCCAGCTCAGCAATATTCACAGCGTCCAGAGTCTCCGTTGCGCAGTTCGCATCAGTCTTCAGCGCCTTCTGGATTTCGTCGCATATCTACCGCTACATCGCAGTATCGGCAGATGTCGACTACGCCTCAGCGTACACAGAGTGAACTTTCTGCTAAACAAACGATACATGTAGGTGCGCGTGTTGAACATCAGCGCTTTGGTATAGGCAGCGTGATAGCCGTAGAAGGAGTGGGCGAGAACGAAAAGGCTACTATAGAGTTTCAGAACGCCGGAACCAAGACTCTGCTCATGAAATTCGCAAGATTGACAATTTTGAAGTAGGAAAAACAGAATAGTATTGTGTATGTTTGGAAAAATTACTACCTTTGCAATCGATTACACACTAATATTCATTTAATACAAATTTTATGATTCTTCAAAATTTGCAAAACGATTTCAAAGGTTCTAATTGGAAGCGCGAAATCGACGTGCGTGATTTTATTCAGTCTAACTACGAGGCTTATGACGGTGACGAGTCGTTCCTTGTAGGTCCTACAGAGCGTACAAACCATCTTTGGAATGTGCTTTCAAAGATGTTCGAGGTGGAGCGCGAGAAGGGCGTTTACGACGCAGAGACAAAGTTGCCTCAGAGTATAGACACTTATGGTGCCGGCTATATAGATAAGGATAGCGAGGTGGTGGTTGGTCTGCAGACTGATGTGCCATTGAAGCGTGGTATCTTCCCGAAGGGCGGTATCCGCATGGTGGAGAAGGCTCTGAAGTCTTACGGCTACGATCTTGATCCTGCAACAAAGACTATCTTTACAAAATATCGCAAGACACACAATGAAGGCGTATTCTCGGCTTACAATGATGATATAAAGGCTGCACGCCATGCTCATATCATCACCGGTTTGCCCGACGCTTATGGTCGTGGACGTATCATCGGTGACTATCGTCGTATAGCTCTTTATGGTACAGCAAACCTTATTGAGGAGAAGAAGCGTTATTTCAAACGTATCGATATTCAGGAGTTTACAGAGGAAATCGTACGCCATCGCGAGGAGGTTTCTGAGCAAATCCAGGCTTTGAAGCAGTTTGAACGCATGTGTGCTGCATACGGTTTCGATGTTACCAAGCCTGCGACAAACGCTCGTGAGGCAGTGCAGTGGACCTACTTCGGCTATCTCGGTGCGGTTAAGGACCAGGACGGTGCTGCCATGTCGCTCGGTCGTGTCTGCGCATTCTTGGATATCTACATCCAGCGCGACCTTAAGAACGGCACACTCACAGAGCAGGAGGCTCAGGAGCTTATCGACCAAATGATTATGAAGTTGCGCATCGTACGCTTCCTCCGTACACCTGAGTACAACGATTTGTTCTCTGGCGACCCGATCTGGGCTACCGCTTCTATTGGAGGTATGGGTATTGATGGTCGTTCGATGGTTACAAAGACCGACTACCGTTTCCTCCATACACTTTACAATATGGGACCGTCACCAGAGCCAAACCTCACTGTGCTTTGGAGTGAGCACCTACCTGAGGCATGGAAGAAATATTGTGCAAAGGTAAGTATCGACACAAGTGCTATCCAGTACGAGAACGATGACCTTATGCGTGCTGACCTCGGCGACGACTACGGCATCGCTTGCTGCGTGTCGCCAATGAAGATTGGCAAACAAATGCAGTTCTTCGGTGCTCGTGCAAACCTTGCTAAGTGTATGCTCTATGCTATCAACGGCGGTCGCGATGAGATGTCGGGCGAACAGATCGCTCCGCGTTTTGCTCCTATCACTGGCGATTACCTCACATATGAGGAATTCATGCCTAAATTTGAGCAGATGATGCGTTGGTTGGCAAAGACTTACGTCAATGCTCTGAAAATCATTCACTACATGCACGACAAGTACGATTATGAGGCATTTGAAATGTCGCTTCACGATGGCGACGTAGAACGCACACGTGCTACAGGTATCGCAGGTCTGTCTATCGTTGCCGACTCTATTGCTGCAATGAAGAACTGTCGCATCCGCATCATCCGCGACGAGAGCGGTCTTGCTGTCGACTATAAGATAGAGGAGGGCGAGTATGTACCATTCGGTAACAACTGCGACGAGACAGACGAGATAGCAGTGTCGCTCACAGAGACATTCATGGAGTATCTGCGTCAGCATCGTACATACCGCGATGCTATTCCGACACAGAGCTTGCTCACTATCACATCGAACGTTGTGTACGGACGTAATACAGGTGCTACACCCGATGGTCGTGAGAAGGGCGTTCCGTTCGCTCCGGGTGCAAACCCGATGAACGCACGCGATACCAAGGGCGCTGTGGCAGCTCTCGCTTCTGTTGCTAAGTTACCGTTCCAGCACTCGCGCGATGGCATTTCTTACACATTTGCAGTCGCTCCGTCAGCTCTCGGCAAAACAAAGGAAATGCAGGCAGAGAACCTCACCCACTTGCTCGATGGCTACTTCACACCGACCGGTGGACAGCACATCAATGTGAACGTGTTCGATCGCGACCTCTTGCTCGACGCAATGGAGCATCCGGAGAAGTATCCGCAGCTCACCATCCGAGTCAGTGGTTATGCTGTGAACTTCGTGAAGCTCACACGCGAGCAGCAGCTTGACGTGCTTTCGCGTACAATCAATCTCGGAATGTAATTCCGGAGGAATATAACTGTTGAATATAAGAGGCTGTGGTTTCTACGACGTGGAAGCTGCAGCCTCATATTGTTAAAATCAATATTTTTCCTTTACAGGTTTTAAACCAAAAGCTCTGCGCTGCGTCATAATATCAAAACAAAGATGCTATGGAAAAAGAAGAACAGTATATATACGATCGTTACGGTAAGCAGAACCCGTTTACTGTGCCCGACGGCTATTTCGATAGTCTGCGCACAGGACTTATGCAACATGCTACAACTACCACAAAAGCAATTCCTTTTTGGAAGCGTTGGCGAGGTTATGTGGCTGCGGCATGTTTGGTGGGTGTGGTTATTGTTGGGCTTGCTACCTATTGGGGCTTAAAAACGACAGACGTTGCCGATACACATGTGGCTGTTGCCGGATATGCTACGGTCGATGATGACTTCTCTGACGATGAGTATGCCGATTATACAATGCTCGATAATGACGATATATATTCGTTTTTAGCAAATAATTAGAATCATTATAGTAACCGATTTTAAAGATATAGATACAATGATAGCACTTTTTTGTAAGAATGTACGTAGCGTGTTTGTGTTTTTGGCTATAGCTGTGTTTTGTAGCCAACCAGTCAATGCGCAGAAAAAGCGAGCATTCGACCCCGTAAAATTTGAAGCTGATCTGGAAAAATTCATAGCTTCCGAAGTGGAACTAACCCCCGCTGAAGCTTCCGAGTTCTTTCCTGTTTATCGCGAAATGCGTAAGAAACAGTTGGCGTATTTTAGGAAAGAGCGTTGCTTTAGAAAAGTGGATACCAAGGACGCGAAGGCTTGTGCAGAGGCAATACGTAAACGCGACAAGAATGAGGTAGAGTTGAAGGTACTTCAGAAAAACTATCATGAGCGTTTTCTGACCATTTTACCAGCCACGAAAGTATTTAAGATATTGAAGGCAGAGCGAAAGTTCCATAGACAATGCTTTAGAAAGGCAAAACCACAGAAGAAATAAAAACTGTAAAGTAAAGGAAAAGAATAGTAAAAAGAAGTGATGGGTAGATATTTTGTAGAGTTTGCATACGACGGAACCGACTATCATGGCTGGCAGATACAGCCCAATGGCAATTCGGTGCAAGAAGAATTGCAGAAAGCCTTGTCCACAATATTGCGTCAGTCGATAAGCGTTGTAGGTGCAGGACGTACAGATACCGGCGTACACGCACGTCGGATGACGGCACATTTTGAGACCGACACTGAAGTTGATTGCATCCAGCTGGTGTACAAGTTGAACCGCTTGTTGCCACGCGATATTGCCGTCCGCTCGGTATTCCCCGTTGCCGGTGACATGCACGCACGCTTCAGTGCTACGCTCCGTACATACCATTATTACATACATACCTCGAAAAATCCGTTCTTGCGAAAGTATTCTTGCGAGATGCACTATGATCTCGACTTCGATTCGATGAACAAGGCAGCTGGCTATTTACTTGAAGTGGAGGATTTTGGGTCGTTCTGCAAGGCTCATAGCGATGTGAAGACCACTCTTTGTGATGTGTCTGAAGCCGTATGGGTGCGCGATGGTGAGAATGCTTGGCATTTCCGCATATCTGCCAATCGCTTCTTGCGCAATATGGTACGTGCCGTAGTGGGCACACTTATAGAAGTGGGTCGCCATCGGCTCACGCTTGAGCAGTTCCGCGAGGTTGTTGCCAGTGGCAATCGCTCGTCGGCAGGTGAGAGTATGCCCGGTAACGCATTGTTCCTGGAGGATGTAAAGTATTAATATTTAGAATTCTAATATCTCACCCCTACAACATTTTTCCTTTTCTTATGTGGCTAATATTAGCATTTTGCTCAGCAGCACTGCTGGGCTTCTATGATGTATGCAAGAAGAAGGCATTGCTTGATAATGCTGTTCTGCCAGTGCTGTTTTTGAACACCGTAATCTGTTCGCTTATATTCATTCCGTTCATTGTTCTCTCGTTGGGCACAAGTGTGCTCGACGGTACTGCTTTTTATGTAGAGCCGAGCACTTGGGCAGAACATAAATATATTATTCTGAAAGCGTGTATAGTGTTGTCATCGTGGGTGTTTGGCTATTTTGCAATGAAACACTTGCCGATAACCATCGTTGGACCGATCAATGCAACGCGCCCGGTTATGGTGCTTGTGGGTGCGATGCTCGTCTTTGGCGAGCGTTTGAACGTATGGCAGTGGATTGGTGTGCTCTTGGCGATTGTTTCATTCTTTCTGTTGAGCAGAAGCGGTAAGAAAGAAGGTGTTAATTTCTCGCATAACCGTTGGATATTCTTTCTTGTTGCAGCAGCCATACTCGGTGCCGTGAGCGGTTTGTACGACAAGTACCTCATGGCTCCGCCTGCGGATGGAGGAGTCGGCTTAAGCAGAATGGTGGTGCAGAGTTGGTACAATATCTATCAGTTGTGCTTGATGGGGGTTACGATGTTTGCTATATGGTACCCGACACGCAAGAAAACTACTCCTTTCAAGTGGCGTTGGAGCATCATTCTGATAAGTGTGTTCCTAAGTATTGCCGACTTTGTCTATTTCTACGCTTTGAGCTTGCCGGGTGCAATGATATCTATCGTGTCAATGGTGCGTCGAGGTAGTGTGGTAGTGAGCTTCTTCTGTGGTGCGATGCTCTTTAAGGAGAAAAATCTGACAAGCAAGTTGGTTGATATGCTGTTTGTTATACTCGGAATGCTATTCTTGTATATAGGTTCGCATTAATTGAATTTACGTTTTTTAGTAATTACATTATTCGGCAATCCAATATAAAGTGTTAACTTTGTAGGCAAATCGTAATATAACAAGACAATATCTATGGCACGAAATATATTTAAAGGACTTGGTGTAGCACTTATAACGCCATTCACCTCAGATGGTAGTGTTGATTTTAAATCGTTGACCTGTTTGGTGGAACATCTGATTGATAATGGCGCAGACTTCCTCTGTATCCTTGCCACGACGAGTGAGGCTCCTTGCTTGTCGGCATATGAAAAGGAAGAGGTGAAAAAACATGTGATTGACATCAACCGCGGACGTTTGCCAATACTTATGGGATGTGGTGGCAACAATACAAAGGCTATTGTTGACGAACTGAAGAATAGTGATTGGCGTGGCATAGATGGTGTGTTGAGTGTTTGTCCGTATTATAACAAGCCCTCGCAGGAAGGTCTTTACCAGCATTTCAAGGCAATAGCAGAGGCAAGTCCGCTGCCGGTTGTTCTTTATAATGTACCAGGACGTACCGGTGTGAACCTTAAGGCAGATACTACAGTTCGTTTGGCTAACGATTGTGAGAATATCATTGCAATCAAGGAAGCCAGCGGCAGCTTGGAGCAAGTTGACGAGATTATAAAGAACAAGCCGGCTCGTTTCGACGTGATTAGCGGTGACGATGCTCTCACGTTCTCTATGGTGGCGAGCGGGGCTGCCGGTAGCATATCCGTTATAGGCAATGCCTTGCCCAAGGAAGTGTCGCGTATGATTCGCTTAGAGTTTAACGGTGAGTATGAGGCAGCACGCACAATACATCATCGTTTCACCGAGTTGTACTCGTTGCTCTTCATTGATGGAAATCCGGCAGGTGTGAAAGCACTGCTGCATGAAATGGGATTTATAGAGAACGTGTTGCGTCTACCGCTTGTTCCGACACGTATCACAACTCTTCAGAAGATGACAGAGATACTGAAAACTCTGAAAATATAACTCACAGCATTTTGCTGTACGAACATTAACGTGGTTTGACACACAAGGCTATCATATTTCCTACGCTATGCATAGTGTTGTTAGCAATCTTTCTTGTTAATATCTTTTACGGAGCAGTTAAAATACCAGCATCCGAAGTGTTAGGAATATTAAAAGGAGACATTGCTTCCAACGTCTCATGGCAGTACATAGTTATGAGCTATCGCTTTCCGCAGGCTCTTACGGCGTTGCTTACGGGTAGCGTGTTATCGGTATGTGGTCTGATGTTGCAAGCTATATTCCGCAATCCGCTTGCCGACGCTTCTATTCTTGGCATAAGCAGTGGAGCCGGATTGGGCGTGGCTTGCGTTATGCTGTTGTTCGGTGGAGGCTTGTATATAGGCGGTTTGTCGTTTGGAGGGTTCGCTGCAGTGTTTACTGCAGCTCTTTCGGGCGCATTGGCTGTCACGTTTATAATGCTTTTTCTTTCAAGTGTTATTCGTAATAATGCCTTGCTTTTGGTAGCTGGCGTTATGCTCGGTTATGTCACGTCATCTGTGGTTATGCTCTTGAATTTTTTTGCGTCGGCTGATGGAATACGAGCTTACGTCCAATGGGGAATGGGCAATTTCTCGGGCGTATCCGAAACGATGTTGCCATTATATGCTGCTGTTTCCATGATTTGCATAGTTGTCTCATCCCTACTTGTGAAGCCCTTGAATCTGATGCTTATTGGAAGTAGATATGCAGAGAATTTAGGAGTAAACATAAAGCGTTTGCGGACGACGATACTGTTGCTGACAGGAATAATGACCGCCTTGTCAACATCTTTCTGCGGGCCGATAGCCTTCATTGGCTTGGCTGTTCCGCATCTGGCTCGCTTATTGTTACGTACAGACGATTTCCGGCTTATTATGCCAACCACAATCCTTATTGGTGCCTTGGTCGCCTTACTGTGCAATTTCGTATGCGTACTGCCAAGCAATGGCGGAATACTGCCGCTGAATGCGGTGACACCATTCTTGGGTGTACCAATAATATTATCTGTAATATCAAGAAAAAGCTACTCGTTATGATCGAAACAGAACGTATTAAACAGCTACGTCAGTTGCTGCATGAATATAACCACAACTATTATGTGCTGAATATGCCCACGGTCACCGACCGTGAGTTCGACGATTTGATGCATGAATTGCAGCAGCTTGAAGAAAAACATCCTGAACTCTACGACTCCAATTCGCCGACACAACGTGTGGGTAGCGATCTTACACAGGGCTTCGCGCAGGTCGAACATAAATATCCGATGCTCTCATTGGCTAATACATACAATGAGCAGGATGTGCAGGATTGGTACGAGTCGGTTAAGCGTGGACTTGAAGGCGAGGAGTTCGAGGTATGCTGCGAGATGAAGTACGACGGATTGTCGATATCGCTCACATACGAGAATGGACGTCTTGTCCGTGGTGTCACACGTGGCGATGGAGTGTATGGCGATGACGTGACAACTAATGTGAAGACTATCCGTTGCATACCGCTTGTGCTCAATGAGAACGTTGCATACCCGGAGGCGTTTGAAATTCGTGGCGAGATACTTATGCCGTGGAGCGTATTCGACAATCTGAATGCAAAACGTGAGGCAGCAGAAGAACCATTGTTTGCCAATCCGCGTAATGCAGCAAGTGGCACATTAAAGAGCCAGGATCCACGCCTTGTGGCCGACCGTCATCTTGATTGCTACCTCTACTATCTGCTTGGCGAAACTCTACCCTCCGACGGACACTATGAGAACCTGGCTGAGGCTGCGAAGTGGGGATTTAAAATCTCGCAGGGTATGCGTAAGGTAAAGACTCTTCAGGAGATCTACGACTTTATTAATTACTGGGATGCAGAACGCAAGAACTTACCCGTGGCAACAGACGGAATAGTGCTAAAGGTGAACTCTATTCGTCAGCAACAGCACTTGGGATACACGGCAAAGTCGCCACGTTGGGCTATCGCTTATAAGTTTAAGGCAGAACAGGCGGTTACACGTCTGGAAAGCGTGTCGTTCCAAGTGGGACGCACCGGAGCCGTAACACCGGTGGCTAACATGGATGCAGTGCGACTTGCCGGTACAATGGTCAAGCGTGCCACGCTTAACAATGAAGATTTTATAAAGAATCTCGGTTTACACATCGGCGACTATGTATATGTTGAGAAGGGGGGCGAGATTATCCCCAAGATCGTAGGCGTTGATGTGACGAAACGCTCTGCTGAAGCACAGCCGGTAGAGTTTGTCGATTGCTGTCCTGAGTGCGGCACTCCGCTTGTGCGTTACGAGGGGGAGGCTGCGTATTATTGTCCGAACGACACGGGATGTCCGCCACAGATAAAAG
>ERZ1504833.462-NODE-462-length-11097-cov-24.441043_pt1 | contig 11097 bp, 9 predicted proteins | sample MGYA00572107_ERZ1504833 | MGnify/ENA primary metagenome ERZ1504833 (study PRJEB39906, sample SAMEA3182110) | gut metagenome | biome: human; feature: gut; material: Stool; isolation source: human stools | place: Canada | collected 2013-04-23 ...
CGACATCATCGAAACGAGGTTTGCCGAGGGCAGCGTGAAGGCAAAAGTTGAATAATAGTTTATAATTTATAGTTAATAGTTTATAGCAATCTAGCTAAACGGCGAAGCCGCTATAAACTATTAACTCTTAACTAAAATAGGATTATGGAAAAAAAAGACATGAAATACGAACAAGCCGTAAGAGAGCTTGAAGAAATCGTAGAAAGAATGGAGAATGATGAACTCGATATTGATCAGCTCTCCGAGCAGTTGAAACGTGCCAAAACCTTGGTGAAACTCTGTAAAGACAAACTCACCAAGACCGATGAGGAAATCAAGAAACTCCTCAGCGAGGATTGATTTACGATAAGCAGAAACTTGTTGGAAATTGTAGAAGAAAGTTGAATTTTCGCACACGGATCTCACGGATTTTGGCTCCTTCGGAGTTTTGGCTGTGAGGCTTAGTGAGTACCGTTGCTTGCAACGAAGAAGATTCGTGTGCGACTTAAATACCATCCGTAAATATGATACTTAGGCATCGTAACTATCTTGTTTACGGCCGGGGGGTAACTAGGGTGAGTAGGAAATCGCTTTTTCTGGGAGTCTATATATATACTATATCTTTCCTATAGTAAACGAACCTTTACATAAGGAAACTCTTAGAAAGTACTCTCCCCTTACTTACCCTACCCATCCGTAGAAGGGCAGGTCGGGGGCGGTATCCTGCTGCGAATAGTCATCCTCTGCTCTTGGCGATGAAGCCGGTGAAGGGTGAACCCCGATGCCAACCTTTGGCGTTAATAATGTGTTAAAAACACCCCATAACCCATTATAATAGAGATTCTTATATTTCTAGCATGCGCTGTATATACAAAGTTCTTTTTACTAGGGTTCACCCCAGAGCCGAAAAGGTGAATGCTTGGGGCAAGTGTTCACCCCGCTGTTCACCATTTGGTAACTATCGGCAAAGATACGACAAAAGGCTTCCTGTTTTATTTCAAGCAATGTTCGTTCATTGGCATTGGGGGTGTTGCATTATCCACTTCCTGTAAGAGGGTGTGTCATAAGTCTGGATAATAGTTGGTGTATAACAGTTGACTACCGCATGCACAACAGGTGTTGTGCATGCGCATATCAGCTGTTATGCAAGCGCACAACAGCTGTTGTGCGACCGAAGATACTGACTGTCTCAACAACATATCCTATCTCTTCCAACAACTTATTCTGTCTCTTCCAACAACATATCCTATCTCTTCAAGCAACATATTCTATCTCTTTCAACAAATAGAAGAGGGTGAATCATAAACTTATGACACAGCCTCTTTCAATTTGACTTGAATAGAACGCAAATCAGCGTTTTACATGGTAAAGGTCTTGAAAATCCCTCACTCTGAGGAATTTCCGAACGCATATCAAGGCTAAGCCTATCTACAACCTTTGCACCCCACTTGTATTGTTTCTGCTTCTCGCAAATGTCCTCGCCCAAACTCCAGTAGAATTTGAGCATTTCCGTATTCACTTTGACAGCAGCTTTTAGTTGTGCCATGCGGAAACGTTTCTTCAGGTCAGACAATCACTTCACATAGTTCTTGTCTGCCATGAAGGAGTCGCTATTCACGAACTGCGGTATATTATCTTTATTTTTCATATCATTACCTTTTTTGAAATCCTTAGTTTCCTTTATATCAGAAAGTGTTTCTTCAATATCTTCAAATTGTAGGCAACTGGCTCTGTATGTTTTCAGGCATGAGCTTAGACATCTTTCTTGTAATTGTGCAACAAGTTATTGCACATTTACTTCGTCTAATTTGGCAACAGCTTGTTGTCAAATTGTAAGTTGCTCATTATAAAACTGATACCATTGTCTGATATACTTCAAGTTTCTGTATGAAAGCCCTTTCATATCTGGGAACTCTGCCACAACTTGTGGAAAGTTTACTCTAACAATCCCAACTCTTTCAGATAGCCCTCAATCTCCTTGTCAAGGTCAGCACGTTTGGCCTCCAGGTCCTTGATTGCCACGTAGTTTGTTTGCAACTTCTCAAAGTTTGTCAAGAAATTTCTGTTGTAATTCTTCGCTCATATCGTTATTTCTTTTTTATATTCAATGATTCACTGACATTGATATATTTTTCGTCTTTATCTGTTATATACTGATGGCTGTACTTTCCTTTTCCCTCATTTAGGATTATTACACCATTCCAAAAGGATGTCGGACTTATGGCATAGCTTGGGTCTAAACAGAATATTTTCTTGACACCGTCTTTTTGTTCTTCATACCCAATAGCAAGTACAGCATGAGCGCCACCTTTAAAAGACAGAGCGGTAATCAAAGGCGTGTCGCTATCTATTGCAGTCCTAAGTTCTTCTACAAAAGAAGTTTGGTCTGATAAAGATGCTGTATATTGAAGAGGCGAAGATGTAACCTCTTTAGCAAAAGAATGGGATAGCTTTTCTTTTATTTCGGAAAAATAAAATCCATCACGGCACAGTCCTTCTGTCACAAAGAACTCTTTGAAAAGTCTCCCTTTTGCGGTATTTCCCTTAAATGTTGTTTTCAAGTTGACAACTTGATTACGAGTAAGAACCTTTAGTATGAGCAGGTTCATCATCATGGAATATACGGCACAAGCCCCATCCATTTCTCCTTGTTGTAAATGGACAGGTTGCCACTTGCGGTTAAATACGCTAACACCCGAAGCCGTTATATCTAAATCTTTAATAGTCTTGATCATTGTCACTTTGTTATTCCCAACTGCCAAGACTCTCGGTAGATATAGACCTTGACTTTACTGTGAATTGCGACCGAGAATCCATGCTCTCCATTCGTCAAGAAGTGAATAACGAGATTCTACGCTATATGGAGTCGGATGGTTCTCGAATCTGGTGCTGTGCTCGTCATCAATGATGCTTTTCTCTTATTCTTCTGCCAGTTCTTTCATCGCATCGTTTAATGTGTTGAAAAGAACGTTGATGTTTTCTTCTTCATTCTTGCATGCCTCCTTGAAGAGGGCAACAGGATCTTCGGTGCTGCTCTTGAGTGGAGTCTCGTTGAGCAGGATGTTGACATTGTTCAGCAACATGCCGTGAAGGGTAGGCATGTGGAGCTGGTGTTGTTCGCCCTCCTTGCTGCCACACTTCAAGCCTGCGGCGTATGCCTTCACGATGATGCGGACCAGGAGATGGATTGCCATCGGCTCGTCGGCGAGACTGATGAGAATGCCGTGGGTATAATCGCGTACATGCTCTTCAAGTGTGGTAAACTTGCCTTGAAGAAGCCAGGTGAAGTTACGCTTGTATTCAGACTCCATCGCCTTGTAAAGCTGGTTCGATTTGCAGGCTATGCGCAGGTAGTCGAGCATGGTTGGCTCAAAGGTCGGGTCAGCCTGTTTCATGCTGTCGAAGTTCTTCTTCATGCGCTCGTTGGCTTCCTCGGCAGTCTTGTAGTTGAGGCGTACGAGGGTAGAGAACATGATGTCGAAGAAGTATTGGTTTACCTCGCCATAGTGCTCCAGCATCATCTGCTTGATCTGTTTCGGGTCGTTCTTCTTGCTGAAGTCATTGCCTTCGATGGTAGCATCGATGATGCCACGTGCGTAAGCTTCGAAGAAACCTCTTACAAATGCAGCTACTGCCTGATAACTGTTGATTCTTTTGCTCATATCTTGTCTGTGTTTATTGGGCTGTTCCTGTTTGGGAATAACAGCTTCTTATTCAAAAGTCTTAAATTCATACCCCTGTTCCATGAGCCATTCTATGGCCTGAGGGAGCGCTGTCTTCAGCTTTTCAATGCTCTTCAGCGAGTCGTGGAAGGTGATGATGCTGCCATTGCGGGCATATCGCTTCACATTGTTCACCACATCTTCTGCCGTCATCCATTTGGAATAGTCGCGCGTCACCACATCCCACATGATGACCTTGTAAGTGCGGTGCAGCCACCAATACTCACTTGGTCGCATCCAGCCGTGAGGTGGACGGAAGAGATGGGCATGGATGATATCGTTCGCCTTATTGGTGTTGAGCACGTAGGAGATGACGCGGTGCTTGAAGGCACCGATATGATTGAATGTATGGTTGCCTACCTGATGACCCTCTGCCACAATCTGGTTGTAGAGGTCATGATGGCGCAATACATTCTCGCCTACCATAAAGAAAGTAGCCTTGATATTGTACTTTCTCAGGGTCTCTAAGATGAATGGAGTTGACTCTGGAATCGGACCGTCATCAAATGTAAGATAGACTGAATGGTCTTTCTTGTCCATTCTCCAGATGGCCTTTGGATATAACCATCTGAGCCATTTGGCTGGTTGCTCTATGAACATGGATAAAACAGGTTTATATGAATAATGAAAAGTTTGGTGTCGTGTTTCGCGACACCAAACTTTTTTCTATTTTTTACTGATTGCCTTCCGGCATTCTGCCACCTCTGCCATGATAGAGACGGTAGAGGTTGTTGAGCTGCTTCTCATACTTCTGCTCCAACTGTGGACTCACCATTCCGGCAGCCTCGCAGATGCTCTGCATAATCATAATCTGACGGATGCAGTCGTGCTCTGCCTGGAGGAAACGGTCGTTTGGCAGCGAGAGATAGTAGTTGAGGTATTGTGAAGCATTCTTCCATACCGCTTCTATATATTCCTTGCCCTTGGCTTTCTGACCGGTCATCAGCCAGCCGCGAGCCATATCCAAGCCACCGCTCATGTAGTCGAGCGTAACATTGTAGGCAGGAATCTCGGTATCAGCCTTCTTCAGGATGTTGATAGCCTTCTGCTTCTTGCCTTCGGCGATGAGCTGGAGGGCTGTCTGGGCGAGCAGGCGACGGTGGGTATAACACATACGCATGGTTGTCTCGTCGATGTAGAGTCCCTTCTGCTTCAGGTTGCCGAACTTGAATCGGGTCATGATGTTGTGATAAGCCTTCTCTGTATCGAAGTTCTTGGCACCTGGCTTGTTGGTGGTGAACGGAGTGATACGGTTCACAAGTCCCTCTTGTACGAAGTTGTCACCGAGGTTCATATAGTTCTCTTCGCCTACGGTGAGTGCTACGTAGAGCGGACGGGTCCAGTTGCACTGTGCCAGCATTTCGAGCATCATGAGGTCGTTCTTGTAGAGTGCGCTCTTGCCGGCAAGAGAGATGACCATCTTGTCTGGAATAGAATCTGATGCCATCATCATGCCGCTCTTCTTTACAGCCTCCTTGTCGATTGTGACATAGAGGGTATCCGTAGGGATGAAGTGCATGTCAGGGTTCTTGCTGCGTACCCAGTTCTTCAGGATGTTCTTGAGCTCGAACGGTTCGTCACCAAACTGCTTCTTGGCATTCTCTGGATCCTGCTTGTAGAAGTCGAGAATCTGCTTCTTTGCCTCAGGCTCAACAGATACATATTCGTTGGTACCTGAACAGAAGTCGAGACGTGGCCAGGTGATTGGCACGGATGGTGAGTTGTATGCAGGACGCATCATCTGGTCTATATACCAGTCGGTCTGCAGGTAGCTCAGGTTACATACGCGGGCATCTGTTCCAACGCCTTCTACCTCCTGGTTGTACCAGAGTGGGAAGGTATCGTTATCACCATTGGTAAAGATGATAGGGTTTCCCTTCTCCTGGAGTGACATCAGGTAGTTCTGACCGAAGTCACGGCAGGTGTAACGGTTTGAGCGGTCGTGATCATCCCAAGTCTGTGAAGCCATCTGGATAGGTACGAGAAGTGTGATGACTGCTACGATAGCTGTTACGGCAGTACCGCTGAGCTTCATCTTGCGCTTCAGAATGTCGATGATGGCGAGTACGCCGAGACCGCACCAGATAGCGTATGCATAGAATGAACCGGCGTAAGCATAGTCACGCTCACGTGGCTGCATAGGTGTCTGATTCAGGTAGATGACAATGGCAAGACCTGTCATGAAGAACAGGAAGAATACAATCCAGAACTGCTGGATACCGATAGGGAGGAGTACTTCCTCTTCCTTGCCGTTCTTCATTATCTTCTTCTTGCGGGTATACCAAGCCTGCCAGAAAAGTCCGATGAGACCGAGAATCAGTGGCATGCAGTAGAATACATTGTGGCCCTTGTTCTGCTTCAGGTCGTCTGGCAATTTGCTCTGGTCGCCATAGAGTGAATCATCGATGAATGAGAAACCGGTAATCCAGTTGCCGTGCTCTGGCTCACCATTGCCCTGGATGTCGTTCTGACGGCCGGCAAAGTTCCACATGAAGTAGCGCCAGTACATGAAGTTGCACTGGTAAGAGAGGAAGAAGCGGATGTTGTCAAACTGTGACGGCATCTTCACCATCATACTCTCTCCGCAGCGGTCGTAAGGAATCTCTGTGCCTTCTACACCGCCCATCCAGTCTTCGTATGCCTGGGCATGAGCCGAACTGTACATACGAGGGAAGAGCATGTTCTGGGCATAGATATACTTATTCTTGTGACTTACTACGAAGTAAGAGTCCTTCTCATCAGCCGAAGCCTTTTCCTTGCGCTGGTAAACCGGTGCGCCTTCCTTCATGACAGGTTTGCACATGTTGCCGTCTACTTCGAGGGCTACCTGTGATGTATAAGCCTGGCCATAGAACAGAGGGCGGTCGCCATACTGGTCGCGGCTCAGATAACTTCCCAGGGTAAAGATGTCCTCAGGAGAGTTCTGGTCCATAGGAGGGTTGGCAGAAGAACGGATCACGATGAGTGCGTAGCTGGAATAACCAATCATCAGCATCAGCATGCAGAGCAAAGCTGTGTTCTTGACGCGTGCTGAGATGAGAGGCAGGAGCTGCATCTTCTTCTTGGCGATGCCTGTAGATTCGTCAACGCCTGTAACTACTTCCTGCTTGCGCTTGTAGCCGAGTACGAACCAGAGGATAACCAGCACGATGATGCCGGTAATGGCAGCTGTCCAGCCATATCCGTAGAATGGGATGCCGAGCATGCCGAAGCCGAGAACGAAGGCGATATTCTGCTTCTTCTCGTTCTTCTCTGATGCATTACAGGTTTCGTAGATACCCCAGATAACTGAGGCTACGAGACAGATGATGTATACGATTTCACCGGTATTGAACGGACAGCCGAGGGTGTTGACAAAGAACAGCTCGAACCAGCCGCCTACGGTGATGATACCTGGAACCACACCATACAGTACGGCTACCACTACGAGGAATGAAAGGAACAGCGCCAGGAGCGAGCCCTTGAGGTTGGCATGTGGCACCTTCTTGTAGTAATAAACCAATACGATGGCTGGGATACAGAGCAGGTTGAGCAGGTGGACACCGATACTCAAACCGGTCATATAGGCGATGAGCACAAGCCAACGATCGCTATGAGGCTCGTCAGCATGGTCTTCCCACTTCAGGATGAGCCAGAATACCACAGCGGTAAAGGCAGAAGAGAACGCATAAACCTCACCCTCGACAGCTGAGAACCAGAAGGTATCGCTGAAGGTGTAGATGAGTGCGCCCACCATACCGGATGCCTCGATGGCAATCAGCTTGCTGGTAGTCAGTTCTTTCCAGTCGCTGATGACGAGTCGGCGAGCCAGGTGGGTGATGGTCCAGAAGAGGAACATGATACAGACGGCGCTCAGCAGGGCGCTCATCGTATTTACCATCTTGGCTACCTGGGTAGTGTCGCTGGCGAAATGTGTGAAGAAATTGCCTAAAAGCATGAAGAATGGTGCCCCAGGTGGGTGACCGATCTCCTGCTTGTAAGCAGTCGTAATAAACTCAGGACAGTCCCAGAAACTGGCTGTCGGTTCAATTGTGGAACAATAAGTGAACGCCGCAATGATGAATGCGACCCATCCGAAGATATTGTCCACTAATCTGTACTGTTTCATTATTGTTTAAACTTTAATGTATTATATTTCTTTCTGAATGCTTTCTCTGTGCCTTTCAAAAAGGCACATTCCAGTTGCAAAGATAATAAAAAGATAAGATAATATGGATTTTTGCACCTGTTTTTTAGGCATTATTATATAATAAGCCTATACATTTAAGAAATGCTCTTCCAGTTTTTCTCTCGGCATATCTGCCGTATCGTGGTAGTGGAGATGATGATTTACGCAGGCAATGTGCTTTACGTTATTGAGCACTTCGGCTACATCATGGCTTACGATGATGATGGCGCATTCCCGGTTGATCTGTTCCAGCATCTCGTACATCTGCTTCTGGAAACGGCGGTCGATGTAGGTGTTGGGCTCATCCAGTATCACTACATCGGGTTTGGAAACAATGGCGCGGGCGAGGAGTACTCGCTGCAACTGTCCGCCGCTCAAGGCTGCGATATGGCGGTCTTTCAACTCTGTGAGCTGCATCTGTTCCAGACAGTCGAGTACCTGCTGGTGCTGTGCCTGGGTGTATCTCGAAAAGAGACTTTTGGTCTTGCTGAGTCCTGAGAGTACCACTTCATAAACGGAGATAGGGAACTGTTTGTCGAGATGATTGTATTGGGGCAGATATCCCATGCTGATTTCCCTTACTTCCTCTCCGTCTTTATAAAAGCGGATGCTGCCGTCTGTGGGTTTCATCAGTCCCAGAATAAGGCGCATGAGGGTTGTCTTGCCACCACCGTTGGGACCGATGATGCCAAGATAATCGTCTTTGTAGACGGTGAGGTTGATATCGTGGAGCACCTCCTTGCCTTCATAGCCTGCAGAAAGATACTCGATTTTTATGATTGGAGTCATATTATTGTAGTTTTTACTTCCCAACAACGATTTTCTTGCCTTGTACCGCTGCTGCCGCTTCCTGCATCGCCCAGTTCCAGTCGCCCTGCAATGGATTGATATCCATTGGCTTGGTGTGGCTCTCGTTGATGAAGGTTGTGGTGTTGCGGTTGGCAAATTCTGCTTGAATCAGGCAGAACTTGATCTTTTCTTTTCTGGCTCTCTCGATGAGGCTCTTCAGCTGGGCGGCACTCGGCTCCCTGCCTTCTTCCTCTATGGCAAGCTGCTCCAGCTGGTAATCACGGGCAAAGTAGGTGAGGATAGGGTGATAGATCACAAACTTGCGTACCATCTCCGGATTATCCTTGAAACTCTTTCTGATGATGCTGTCCTGCCTGTCGATGCTGCAGAGCAACTGCTGATAGTTTTTCTGGAAGAAAGTCTTGTTTTCCGGTTCCAGTTGGCAGAGTGCCTTGAAGATGTTGCTGGAGATGATGCGGGCGTTTTTGCAACTCATCCATACATGCGGGTCGGTATTGCCGCCTGGTGTCTTGGCAGGCGTGATGCCTGTGGAGGTATCTATCACCTTCATGTCAGGAGCGTTGTCCTGCAGCTTCTTCATCCAGGTCTGTTCGAAACCGATGCTTCCCACTTTCAGATAGAGGGCACTCCTGGAGAGTTCCATCATCTGCTGGGCATAAGGCTCGTAAGTTTCAGGATTGTTGCCGTTGGATACCATCACGTTGACATCCACCTTATCTCCGGCAATCTTATCAACGAAAAACTTGTAGGGAGGGATAGTTACGGTAACAGCAGGTTTGCCATCGCTGTTGGCGACAGATTCCTTTCCGTTACTTTCTGCGGTGTTGCCTTTCTGCTGGCTGCCTTTACAGCCTGCGAAAACCACACATAATATAATAAGGTATAAATACTTTCTCATAAGCAGTCAATCTATATGAATCAATTCTTTGTTTTCTTTGCAGCTTGTTTAAAAGATGAAACTGAGTCCGTAAACCAGCAGTACATATCTCAACACCTTTCCGATGGTGATGCTGATGACAGAAAGCACGATGTTGGCTCTCGTCAGTCCCAAAACGATGGTGATGGCACTGCCCAACAGGGGCAGGAAGGCAAAGAATCCCATCCAGGCTCCTCTGTCGGCCATGAAATGCTGAGCCTTGTCAAGACTCTCTTTCTTTACATGCAGATATTTCTCTATCCATTCTAGCTTGCCCATCCGTCCTACGCCATAGTTGAACATAGAACCGAGCACATTGCCGATGCTTCCATACAGTACGAGCTGGATAGGTTCCAGTCCGGCAGCCTGTAAGCCCGACATGACCACCTCGCTGCTGAAGGGAAAGAAGCTGCCGGCAAGGAAGGCTGATACCAGCATACCCCAATAGCCCCAGCTCATTAAGAAATCTATCATCCAACTCATAGTAATATGCTCTCTGGTACGAGTATGTTGTAAGCCATGATAAGTACCAGCATGATGAGCAGCAGGATGAAGGATATGTTGGTAAACTTACCTCTGGTGAATGTGATGAAATGGGCGATAAGCGGTGCTGTATTCACAATCAGGATGCCGCCCAGTTCCTGTATATATTGAGGCTGGAGGACGATGAAGATGATGCAGGCTACCGATATCATGATAAACGTTTCGTAGATCATGCGGGTTCGTATCTTATCGCCGTAGCTGGTGCGTATGAAGTGGATGGAACCGATGATGGTGAGCAGGATAACGAAACTCAGGTCCAGTACCTGATGGTCGGTAACCTGCGAATAATCAAAGAGTTCGCTGTAGTTGATGAATTTGCAGAAATGGTCAGCCAGCCCCTGTATGTTGTCGGTATAGAAGAAATAACCGGCTGCAAACCAATAGGGCACGATGAGACCTACCAGGGATGCAAAGAATGTCTTTACGCTAAACGAGAGGGTAAACACCATCATCATAATCCACAGGATAGGCATGAAATAGCCTATCTGCACGAAAACCATCGATGCCAGACCGATGCAGGCAAAGGCGTAGAAAGTCCAGCCTGTTGAGCGTTTATCCTGATAGCAATTCCAGATAATGAGATAAAAGGCGATGAAACACATCGTCACAATACTGCTTTTTAAAGAGGGGTGGGAGAGTCCTGTCATCGTCAGTAATGCCAGAAAACTGCAGGATACCATTCGGCTGTAGGTACGCATCAGGGCATTACGGTTGTTCAGTTCCACCATCAGCAGGGTAGACATGGCTGTAAAAGCAAATTCTACCCAGATATTGGATACCAATAAACCTACTGCAACCCAAACCAGCGTGGCAAGGGTTGCAGTAATAGGTAAAGAGTAGCGGCTAGCCGCTACTTTATTTTGAAAAGTTTTCTTTCTTAACATCTAATTCAACATTAAAAAACTAAAGGTCCTGTCCGATATCAGAACGGAAGTACTTGTCGGTGAACTGGATCTTCT
>ERZ1504833.480-NODE-480-length-10715-cov-2.996998_pt1 | contig 10715 bp, 8 predicted proteins | sample MGYA00572107_ERZ1504833 | MGnify/ENA primary metagenome ERZ1504833 (study PRJEB39906, sample SAMEA3182110) | gut metagenome | biome: human; feature: gut; material: Stool; isolation source: human stools | place: Canada | collected 2013-04-23 ...
CTTGTGCCTCAGAAAGCAATTCATTCCTTGGAGGGTCATAAGAGAGATTTTTCAACTCTTCCTGGCTCAGACCGTTAATTTGGCAGGCGTCTCCATAGCATGTTGAATCATAAATAAGGAGGGAAGATGCAAATGTGAGGATGATGGAATATTTCATGATTATCAGGTATTGAATCATGATGGAACGGAAAGGGGAGGAAATGGTAATCAGCACAATTCTGCTGTAAACTGCTTTTTAAGCAGATGGAGTTTCAGGCCATGATTCCTTGAAAACGGTTTCAAAACTTTCCTGTGATTCGTTCTGAGATTCAATAAATTTTGAAATGTCAATCATTGATGGGGATGTTAATCCCAGAATAATTTCAAAAAGTTTTGTGCTTCCACGGTAGCATGTTTCTGGACTCGCCTTTTCTTCATTTTGCATAGGCAGGAAGATAATTAGCAGTCGTCCCTGCAGCTGAGAAATGCGTAAGAATATGAATTTCTGCATTTCAGAAGAAGCTGGAATAGCAAGAGCCTGTTTTTTCATGTCTGCAGCTCGTCCCGTTAGTTTTTTAAGAATAGGCAGAACATCCTTGTTGAAAGAATCGGCTGCGGCATCGGCAGATTGTTTATCGACAATGGAATTATACCAATCTTGAACCTTACGGATAGGGATTTCATAGTTTTCAATGAAAGTCTGCCATGCTTTTTGATTTTGTCCGGTGGAGAGCAATTCCTTGTTGGGCGGTTCGTAAGAAAGGCTTTTCAGTACTTCCGGCTCCAGTCCATTGATTTGGCAGGTATCCCCATAGGATGCTGAACATAAATAAAAATGGAAGATGCAACCGGTGAGGAAGATTGAGTATTTCAAGATCATCAGATTATGGAAGCATGACAGGGTTCCTGAATGAAGGGGAATAAAAGAAGGATGGAAATTCAATAGAGATCAACGCAATTTCTATGTAACCTGCTTTTTAAGAAGATGATGTCTCTGTCCATGGTTCTTTGAAAGCTGCTTCAATGCTTTCCTGGTCTTCATTTTGAGTTTCAATAAATTTTGAAATATCCATGGCTGTTGTTGACGTTAGACCTAGAAATATGTCAAAGAGTTTTTCACTGCCATGATAATAAGCATCGGAACTTGACTTTTTACTGTCTTGCATAGGAAGAAAAATTATTAGCAAGCGGCTCTGCAATGTGAGGATACGTGAAAGAATCAGTTTTTGCATTTCAGAAGAAGCTGGAATAGCAAGGACTTGTTTCTTTATATCAGCAGAACGTCCCGTCAGCTTTTTAAGAATGGGCAGGACATCTCTCTTGAACGCATCGGCTGCAGCATCAGCGGAATCTTTATCCCTGATGGAATTATACCAATCCTGTACTTTACCTACAGGCACTTCATAGGTTTCAACGAATGTCTGCCATGCCTTTTTATCTTGTGCCTCAGAAAGCAATTCATTCCTTGGAGGGTCATAAGAGAGATTTTTCAAATCTTCTGGACTCAGACCATTGATTTGACAAATATCTCCTTGGCAAACTGAGAAATATATAAAAGCCGACGATAAGAATGCTATGGTGGTTGATTGTATCATGAAAATTAGGGATTAAAACGTTTAATAGGGATAAGATGGCGTTCTCCAACATCAATGCCGTTTGTGTCAGCTGATTCAAGTATCTGTTCCCAAGTGGCTCCGCTATACTGTAAAATAGAAGAAACTAAGGAAGCACAATTTGATCCATTTTCTGTACTTTCTGGATTTCGGTTAGTTGATGGATTGGTTAGATATCGTTCCTGCTCATTATAACTTTGTGAAAAATGAAGAACTTTTTGAAATAGTTCCTTGTTTTGAATGGCTATGATATTTGTAAAATTTGTAAATTTTTTATCATGGTTGTTTTTGAACCAGTTTTCAACAGCTACTATATCAGGATTGTCATTTTTATGGTGAACCATGTTAGTTAAGCAATCAATATATTTGCTGGCTACACCTGCTTGAGCAAATGGAGGAGATAGGGATTCATAAATCCACTTATAATAAACGGTTCCGGCAGCTGGGATGATTTTGAGTTTTTTTCGGTATTTGATTTCTGGCCCTGCATCCCCTCCGATTACCGGGTCGTCAGGGACAAAGAGCAGAAAGTGATGGTTTGCCATGGGCAGTCCCTGGCAGGGGCGGATGGCCCAGTAAATTTCTCCTAAACGATTGGGAATGCCTTCGTAATAAAAGCTTTTATCACCGATGGTCACACGAATTAGTTCTGCTTCCGTTGGAGTATAGGTGATGCATGGGCCTTTGCCGATGGGTTTCCAGGCGCCGTTGTTTGGTTGGAACGTATGGTTGCACGCCAGAATAACTCCATTAAATCGTTGCGGGCATTTGGAGTAAGTTTGAGCTTCCCATGTGATGGATATGTCTTCGGAGTTTTCGGAAGGCCCTTTTGCCAGGTAAATTTTGTTGATAGCGAGCCGGAGTTCTGTTTTTTTCTCCAAGAAAAGGTGGCTTTTACTATATGGGATCGATTTTTCTCCAATGCAAATGTCCACGACAATGGGAGCGACTACAAGGCTGATGCCGTCCAAATCACTTGTGCCCGGCTTGGGATTGTAATAGGTTTGCGAATATTTGATTTGGAAATTGTAAGAACCTGCTTTCAAGACATGCGGGCAATCCCGGCGCCCTTTGGAAATGTCATGTCCTTTTCCGTGTTCTTTTAACCAGTCTGTTTTTTCTCCATCCCCTGTAGTATAGGCAATGTCGCATCCATCGTCGGAAATCAATGAAAGCCACGCAACAGTAGTAGGTTGGCTAATACGTTCATCCTTAAAATCCTTGAGGGAAATTTTTCCGTTATAAGGAATAGTAGAGGGAGATTTTGGGTCAGTGACCTTCGTTGTATTTGGGATTTTCAGTTCCCCGGCACAGCATTGTTTTAATTTAGCCGCAAGCTGAGAGAGGTCGTTAACTACTTCCACAGGTGCCAGAGTTTGTTCCAGTGTTGTTTTTCCTTCATAAACCTGCTGGCCTTTTGCGTGAAGGGTGGTGAATGCCGTGATGCTGGAAAATAAAAGCAAAAGCGGCATTTGAGAGAAACATCGGGAAATAAATGCTTGATTCATGAATGGTTAGATGGGGTTGACGGAGTTATTTCCTACGCTTTTTTTTCTTGGAAGAGGAAGCAGTCCATTGTTGAATTAAAGAACGAGAGTCTTCCATGCCACGGATAGGCGGGATGAATGATGCCGCCCACTGGGCCTTTTGAGGTTCCTTCATGCGTATGTAAAGATTGGCAAGCCGGTATCCGCAACGGGCCATCAGGTAGGGGTCTTTTTTCCCATACCGGAGAGTCCTTATAAACAATAATGAGGCCAGTTTTCTTTGCGGGACGTTCCCTTTTTCCATGGAGATAGCCGCGGTTTCCCAAATTTTTAAAATGCGTGTTCGAAGGCTTAAAGAGCACCCGTCTTCCATTTCCAGTTCTATCAGAGCGCAAAGCGATAGAGCTTCAAGATCAATGGGAGCATAGCGGAAAGAATAGGCCCGAAGAAAGGCATTTTCCAGAAATCCCGTAAGACAGGAATTCCGTTGCCGTGATTTCATGTTCCTGTGCTGCATCAAAGCTGTCAATTCATGAAGTCTGGCGCACACATCTCCGGGAATTTGTCCCAAAGCAGTTCGCTGAACGAAAAGAGAGACTCCTTCGTCAAAAGTCAGCCCCGGATATTCCCGGACGAAGCGATGTATTCTGGGATTTTTTTCAGAAAAGGGAAAAGAAGAGAGTGCTTTCCGGAAAACCAGCTTTTTTTCAGAAAGAGGTTTGGATTTCAGGTAAAAGGGCAGGATGAACGTTTGGGTGACCTGTACCGATGCTGAAGGTTTAGGTTTAGCTCTTGACGCCTGATTAAAAGAAATCTGTAGCAGGAAAACAAATCCTGTTAAAAAAGTAGAGAGAATATGTGAATATACGAACATATTTGTACCACTTATGGTCACATAATAAAATAATATACAAAAATTGAAAATGTCAAGAAACCAAATTCATGTATTTTTCAATTTAGGATATTAAGTTAATAAGGGAATGGCAATCAGCACAGTTCCGCTGCGATGGCGTCCACGAGCAGGCGTCCGCGGCCTTTCAGGATGAGCCTCTGTTCCGGGGAAATGTCCGCCAGGCCCAGTTCCCGGTATTGTTCCAGCAGAGGGCGGGATTCCGGCAGAATGTATTTCAGCGGCAGCCCTTCATCCGTCCGGAGCATCAGGGCAATGCGTTCCAGACGGTAGTCTTCCGCGGTGACGGGTTCCTGCTCGGAAAGGGGGAGGCCGTTTTCCAGCGTGCTGCGTATGTAGGCGCCCGTGTCCCGCGTGTTGGAGTACCGTATGCCGTTGATGGTGCTGACCGCTCCGGGGCCTATGCCCACATAGTCCTCTCCCTTCCAGTAGGCCATGTTGTGGGGGGAGAGGCAGCCCTCCCGGGCGTAGTTGGAGGTTTCATAGTGGCGCATGCCTGCCGCCTCCAGCATGTGTTCCGCCAGTTCAAAAAAGGATGCGTCTTCGTCCGGATCCTGCCTTTTCTCCCCCCGCAGCAGGCTCCGGAAGAATTCCGTGTCTTCTTCATAGGTGAGGTTGTAGGCGGAGATATGGTCCGTTCCGGCGCTGACAGCTTCCTTCAGGGTGGCTTCCCATATGGAGAGGGTTTGCCCTGGAATGGCGAACATGAGATCCATGTTGATATGGGCCATTCCCGCATTTTTCAGCATTTCCACGGAGTGCAGAGCCTGGGCCGGGGTATGTTCGCGCCCCAGCAGATGCAGGATGCCGGAATCCAGGGATTGCACACCCAGGGAGACGCGTGTCATGCCCAGGCTGCGCCAGAAGCGCACTTTTTTTTCCGTAAAGGTGGCGGGGTTGGCCTCAAAGGAGAATTCATCCAGCCTGTCCACGGGCACGAGACGGTCCAGGGTTTCCATGAGACGCCCCAGATGCGTGTCCGAGAGCATGGAGGGCGTCCCCCCTCCAAAGTAAAGGGTGGCTGTTTCCCCTCCGCGGCTCATGGACAGGGCCGCGGCGCGGGATTCCGCTTCCCGCCCCAGCGCACGGATGAAAAGTTTCATGTCCGTGGACGCCGGGGTGTGCTTGAAGAAGGCACAGTACGGACAGATGCGGTGACAGAAGGGAATGTGGACGTAAAGGTGCAACTGGGGCGGCGGGGGGGATTAGCGTCTCCGGCGGCGTCCGGAGGATGATTCCCCGTCTCCCTTCTTTTTCTGGGAAAGCTCCAGAATCCTGTCGGAAGCGTCTTTCATCTCCGTCTTGACGCGGGATTTTTCCGATTCGTCAGCCAGGGACATGTAGTTTTTCGTCAGGGTGTCGTAGAAGGGGTGGATTTTCGTTTCCTTTTTATTCTTGGGCTTATACTTGAAGCCGTCCGGGCAGGTGTCCACCATGTTTTTCATCCACGGTATCAGTTCTTCCTTGGGCAGGGCCTGGCACAGGGCGTCCAGGGAGAAGGACATTTCTTCCTGGTCCACATCCTTGGGCGCGTTCAGCGCATTGTTTTCATCCCGGTAGAAGCTGGCGGCTTTCTTGAACCCTCTGTCCACCGTCCTTTTAAGCCTGTCCGTGCCTTGCGCCTTGGCGTACGCGATCTGATAGGCGGCCTGGGGTTCCGGGTAGGAGTTGCGCTTGGATTCGGATTTGAGCCAGGACATGAGTTCGGTCCACTGGAAGGTTTTGTAATCATATTCCTGCTTCAGGGCGTTTTCAAGAATCACGGAGCAGAGTACGTTGACGTATTCCTTGGTGTGGCTGGCAAGCATTTCCTTGCCGTTCTTGTCGCCACGGCCTACGGAGGGAACGTATTTGCGCGTTTTCCAGAGTTTCCTGATGCCCATGCCGTCCGGCAGGGCCTCCCTCACTTCATCCACCATCTTGGTGGCTCCCATGAGGTCCTGGGGTTCCTGCTTGAAGAGGGTGTACCAGGCTTCCGTATAGAACGGGTTGGCTTTGAGCACAGTCCTCATGGCGGTCTGCGTGAATGCCTTGGGAAGCGTGCCGGAGGGGTCGGCCGCTTCTTCCGGGGAGGAGCCGGCGCCCGCCAGTTTGTAAATGTTCATGGCGAAGCGGCTGTCAATGAACTTTTCATAGTCGAGGTTCATGGACAGGGCCAGTCCGGAATGGTATTCCGCATTGCCGGTGCGCGGTGCGCTGGAATCCCGGAAGTACCAGAATCCCGTGGTGGCTTTCAGGGTGTCCACGCTCTGGCCCACGCTCAGCCAGCAGCCGTTGCCGGTGAAGTGGGTGGTCATCAGGTTGCCGTGGCCGGGTTGTCCGGCGGGGGCGGCGGGAATGCCGCGCGCAATCTGGGAATTGCGGGAGATAAGGGACATGGTGCCGCACACGCCGCCTTCATGAAGCTTGCGTTCGTTGGATTCCCGGGACCATTCCGGATCCGGGTCAAAGCTGAACAGGATGGGCGGCTCTTTATCGTCATCCGACCGGTAGGGGCCGTACAGCCACAGGCGGGTCGGCCCACGCTGGCCCATGTAGCGTTCCCACACGCTGTCGCACTCACGCAGGGGGCGCGTTTCCGAAAGGGCCATCATGGCCGGCCAGGGCGTTCCTTCCAGGGAAACGCCGGTCCATTCCACACGCTTGCGGTCCACGTCGCGCAAATCACCGCAATGTTCATATTTATCCACAAGGTAGGAAAAGAATTCCACCGGAGTGGGGAAGGGGTCCCTTTTGCGCCTCAGCTGGCCGTGGCGGTACATGTATTCGTGCAGAAAGCCGGCCAGGTTGTCTTCCGTAATGGCGGAGTCCCCGATTTCCGAGACGGTGGGGTATTTCCTGAGCCAGGCCTGCTTTGGGGTGATTTTTTTGCGGTCCAGATAGGCTTCCACCTTTTTGTAGCATTCCTCATCCACGGTGCGGGGGGCGTTACCATACCAGTTGACGGGCGGTTTTCCGGCGCAATACAGGTCCGCTGGCGGAGGCATGACTCCAGAGGATCTCAGGTCATTCAGCTTGCCCAGGGCATCAATGTAGCGGCCCTGCTGGGTAAGGTCGAAGGCCCCCATGCCGAATTCGCGGCGTCCTACTGCGAACGCCAGAACGAGCTGGTCATATTTTTCCGTCGTTTCCAGCCCCAGTTCATCAATCATGAAAGCCACATTGGTGGCGACGCTGGGATCCGGCGGGAAAAACATGGCGAAGACCTCACGATTGTTTTTCGTGTTTTTCAGCCATTTTTCAAAATCCGGAGAAAAACTGCCTCCGCGTTTTTTTACGTAATCCCGTACGTAGGCTTCCGCGTAATAGGGATATTTGTTCAACAGTTTTTCAGAAAATTTCCCCTTGGACGCGATAGCTTCCTCCCGTAAAGCCTTTTCCATGGCAATGACTTCCGGGGAGGGGGAAAGGTCGGGAGCAGGCGGTTCCGGTTCAGGCTCCGGTTCCGGTTCGGGAGCGACCACCACGGGTTCCGGTTCAGGTGCGACTACCACGGGCTCCGGTTTTGGCGGAGCGGGCTTGGATTTGGGCTTGGGCGGAGCCGGTACGGGCACGGTAACGGCTTTAGCGACGGGTTCTTCTTTATCCTTGAGTATCTGGTAGCCCAGAAATCCGAAGAGGGCGAGCATCCCGGTCACAATGACCGTGATGACCGGGAACCCTCCGGAGTGCTTTACCCGCGGCAGCGGCGTTCCGGGGATGGTGGCGCCGACTACGGGTTTCCGCAGTTGCGGTTGCTGCGGTTTTTTTGCGGGGCGGAGAGCCTGGGCATGCGCTACAGCCGGCTGGGGCTGCGCCGGAGAAAGCGGGTAAAGGAAGAGCACGGTGCCGAATCCCCTCAGCTTGCTTTCTGCATTTGCTGCGTATTGGGTTTCAAAAGCTTCCCGGGCCTGGGCGAATTGGGATTCATTTTCCGGAAAGACAGCCAGTTCTCCGCTGGCCAGGTCACGCGTAACGAGGCCCCCGGGGCAGAATTCGCGTATCAGGACGGCATGGCCTTCCGGGGAAAGAGCCTGGTACAGATGATAGTCCGGACCGCTTTCTACAAGCGCCGTGATTTTATAGCCGCCTATGTTGAAATGGGGCGGCAGGGCAGGGGGAAGAGGGATTGTCATGACTAATCAAGAGGTCAAAGATCCCGTATATTCAAAAAGGTTCGGAGCCGTTTGTCAATGCCGGAGTGAGGAAGCTGCGCCATGAAACGGGAGCAGTTATCAGCACGGAACGCTTCCGGACGGCGGGAATACGAAACACGCCGGTTTCCGGAAAGTGTGGCATTTCTGCGGCGCGATGCCGCGCAGGAAACGGCTAACGGATGGTGACCTTGGTGCCGATGGGAGTGTGTTCAAAGAATGTCTTGGCCATGTCCTCCGGCAGGCGCACGCAGCCGTGGCTGACCGGATATCCGGTGACAAAACCCACATGCATGCCGTAGCCTCCCGTAATCCGCATCCAGTAGGGCATGGGGGCGGGGTCGAAGTAGGTTCCTGCCGGCGCTCCGCCAGCCCTGGCGTTGTAATCCCCGTTGACGACGGCTCCGGTGGATTTGCTGCGCAGAACGCCGTATGTGCCGGATTTGTAGTTGGCGTCTTTCTGGATGATTTTGTATGTTCCCCTGGGAGTGCCGTAGCCTTCCTTGCCGGAAGACATGGGGGAAACGCCCACGAGCGTGGTTCCCACGTAGTAGAAGACTTTCTGCTGCTTGAGGTCAATGATGATGTGCTTTTCCCCCTGGGTGCCCGCCGGCAGGTCCCAATATCCCTGGCCCAGACGGGCTTCCGGAGGCAGGTCCGTGTTGACGCCTGAGGTGGCGCCCACTCCGGACAGATAATCGTCCCGTCCGGACATTCCCTGAATTTTTCCGGTGATTTGGTCAAACAGCGGGGGCCTCTCGTACGATGTGCAGGAAACAAGAGCGGAGCTGATAGAAACTAACGCCAGTATGCCGGATTTCATGGGAACGGGAAAATGACAGGCAGGTTATGGGGCCTGTCCTCCTTTTTGTCAAGATTTGCATGCTGTTATCCGTTGCTTATTCCGGGGGTATCTGTTATACACGGCGAACCATTTCATTCATCCCTATTTTCATGAGCGAACAATACGATCTTCTTAAAAGCATTCTTTTGGAAAAATCCGTGCGCACGGGAACTTTTACACTGGCTTCCGGCAAGGTGTCCGACTTGTATGTGGATTGCCGCATGACAGCCCTGGACCCCGTAGGAGCCACCCTGGTGGGCGCTCTGGGCTGGAAGCTGGTGAAAGAGGATATTTTGCCCCGTTTCCCGGAGGTGGCGGCCATCGGCGGCATGACCATGGGGGCGGACCCTATTTCCCTGGCCGTCGGCATGACCAGCGCTCTGGAAGGAGCGGAAAAGAAGCTTCAGGTGTTCACCGTGCGCAAGGAGCCGAAGGACCATGGACGCGGCCGCCGCATTGAAGGCAATTTCCAGGCCGGGGATACCGTGGTCGTGGTGGATGACGTCATCACGACAGGAGGCTCCACGCTGAAGGCTATTGACGCCATTGAGGCGGAAGGGGGCAGGGTTGCCGCCGCCCTGGTGCTGCTGGACCGCGAGGAAGGCGGCCGCCAGGCGATTGAGGAACGCGGCATTCCCGTTTACCCGCTGTACACCAGGACTTCCCTGTTGGGCCGTTAATCCTTTTCCGTTCATGCTCCCGGCCCTGATCGGCATAAGCGGCCATGAAGTGGGCGCGGAGGAAGAGGCTGCCATCCGGCGTTGGCAGCCGGCGGGTTTCATTCTGTTTTCCAGGAATATTGATTCCGTGGAGCAGGTGCGCGGGCTGACGGAGTCGCTGCGGAAACTTTGCCTCCACCATCCTGTCATTGCCGTGGACCAGGAGGGGGGCCGTGTGGTGCGCACTGCTTCCCTGGGCCTGAATTTGCCCTCCCCGGCTTCGCTGGCCCGGCTCGGTTCGGTTGGCGGCGTAGTGGAACTGGGCGCGGTGACGGCTCTGGCTCTCCGCTACCTGGGGGTGAACCTGAATTTTGCCCCGGTGCTGGATATCTGCCATGATCCGTCCGCGGCCAACGCGCTTCCCGGCCGCTGCTGGGGAGATAATGCCCAGGACGTCATTTCACGCGGCGGCGTTTATGCCTCCAACCTGCGCCGGGGCGGCGTGCAGAGCTGCGGCAAACATTTTCCCGGCATGGGCCGTGCCCTGGCGGATCCCCATTTCAGCCTTCCCGTGGTTGACCTGGATGAACGGGAGCTGTTCAAGACGGATTTGCTGCCTTTTCTGGCTCTGTGCCCGGCATTGTCCTCCATCATGTCCGCCCATATCATGCTGCCTCAGATTGATCCCGATTATCCCGCCACCTTGTCCGAACGGGTGATCAGGGGGCTTCTGCGCGACCGCCTCGGTTTCCGGGGCGTGGTGTTTACGGATGATTTGTGCATGGGGGCGATTACGGCGCAGTATTCACCGGATGACGCCGCTTTCCTGTCCCTGCGGGCCGGATGCGATCTTCCCCTGATTTGCCATGACCCTCTTCCCTGGCTGGATGGGCTGGCTTCACGTCTGGAAGGTTTGAACGCCTATGACCGGGAGGATTCTTTCAAACGGGTGGAAAAGCTGAGCGACTCCCTGTGTTTCCCGTTTCCGGAAAAGGCTTCCCTGTGGGATTCCTGCCTCCGCCGTGCGGAGGCTCTGTGCCGCCTGGAAGAGGACGGAGGAGAAAAGCTGCCTTCATCCCCAGTCCAGAAA
>ERZ1504833.494-NODE-494-length-10561-cov-3.652675_pt1 | contig 10561 bp, 9 predicted proteins | sample MGYA00572107_ERZ1504833 | MGnify/ENA primary metagenome ERZ1504833 (study PRJEB39906, sample SAMEA3182110) | gut metagenome | biome: human; feature: gut; material: Stool; isolation source: human stools | place: Canada | collected 2013-04-23 ...
TATGAGATAAAAACTTATCTCATTCTCAATCACTTATAAAAAATACGTACTTTCAAATCGTGCAAGTGCCATTTTCATCCACCCTAAGTGCCACTTCTACCCAGTACTCGTGCTGAGAGTACTGGAGTTTAGCAGCGCGAGTACTGGAGTTTAGCAGCACGAGTACTCAGTGCAAGTGCCACAATAGCACTTGTTTTTAGGAGATAACGCCACAATAGATTAAATATCAGTACGTTGCATTTCTTGTCCTTTCAACCCCTCCAAAACTCGCGAAAAATGCACCCACAATTTGTTTTCTGATTTTCTGCGCACTCTTGAGCGGTCAAACCTACAAATATCGTGTCAGGGCAAAAGGTGTGCCACGCACGCGAGAGGGAAGTAAACGAGCAGAGCACGCCAATTGTGTACAACACTTTTTATCAAAATTTATAATCAATATAAAGTTTGGCAGACTTAGAAACTAAAGATGTCCGTATTAGATCTAAACACTCAATATTCAAGTTTACTATAATCCTTACATTATATACATTATGGATACCATTTCTATTGAAAGAAATTTTGCAAGTTGAAAAATAAGTTGTAATTTTGCTATTGACTACAAATGTATAAATAGTTGTATAAATTTTAGTTTATTGCAAGAATTTTGTAAACCTAAATATTTTAACAATACAAGTCATGTACCCCTATTAATAATATGTTACTATCGTGCAAAGTGGACAAGTCACTTGATACTAATGTGTATCACTAATATTTAAGGGCAGTCACAACTAACTTCACAGCGATGGGATAATTAGTAAAATGTAACAACAATGGCAAAGAAAGGAACACGAAACATCCCACCATTTACCTTCATTGACCTCTTTGCAGGACTTGGAGGTTTTAATCAAGCCTTAAGCACGCTTGGAGGACGCTGTGTATTTGCTTCTGAAAAGAAGGAAGATTTACAACGCCTTTATCGTCTCAATTTTCCAAATGTTGTGGTTAAAGGTGATATTGAAAATGTAGACATTGAAAATGATATTCCTGCACACGATGTTTTATGTGCAGGATTTCCTTGTCAGCCGTTTAGTCAAGCAGGCAATCAAGAGGGATTTAATGATACTCAAGGACGTGGAAACATGTTTGATTTTATTATTAAAATCATAAACTTTCATCGTCCTAGATATGTTTTCTTGGAAAATGTTGCAAATCTTCAGACGCATGACAAAGGAAACACTTGGAAAATCATTAAAGAGAAGTTGGAAACGGAACACTATGTCGTTCACAATAGAATTCTTTCTCCTCATGAGTTCGGCTTTCCTCAACACAGAAAACGTATATATATAATTGCAATACGTGAAGATTTAGAGGTTACTGATTATGAGTTTCCTAAACCAACTAATGCTATATGTGATATTCATACAATAATAGACGAAGGAGACACCAACATACAAATGATAAAACAAGAAACTCGTTTTCAACTTGATGTTTGGGAAGAGTTTTTGCAAAATGTTGCTAAAAGTGGCCATACATTAGGTGGGTTTCCAATCTGGACAATGGAGTTTGGCGCTACATACGATTATGAAGGCAAGAAGCCATCACTTCAATCTGTAGAACAACTTAATGGCAAAAGAGGTAAATTTGGTAAAATCATAGACGGTTCAACTGTAGAGGAATGTCTTTCACAATTACCAGTTTATGCCCAACCAAGAAAAAGAGAAAAAGAAGACGAAACAGAGTTTCCCGATTGGAAGAAAAAATACATTCTCAAGAATCGCATTTTTTACGAACAAAACAAATCATGGCTAAAACCATGGCTTAGTAAAATAAAAGATTGGGAAAATAGTCATATTAAGTTTGAATGGAATTGTGGCAAAGACGTTGAATATACATTGAAGGATAAATTGATTCAGTTCCGAGCATCGGGCATAAGAGTCAAATTAGCAACATTTGCCCCTTCTCTAAATTTGGTCGGTACGCAAATTCCTATACTTCCTTGGATTAAAGGCGTTCCACGCAAAGGCTCAAAAGATGCAACACAAGGTAGATATTTGAGTATAAAGGAAGCTGCAGCGTTACAAGGAATGGAAAATCTGCACTTTGATTCACAAGATTTCAAATTGTCGAACACTAGAATTTATGAGGCATTAGGAAATGCTGTAAACGTACAAATTGTTAGATTAATAGCTGAAAAATTTCTAACTCATGAGTGAAAATAGAAAATCCACTAGTATAGCGCTTAATGCAAGCGTGTATGAAACATATAAGACTCGCCCCAATACTATATCCCATGCATTAGGTGAGTTTGTAGATAATGCAATAGCATCGTATCTTAGAAATAAAGATCGTCTTATAGAGAATGATTCTACATACAAATTACGAATTGATATTGAAATTGAGTGGGAAGATAAAAAAACTTCTAGAATTACAATAAAAGACAATGCTGCTGGTATTGCAGAATATGCATATCAAACAGCATTTGAACCTGCGCATAAGCCAGAATTTGATCAGGGTTTGAACGAATTTGGTATGGGTATGAAAGATGCTGCATTATGGCTAGGAAATAGATGGAGAGTTGTTTCTACTGCTTTAGGAGAAAGTGTGGAACGTGAATTATGTTTTGATTTAAAAGAAGTTGCAGAACGCAACCTAAAAACGTTACCTTATGATGAAAGAGTTGCTGATTCTAGGAAACATGGTACTACGTTCGAAATAACAAATCCTACTCATAACGCACCCACGCAAGCTAGGTTGCAAATGATTCAAGATAATATATCAGGCATCTACAGGGAATTTCTGCGTAAAAATGAGGTTGATATTTATATTAATGGTGACAAACTCCAGTTTGAAGAATATGAAGTTTTGAATGCGCCATATTATGCAGAACCTAATGGAGAACCGCAAGAGTGGAAAGTGGAATTTGACACAGGGCTTATTATGGGTAGATACCGTATCTATGGCTTTGTTGGGCTATTGGAACAAATGAGCAAACGCCAACGTGGTATCGTACTTCTTCGCAGAGGACGAGTCATTCGAGGTGAAGATGAAAACTGTTGTTACGAACCTAAAGAAATTGTGAGTGCTACTTCTAGTAGTCCGCGTGCAAAACGTATTTTTGGAGAAATGTTTCTTGAAGGTTTTGATGTTTCAACCGATAAAAGTGAAATCATGAATATGGAACTCCTTAATTCCATCATGCCCCAAGTAAGAAAGTTGCTCAAAGTAGGTGAGTATGACTTACTTTTGCAGGGAGATAACTATCGTAAAAAAGATACAGAAAGAGATGTTAAGGCTCTCATTGGCAAACACAAACGAAATAAAAAGCCAATTGTTATTGATACAAAAGAAAGAACTATAAAAAAAACAGAGGTTGAAACAAAGCCAATAACAGATGATGAGATAACTGAAGCATACACAATCAATGATGAAACTTATACTCTTGTTGTTAAATTTGTGAATGAAGGTGATGATTTATTTTGGCTTGACACATCACAAGAAGAAGACAAAATAATTAAATGTATGGTGAATTGCAACCATAAATTCTTCGAACTCTTTCCTCTTAAAAAATCTGGAAGGAGTTCTGTTTCCCTACTTAAGGCGTTAGCCGTTGCAAAGTACTGCCACCAATCTGATGAAGTGGACGACATGGTAGAAAATTTTAATGAAATATTGAATAAATTATAGTTTATGAGTAACATTACTATTACCCAAAATAAGCCAAAACAGAAGCAATTGCAGATTGTCAATCAGGCAGGAAATCTATTTGAATCTTTTGCGGCTTATAAGGGTATGAAAGATGAAGAACTTGCAAATCTTCGTTGTGAAACTGCTCACATACTCTGTTTTTGCAATAAACATGATAATGTAAAAGCTAAATCGGTAACGCATTTGGCTTTCGGTTATGTGCAAAGTGGTAAAACCATGTCTTTTACAGCTCTTACTGCAATGGCTAGAGATAATGGTTATAGGTTGATTTTCTATCTTGCTGGTATTGCGAATAATTTGTATGAACAAACCTACAAGCGTCTGCGTGAAGATCTGTTTGATAGAGACAGCCATCATTATCGTATGATTAAGGAGGATGCTCAAATGGCAAAGAATGTCAAAAATGCAATGTCTTTGAGTAAGAAACCTATAATGTTGATACCAATCTTAAAGCATCATGGACACCTTAAAAAACTGGCTAAAGTTTGTGAGTCTGAGACCTTTAAAGAAGCAATGAAGGGTGAAACTGTTATCATAATTGACGATGAGGCAGACCAGGCTTCTTTGAATAATTATGGCTATCAAAATAGTAAGACTGGCGAGTTTAAAATGTCTAGCACCTATGAGGCTATTATGAAATTACGTCTCGCTCTTCCTGGACATTCGTATGTTCAATACACAGCAACACCTCAAGCTCAAATATTAATTAGTATTGATGACATTCTCTCCCCAAAATCCCATACTGTTTTATCTCCAGGATCTAAATATACAGGCGGAAAACTCTTTTTCAAGAATGAACCCAAAGGTATCGTCGATGGATCACTTATAAAAATTATTCCTGATGAAGAAGTTTATAATGTACGCCATAATGACTTGGAGAAGATGCCCAAAAGTCTTCATGAAGCTCTGTGGTTTCATGTTATGACAACGGCTATTATTGTACATTTCCGTGAAGATGAAAAGATAAAGTATCTTTCTATGATGGTTCATCCTGACCAACCTGTCAAGTCAAGTAAAAAATTTCTTGATTGGGTTGAGGATGATCTAACTAGAAATGCAAAGATTTTGCAAAAGCCAGATGGTCAAGATGCTAAAAGACGATTTATAAAAGAATTAAAAGAAGACATTTATCCGGAAGTCGTTAAGTACATGAACGATAAAGAGAAACCTACATTTGAGGAAATTCTTCCATTCATGAGCGATGCTATTAATGACCGTCAGATGCATTATGTAAATAGCAAGAAGGATGGTGAGAAGGAAATTGATTGGAGTCTTGGTTCTATGCACATTCTGTTTGGTGCCCAGTTGCTTAATAGAGGTTTTACAATAAACAACCTTGCCACCACTTACATGCCTCGCCATACGGTAGGAGTTGCCACGGCAGATACTATTGAACAACGTTGTAGATTCTTTGGCTATAAGATGCATTATATCAAATCTTGTCGTGTGTATCTACCACGTCCTTCTGTTCAGAATTATATTGACTATGTTGACAATGAAGAGGAATTACGAACAATATTAAAAAGTTCAGAAACGCTAAAGGATGCGGGACATGCCCTCATGTCTTCACCTAATCTGAAGCAATGTAGAAAGAATATATTGCCATCTAACCTTGTAAAAACTACAATGGAAGGAAACTGTAAAATGGAAGCGTTTGACAATCCAGATGTGATAGAAAATAACAATTCTATAGTTAAGTTATTCATTCAAAAATTAGAAAAAGAAAGAAAGAATTTCCGTATACTCTATCCTAACACGACCAAACAGCGTGAACATCGCGTATGCAGTATTACCATAGATGAAGCAGTAGATTTTCTACTTGATTTTCAGTTTGCAAATGTAGCAGAAGCGGTACGTAGGGACAACACTGTTAGATATATCAAATATCTTGCAGCTTGGCCAGGATGTAAAATTGATCATGTCGATTTTATGCAGATGGCCTATGATGGTAAGCCTATGCATCGTGCATTTAATCCACAGAAATCTAAAATTAAATCAACTTTTTATACTGGTGCAGATAAAGATGCAACGGTGTATCCTGGTGATCAAAATGTCGAAATGTCTGAAGATACTATAACAATTCAGTTGTATAACTTTGAGTTGTCACCTTGCTATCCTAACCGACCAACAGCATATACGATATCTATCAATTATCCAGATAAGTTGAGTACAGCCTATTGCACCAACAACCAGGAGGTTATGGATGTTGATGTATTATTTAATGAAGTTGAAGAAGAGTATGAAAATAACGCCTGAAACATTATATGAGCAGTTCAAAGAACTTGCTCTACCTGTAAATGATGCAACCAATGTTGTGTCTGTTGAGGATTCATGCCATAAACTTGGCAAGACAAAAGATGGTTACCCTGAATTTTATGTGTGTTCAGATGGAAGGGAAGGGCATCCCCAAAGTACACTTTTGGAGTATCTTGATATTTATTACGACTCTCTATGTACTATACGTGAAAATGGAATGACTAAACAACAGGCATGTTGTGTACTATCGTTAAGGTGTACAGGTGAATCTCTTCATCTGTATTTCATAACTATTGTACTTAGAATTTTGGATATTCTTCCTGCTGTACCAACAAGTAGAAGGCTTGCAATAGAATTTGATTCGCTTATCAGCATTTTCTCACCTTGTCACAAGTGCAATGAAGAAAAGATTAAAGGTCTATGGGGTGAATTGCTGGTAATAGAACAAAGTAAAGAACCTGAAATGCTCATTGATGCATGGCATAGAAATTCGAATGATAAGTTCGATTTCACTTTAGGCAAAGATAAAATTGAAGTGAAAAGTACAGCAAGTGACGATCGAAAACATTCATTTTCGATAGGACAACTTGATCCATCCAAAAATTCTAATCTTATCATAGCTTCTATTTTTGTTCGTCCTTCTGCTTTATCAGAATCAGGATTGAGCATAAAGAATTTGTATGACAAAATTCAAATAAAAATTAGCTCGTCAATTTCAAGGTTGAAATTATTAAAAGGCATTACTAGTATCATTGGCATTGAATCTGACGCTTTCTTTTCATTGGGTTTTGATTATATAACGGCGTGTGATTCATTGCAATACTATGATTCATGCAAAGTTCCACACATTGATTCTAGCATAATACCTTTAGGTGTAAGTGATGTTTCCTTTAAATCTGATTTAAAAGGAGTTGAATGTCTGAATTGTAATTCTATATTAGTAAATAATAGCTCTCTATACAAAAAACTTTTCTAAATGTCACGTTTAGGTAGCAAGAAAATAATTTCAATGCAGAGAGACTGTTTAGAGCAATCCTCATGTCGCTTTAGTATTGAAGGAACTGAAAATCCAATACTGTTGTTAATAGAAGACCGTGTTTTCACAGTCTTCCTTAAGCCTATTGGTGATGTCTGTTATGACAATACCAATGAATCTACAAGAGTACAGTTGCCTAGGCGTCCATACTTTGATAAAATAAAAGCTTCTAAACGTCCTTTCCTTTTAATGGGATTTGATTTAGATAACAATGTGTTTACTATATGGAATCCGATAAGCACCAAAAAACGTTTAAATATTAAAAAGAATAGTTCATTTTATTGCAGACTATGTTTTCAACGTAAAGCCAACGAACTTAAAACTCCGATACGTTGCAATCTTACTAATGGGGATTTTGTCTGGGTTTTACCGATGAATTTACTTGCTGAATTTTTAATGTACATAGAAGACTTTTTCCCACAAGTTAGATCTGATGAGTATAGTAATTCTCAACATAATTATGATGTTACCAAAGAATACGAAGAACTCATAACAGAAGATGCCAATGACATAATTGATGAAAACGGAAAGATAATTGCAATAAAAAACCCTGTCATTTTAAATGAACTTAAAATTGCTCGTAAAAGTGGAAAGCCGTTTGCTGAGTATGATGTATTGTATGAGCATTATTCAGAAATAGCATCAAATATGGATTTGGCAGAATGGACATTGTTGCTGAAAACTTGTTTGTTGGAAGAAAATTATTAACTTTGCATACGTATCACTAATAACGAGTGCTTGCTTGAATAAGGCGGGCACTGCAAACAATAGATGTTATGGCATACTCCAAAATTAAAGAAATAGAAACTCATCACTACTCATTCACCGAGTATCTTCGGAGACGGATGGGGTGATAAGATTATCTATATGGAGGATGTGACAACCCCGGTTAAGTAAAGGATATAGTTGAGGTTGCAGATCTTCTAAGGAAGGATAATATTGATTGGCAACAAGATAATGAAATAGAAAAAGAATATGACGAAGAAGGAATCTCTTCAACTGTTTGAAGAAAAGAAGGTGCGCACCGTATGGGACGACAAGGAGGAAAAATGGTATTTCTCCATTGTGGATGTGTGCGGTGTGCTGACGGAACAGCCAGATACTGAACATGCACGAAACTACTGGAAAGTGTTGAAACACAGGCTTGTAAAGGAAGGTAATCAAACGGTTACGAATTGTAACCGTTTGAAGCTTCGTGCCTCAGACGGCAAATTGCGCATGACTGACGTTGCCGACACTGAGCAACTCTTCCGCATTATCCAGTCGATTCCTTCACCAAAAGCCAGTGATTATCTGCCTAATGTAGAGGATAAAAATGAATAATAGTGGACAAGGCAACATCGCTGATACGCTTGCTCCGACTGGTAGATAAACGCGAAGGCTGGAAGATAACAAAGGTATCTTCCAGCCTTCGCTGTATTTGAGTTTCAATGAGTTGCGGAGGAAAAAGGCGGAAAAATGGTAGATGGAAGATAAAAACGCAAAAGTACTTTATATAAACCGTTTACCATTAAATGCTTTCTAAGGCTGCGTGGTATGGGCAAGATGCCCATACCTCCTACTTTTTTACTTTTATTTTTCTTCCTCGAAGTCGACATATTCGCCCTCGTCCTTCGCAAAAATCTTGCGGTTGGCTTGGCGTGGTGAGCGTTCGTCGTAGAGTTCTTCTTCCACGACTACGCCGTCGTCGTACTCAGCGCTGCGACGCTTGGTGCTGCCCGCAGCAGAGTTTTGCTGCTGGCGACGGTTGGTGCGGTTGGCGTTGGTGCTGCCGTTGCGGAACTGCTTCGTCATGCGCTTTACGCGCAGATAGATGAAGCTGACGATGCCGATGAGGAATATGGCTACCATCAGCACCATGATAAATATACTTTTCAGAAATAGTCCGATGAATGTCATAGGAATGGTTTGTTTGGTGCTACAATCCGTTTCCACTCTCTTGTTGTCTACTTCTCGATGTCGACCGTGGTGTGGGTGCGACTCACGATGTCGGCTACTACGGAGGTGAGGAAGTAGAGGGTGATAACTATCCACATGCCACCGATGATGCCGAAGAGGGCGATGACTACGCCGGAGAGGGCGATGAACGAGTAGCGAAGCTCGTTGCCACGCCAGCCCCACTGCTTGAACTTAAGGGCGAACATGGGTAGCTCGCTGACGAGCAGGAGGCTTGTGAGCACTACGAGCAGCAGTATCGCGGGAATCATCCATGCTGACGACTCGATGAGTGTGGGCTGCGACACGAGCAGCGAGCCCCAGAAGAGGGCGTTGGCTGGTGTGGGCATTCCGATGAACGAGGTGGTCTGGCGTGTGTCGAGGTTGAACTTTGCGAGGCGAAGGGCTGAGAATGCTGCGATGAGGAAGGCGCAGTAGGGGATGTACGGCTCTACGCTGGCGAGCACTGTGGGGTATTCCATCACGCTCAACTGTGCGAAGACGATTGCCGATGGGGCTACGCCGAACGTCACGTCGTCGGCAAGCGAGTCGAGCTCTTTGCCGATGGGTGATGAGACTCCGAACAGGCGGGCACTCATACCGTCGAAGAAGTCGAACACGGCACCGATAATAATCCATATCAGCGCACAGCGTGCGTCGCCTCCGAGTGCCATTACGGTTGCGATGCAACCCGAAACGAGGTTGCCGCATGTAAGGGTGTTGGGTATGTTGCGTGTTATGAAGTTAGCCATTACTTTATTTCAGTTTTGCTATTATTGTTCCGTTGCCAGTGGTCAGCTGTCCCATCTTGACGCAGATTTCGGTGCCGAGGGGCAGGTAGACATCGACGCGTGAGCCGAACTTGATGAAGCCGAGGTGCTCGTCGATGTAGCAGTCTTCGCCTTGCTTGGCGTAGGTGACGATGCGACGTGCCACTGCGCCTGCTATCTGGCGGCAGAGGATGTCAGTGCCTTCGGGGGTGGTGATGACTACGTCGGCGTGCTCGTTCTCCTCGCTTGCCTTTGGCAGCCATGCCTTGTGGAAGTTGCCGTCGTGGTGGGCTACGGTTTTCACTTTGCCGTCAACGGGGAACCAGTTGGCGTGTACGTTGAAGAGGCTCATGAAGATGCTCACCATGATGCGACGCTCGTGGAAGTAGACATCCTCGTCGACTTCCTCGATTACTACTACGCGGCCATCGGCTGGAGCTACTACCAAGCCCGTTGTGTCTTCTTCGGGGAAGAAGCGTATGGGGCAGCGGAAGAAGTTGATGACGATGCAGTAGACGATGCCCATGATTGCCGTGAAGCACCAGAACGGCACCTTGCTGTCTATGAAACGCCAAATCAGCAACGCGATTGCTGCGATAACGATGAAGCCATAAACGAGTGTGTCGGTTCCTTCGCGGTGAAGGCGTATTTTCTTCAGTTTCTTTATCTTTTTGATCATTGTTTGGTTCGGTATGTGTAAATTAGTTGTTGATAATCGGTTGTCGTAAAAATCGTATGCACGTACGCAGCCATTGTACGGATACATATATTCTGTGCAAAGTTACCGTTTTTTTATGGAAGTGACAAACTTTTTGTTGCTTTTATCCCAAATCGGTCATTAGGATTTCTCTGTGTCGTACGGCAAAGAGAAATCCTTTAA
>ERZ1504833.529-NODE-529-length-10061-cov-3.718869_pt1 | contig 10061 bp, 9 predicted proteins | sample MGYA00572107_ERZ1504833 | MGnify/ENA primary metagenome ERZ1504833 (study PRJEB39906, sample SAMEA3182110) | gut metagenome | biome: human; feature: gut; material: Stool; isolation source: human stools | place: Canada | collected 2013-04-23 ...
CATTTATAGAAATGATCAAAAAGGAATTTAATAGCAATGGAGAATAAACAATATACTACCCGCGAACTGTTTCGCAGATTTGCACCTTATTTTAAAAAATATCGTTTTACCCTGTGCATGGATCTGTTCTGTGCAGCGTTAACCACGGTCTGCGAACTGGTATTGCCACTGATCATGCGCTATATTACCAATGAGGGGCTGCGGGATCTGGCTGCCCTGTCGGTGAAGACCATACTTACGCTTGGCATTTTGTATTTCGGACTTCGTATCGTGGACTGCATCGCCGGCTACTATATGTCCGATATGGGACACGTCATGGGAGCGAAGATCGAGACGGACATGCGCAGAGATGCGTACAATCATTTGCAGAAGCTGTCCAATACCTACTATAACAATACCAAGGTCGGTCAGATCATGGGGCGGATCACCAATGACTTATTTGATGTGACGGAATTCGCCCATCATTGCCCGGAGGAATTTTTCATCGCCGGGATCAAGACGGTGATCTCTTTTGTCATTCTGGCAAATATCAATCTGCCGCTGACTTTGATGATCTTTTTATGTGTACCGCTTATGTGCGGCGTGTGCATGATCCTGAATTTCCGGATGCGGAGCGCTTTCCGTAAGCAGCGCAATCAGATCGGCGAACTGAATGCCCGGATCGAGGACAGCCTCTTAGGACATAAGGTCGTTAAGGCATTTACCAACGAAGAGGTGGAAAATGATAAGTTCGAGAAGGACAACGGTACTTTCCTGGACATCAAAAAGCTGACCTACCGCTACATGGCGGCATTTAATACCACAGTCAAGCTGTTCGACGGACTGATGTATCTGGTAGTCCTGGTGGCAGGCGGTATCTTCATGGTAAGAGGTAAGATAGCCGCAGGTGATCTGGTGGCATATATGCTGTATGTGTCCACACTGATCGCAACGATCCGTCGTATCATTGAATTCGCCGAGCAGTTCCAGAGGGGTATGACCGGCATCGAGCGTTTTCTACAGATCGTGGATGCGGATATCGAGATCTTTGACGAACCGGATGCGGTCGAACTGAAAGATCCGAAGGGAGAGATCTCTTTTGAAAAAGTAAGCTTTGAATATCCGGATGATCACAATAAGGTATTTACGAATCTGAACCTGCAGATCCATGCGGGGGAAAAGGTGGCGATCGTCGGACCCTCCGGTGGAGGAAAGACGACACTGTGCAATCTGATCCCCAGATTCTATGATGTCTCGGAAGGAAAGATCCTGCTGGACGGTCAGGATATCAAGCATTTTACGTTGAAGAGCCTGCGGGGCAATATCGGTATCGTGCAGCAGGATGTATATCTGTTCTCCGGTACGATTTATGAAAATATCTCCTATGGACGTCCGGGAGCTTCCAAAGAAGACGTGATCGAGGCGGCAAAACGCGCCGGAGCACATGATTTTATCATGGAACTGAAGGACGGCTATGATACTTATGTGGGAGAGCGGGGCGTGAAGCTGTCCGGGGGACAGAAGCAGCGGATCAGCATCGCCAGAGTATTTCTGAAGAATCCGCCCATTATCATACTGGATGAGGCTACTTCCGCACTGGATAATGAGAGTGAATTTGCGGTGGCGAAGTCCTTAGGAGAGCTGTCGGAGGGACGCACGACCCTGACCATAGCCCACAGACTATCCAGTATCCGCAATTCGGACCGGATCCTGGTGCTGACGGACGATGGTATCGTTGAGGAAGGTGATCACGACCAGCTCATGGAGCAGAAGGGAATTTATTATCAGTTCTATGAAACAGCCAATGCTTTAAAATAACATTACAAAAACGGAGGTAGAGCTATGAAACTTGTGTTTGTGGGGGCAGACCATGAAGTAACCGGAAGCTGTCATTATCTGGAGGTTGCCGGGAAACATATTTTAGTGGACTACGGTATGGAGCAGGGTGTCAATGTATTTGAAAATGTGCCGCTGCCGGTGGCGGAATCCATGATCGATTATGTATTCCTGACTCATGCTCATGTGGATCATTCGGGTCTTCTGCCGCTTCTGTATGCCAGAGGCTTCAGAGGACAGATCTATACCACGGATGCTACGGCGGATCTGTGTAGCATTATGCTGCGTGACTGTGCACATATCCAGAGTGCCGAAGCGGAATGGAAGAATCGTAAGGCAAAACGTTCTGCGAATAATGCAGTGGTGGAGCCGCTGTATACCATGGAGGATGCAGATGGTGTGATCCGCCGGTTCGTTCCCTGCCATTACAATACGATCGTGGAAGTATGCGAGGGAGTAAAAATCCGTTTTACGGATATCGGACATCTGCTGGGCTCTGCCAGCATCGAAGTCTGGCTGACGGAGGACGGCAATACGAAAAAAATCGTATTTTCCGGCGATATCGGCAACAAGCACCAGCCGTTACTTAAGGATCCGACACCTACGAAGGAAGCGGATTATGTCGTGATGGAGTCTACCTACGGTGACAGACTGCATCCGAAGGATAAGCTGGATTATGTGGCAGAACTGACCAAGGTGCTGCAGGAGACCTTAGACCGGGGCGGTAACGTGGTGATCCCGTCTTTTGCTGTGGGCCGTACCCAGGAGATTTTGTATTTCCTGCGGAAGATCAAGGTAGGGCGCCTGGTAAAGGGTCATGAAGATTTCCCGGTGTATGTGGACAGTCCCATGGCGGTAGAGGCTACCGGTATATTCCAGGAGAACAGGTGGGAATGCTTCGATGATGAGGCGATGGAATTCGTAAAAGAGGGCATTAATCCCATTGCTTTTTCAGGATTAAAGCTGTCTATCACCAGTGAGGAATCCAAAGCCATCAACTTTGACGAGACCCCTAAGGTCATTATCTCCGCATCCGGTATGTGTGATGCAGGACGTATCCGGCATCATCTGAAGCATAATCTGTGGAGACCGGAGTGTACGATCCTGTTCGTCGGTTATCAATCGGTGGGAACACTGGGCCGGGCACTGGTAGAGGGTGCTGACGAGGTGAAGCTGTTCGGTGAGACGGTTTCGGTGCGCGCCGAGATCCGGAAAATGACGGGACTGAGCGGTCATGCGGATAAGGAAGGTCTGATCGACTGGATCCAGGCCTTTGAAGAAAAGCCGAAGAAGGTGTTCGTGGTACATGGAGAAGACAGCGTATGTACCGGATTTGCCGAATGCCTGAAGATGGAGTATGGGCAGAGAGCCTATGCTCCTTACAGCGGTACAGAGTTCGATCTTGCAGTCAATAAGTTCACCTATGAGGCAGCACCTGTTGCCGTGCAGAAAAAGACGAAGCCTGCTACCGGAGTCTTCGAACGACTGCTTGCCTCTGCGAGACGCTTACTGGCACTGGTTACGAAGAGCGAGGGGGTCATGACCAACAAGGATATGGCGAAGTTCGCGGACCAGATCAATTCCCTGTGCGACAAGTGGGAGATATAAAGTGCATCCATCGGCACAAACAACCCTGAGTATGTAGGACGATAGTCCGGAATACGAAGGGGGGTACGATTTATAATTAGAATCAGAATAAGGAGACAACATGAGTTTAGCGGATCATATTTTTATCGATATGTGCAATGACATTTTAACGAACGGTACCAGTACGGAGGGCGAGAAAGTGCGCCCCCACTGGCCGGACGGCACTCCTGCCTATACCATTAAGAAATTCGGAGTGGTGAACCGGTACGACCTGTCGAAGGAGTTCCCAATCCTGACCTTGCGCCGGACGGCATTAAAATCCGCCACAGATGAGATGCTGTGGATCTGGCAACGCAAGTCCAACAACATTCATGATTTAAACAGCCACGTCTGGGATGAGTGGGCAGATGAAAACGGTTCGATCGGTAAGGCATACGGCTATCAGATGCAGGTGAAGCATCAGTATAAGGAAGGCATGATGGATCAGGTGGACCGCGTGATCTACGATCTGAAGAACAATCCTTTCAGCCGCCGGATCATGACCAACATCTATGTCCATCAGGATCTGCACGAGATGAATCTGTATCCCTGCGCCTACAGCATGACCTTTAACGTGACACAGAAAAAGGGAGAGGACAGGCTGACCCTGAATGCCATTTTAAACCAACGCTCCCAGGACGTACTGGCAGCCAACAACTGGAATGTGGTACAGTATGCGGTGCTGGTATATATGTTGGCGCAGGTCTGCGATATGAACGTGGGCGAGCTGGTGCATGTCATTGCGGATGCTCATATCTATGACCGCCACGTGGATGCCATTAAGGAACTCATCAGCAGAGAACCCTTCCCGGCACCGAAGTTCTGGCTGAACCCGGAGATCAGGGACTTCTATCAGTTTACACCGGATGATGTGAAGCTGGAAGGTTACCAGACCGGCGAACAGATCAGGGATATTCCGATTGCAATCTGACATGAGTAAGTAGGGCGGTAGCCCGGAATACGAATATCAGTACGGTTTCGTGAGTGCGAAGCACGGAGAAACCGGTTATTATCATAGAAACAAACAGAAACGAGGTACACCATGAATTTAATTGTAGCAGTAGACAACAACTGGGCCATCGGCAGCAAGAATGAACTGCTGATCCGTATCCCCAATGATCATAAGCATTTCCGCGAAGAGACGACAGGTAAGGTAGTGGTTCTGGGACGCAAGACTTTGGAGACTTTCCCGCAGGGCATGCCTTTAAAGAACCGCATCAACATTATTTTGTCCAAAGATCCGAATTATCAGGTCAAGGATGCGATCGTGGTACACTCTATTGAAGAATTGCTGGAAGAACTGAAGAAATATGACGAAGAGAATATCTATATCATCGGCGGAGAGAGTATTTACCGCCAGATGCTGCCTTACTGTGACGTGGCCCATGTGACGAAGATCGACCATGCCTACGAGGCGGATGCCTATTTCCCGGATCTAGACAGTGATCCTGAGTGGGAGATTACCGCAGACAGCGACGAACAGGTCTACTTTGACATCACTTATCAGTTCTTGAAATATGAGCGGAAAAAGTCATGATCATAGAGACAGATATGTAGCGAATTTAATCTTATATTTATGTCAAAAGGAGAAATGAGCCACATTTTCGCTGAAAAAAGCACTGGAAAGCATAAATGTGTATATTGACTTTTATTACAAATGGTATAATAATGAAAATCAATAAATTCTGTTAAGAGAAATCAACAGGCAGAGTGCTAAACCGAGGAAAGAAGGAATACAAAATGGAAAAGAAGAACATTGACTGGGGTAATATCGGTTTCGGTTATATCCCTACGGATTACAGATATGTGTCCAATTACAAGGACGGCAAATGGGATGACGGTCAGCTGACACAGGACCCCAACATCGTATTAAATGAGTGTGCTGGTGTACTGCAGTATGCACAGACCGTATTCGAGGGTCTGAAGGCCTACACCACAGAAGACGGACATATCGTAACCTTCCGTCCTGACTTAAACGGTGAGCGTCTGGAGTCTTCCGCAGCAAGACTGGAGATGCCTATTTTCCCCAAGGAGCGTTTCGTGGAAGCTGTTACTGAGACGGTTAAGGCGAACGATGCTTTCGTGCCTCCTTACGGCAGCGGCGCAACTCTGTACATTCGTCCTTATATGTTCGGCAGCAACCCTGTCATCGGTGTAAAGCCTGCGGATGAGTATCAGTTCCGTATCCTGTGCACCCCGGTAGGACCTTACTTCAAGGGCGGCGTTAAGCCTCTGACCATCCGTGTCACCGACTTCGATCGTGCGGCACCTCACGGAACCGGTCACATCAAGGCTGGTCTGAACTACGCTATGAGCTTACATGCTATCGTATCCGCTCACAAGGAAGGTTACGATGAGAATATGTACCTGGATGCTGCTACCCGTACCAAGGTAGAGGAGACCGGCGGTGCTAACTTCCTGTTCGTTACCAAGGACAACAAGGTCGTAACTCCCAAGTCCGACAGTATCCTTCCTTCCATCACCCGTCGTTCTCTGGTATATGTTGCCAAGGAATATCTGGGACTGGAAGTAGAAGAGAGAGAAGTATACCTGGATGAAGTAAAAGACTTCGCAGAGGCTGGTTTGTGCGGTACCGCAGCAGTTATCTCCCCTGTTGGTAAGATCGTTGACCACGGCAAAGAGATCTGCCTGCCCAGCGGCATGACCGAGATGGGACCTGTCACCAAGAAGCTGTATGAGACTCTGACCGGTATCCAGATGGGCAGGATCGAAGCTCCTAAGGGCTGGATCCATGTGATCGAGTAATCGCTGACAGAAGGCTTGGAATAGTTTAAAACAGGATAATCAGAAAATGCGTGTGGATCATCTCTGCACGCATTTTTTTGCTTGCGGGGAGCCGGAGTTTGATGTAAAATGTAAGTGCTTACATAAAAATGTTACTTAGCAGCCACATGAGCAGATAGCAAGAAAAGGGAACGATAAATGCAGATCAATGACCGTATGGAACAACTACATAATGCAGTCTCACAGACTTACACTGCAGTGGAGCCGGACGGTCCCGGGAACTGTGGGAAGCATGAAAGGGGCAGAAGCAGAGAGATTGTCTGTGAACATTTTCTGGATGTCTATGTGGATGAGCAACTGACATTTCGTCTGACCTGCACAGCCACACATCTGCCGGAGCTGATACTGGGGAGACTTTTCACGGAAGGCTGGATTGAAAGCGTCCGGGATGTGGAGAGCATTACGATCTGCGAGAGCGGTAGAAGTGCGAGAGTTTTTCTGCAGGAAAATTTACGGGGAAGCGATAGACAGATAGCGACAGACAGAGAGGCTTCCTGTTGCATCGGGAATCTTACTTTTCTGGAAAAAAACGGAAAAAGACAGTTACGGGAATTACCCGGGACAGAATGGCAGAATGCGTGGATATTTGCCCTGGCGGAAGAATTCGCCGGAGACTGCGAGCTGCACAGACAGACCGGAGGAACCCACAGCTGTTATCTCGGAGTAAGAGACAAATGCGTATGCCGCATGGAAGATATCGGAAGACATAACGCATTGGATAAATGTATCGGCTATGCACTTTTGAAACAGCTGGAATTGTCCGAGTGCATTTTGTTTACTACGGGGCGGGTTCCTACGGACATGGTACAGAAGGTGATCGCTGCCGGGATTCCGGTGCTGGCGTCCAAGGCAGTACCTACAGATCAGGCAATAGAGCTTGCAAAAAAGTACCGGCTGAATCTGATCTGCAGAGCCTGGCCGGATCGGATAGAGATCTATCATGATGCAAGAAAATAATCCTGAGAACGGACAGGGAGCCTGTTTCATTCCGGTGGAACAGCACGGAATAAAACACAGTGAGAGGAGCCGCACATGAAAGAATTGGAAGAATGTCTGGAGGCATTACTGGCAGAGGTAAAGCCTATAGAAAAAACAGAATATGTGGCACTTACGGATGCCTGTGACCGGATCCTCGGTGAGGATATTGTGGCGCAGATGATGATTCCTCCCTATCCGAAGTCTGCCATGGACGGTTATGCCGTACGGGCGGAGGATACGTCGGGTGCGGACAGAGAACATCCGGTTACGTTGCAGATCGTGGGAGAATTATTTGCCGGAGATTGTGCAGAGATTCCTTATGAAGAGGGATGCGCAGTACGGGTGATGACCGGTTCTTATGTGCCGGAAGGATACGATGCGGTCATCAGACAGGAAGATACCGATTATGGCGAAAAACAGGTACAGATCTACCGGGAGATTACAGCGGGAACAAATTATTGCTGTGTGGGAGAGGACATCCGTGAGGGTGAGCAGATCCTTGCACGGGGGACACATCTGCGTGCACTCCATATGGGGCTTTTGGCAAGTCTCGGCATTTACAAGGTGCCGGTCTGTGAGAGGATAAAGTGCAGTATTCTATCCACAGGTTCAGAACTGATGGCACCGGGAACGCCACTTTTACCGGGGAAAATATATAACAGTATCGCTTATATGCTGCGGGCTTCCATGGAAAGACAGGGAATACAGGTGCCTTTCACGGAAATCTGCGGAGATGATAAAGAATTATTGAAGGAAAAAATACAGCAGTGCCTGAAAACAGCGGATATTGTGATCACTACCGGTGGTGTGTCTGTGGGGAAAAAGGATCTGCTGCCGGAAGTGTTGGAAGAACTGGGAGCGAAAAAAATATTTTCCCATGCCAACATCCAGCCGGGAACTCCGACGATCGGCAGTGTCCTGGATGGTAAAGCCATCTTAAGCCTGTCGGGAAATCCTTATGCGGCGTATGCCAATTTTGAGTATTATTTTTGGGAACTGGCAGCGTATTTGACACAGAATGCATCCTTGAAGGTGCGACGAACGCAAGCGGTGCTTTCTGACCCTTATCCGAAGGTGAATAAGCTCAGACGCTTTGTACGGGCATATGCGGAGGAAGGCAGAGTGACACTGCCCACAGCAGTACATGCGTCTTCGGTGCTTTCCAACATGAGAGATTGTAATTGCTTTATAGATATGGAACCGGGGCGGGAACTGCACCCCGGAGATGAAGTGAAGATCCAATACTTCCAATGACAGCGTTAAGGATTGCGGGAGTGCTTGCACGGAGCAATCCTTATGGTATCATGAAAGGCAACGACGGGAAAAACCGTTTCGACGTGCTTGCACGGGAGGAAAATCAACATGCAGGAAATGCAAAAATTTACCCTTGGCACAGCGGTCCTCGCCGGCGGCAAGAGCAGCCGGATGGGGCAGAACAAGGTCTTAATGGAATATCAGAACCGTAGATTCTTAGACAGAATCTGTGAGGAACTCCGGGGGTTCGATGAGAAGCCCTGTATTTCTGCTGCTATACCTGGAGAATATGAGGATCTGGGGCTTCCCGTTGTCTGTGATGAGCACAGGGAGATCGGACCTATGGAAGGAATCCGTCAGGTCCTGATCCATACATCTTGCGATTATGTATTTGTCTGTGCCGGAGATATGCCCTTTATCACGGGAAATCTGGTGCGGTATATGGCAGAATTTATTTCCTCGGACTATGACTGCTATTGCATGGTGGATGAGGATCATATTCATCCGCTGTGTGCCATTTATTCGAAAAAAATATTGCCGGTGATAGAAGAACTGATCGAACAGGGGCAGTATCGCCTGATGCAGATCCTGCGCAGGGTGCGGACCAAATACATCCGTCTGGAAAGTAGCTGTTTTGATAAAAAGCAGCTGCGCAATATCAATACCAGAGAAGAATTCGAAAGTTTAAGCCTGCCGCTTATCTTCTGCGTCAGCGGCATCAAGGACAGCGGCAAGACCGGACTGATCATTAAGCTGATCAACGAGTTCATCCGGGACGGATACCGCGTAGGTGTGATCAAACACGACGGGCATGAGTACGCCATGGATCAGGAAGGAACGGACACGTACCGTTTTACGGAGGCAGGGGCTCGGATCAGTGCTATTTATTCCGACACGCAGTCCTCTGTGAACCGTAAGGGAAAAGTGACCGCAGAGGATATGATAGCGGCCTGCGGGAATGTGGATGTTCTGATCCTGGAGGGATTGAAGGATTCCGCTTATCCGAAGGTTGAAGTGGTACGGAGAGCGGTGTCAGAGCATAAAGTATGTGCCACAGAGCATCTGATCGCGGTTGCAACCGATGTAGTGACGCAGGATGCGGTGAACTGCCCTGTGTATGACATGAATGATATAGCAGGCATTTATGCCTGTATTTTAGGATACTTTGGTATATCAGGGAGATTACGATGAAACTGATCAGAACAGAAGATGCAGTGGGACAGGTGCTGTGCCATGATATTACCCAGATCATTCCGGGAGTAGTGAAGGATGCCGTGTTCCGTAAGGGGCATATTGTCACGAAAGAGGATATTCCCGTATTGTTATCTGTGGGTAAGGAACATCTCTATGTGTGGGAGAAAAAAGAGGGTATCCTGCATGAGGACGAGGCGGCGGTAATTTTACGGAATCTGTGCATCAATGACAATATGACTGCCAGTGAACCGAAGGAAGGCAAGATCGAGATCCGGGCAGCAGCAGACGGATTGCTCAAGATCAATTCCGAAAAATTACGTGCGGTGAACGGACTGGGAGAGATGCTGTCTCTTATACACATCTCCGAGCCCACGAGACCGTACTAGATC
>ERZ1504833.539-NODE-539-length-9944-cov-7.910406_pt1:2500-9944 | contig 9944 bp, 10 predicted proteins | sample MGYA00572107_ERZ1504833 | MGnify/ENA primary metagenome ERZ1504833 (study PRJEB39906, sample SAMEA3182110) | gut metagenome | biome: human; feature: gut; material: Stool; isolation source: human stools | place: Canada | collected 2013-04-23 ...
GTTTTGAGATTACCTTTGCAGAGAAAAATACCACATTTAGTAAATGGTGTACCAGTCCGATGGCTGCCAGCAACAGCAGAGTGATGATCACATTGAAAAACCTTCCGTCAAAGTAACTGCTCAGCGCATTTCCCAGCAGGAACAGTACAACGCAGGTGATCAGCAGGGAGATCAAAGAGATCAGGGATCTCACCATTCCCTTTTTATAACCGTCCACCACCATGCAAAGCAAGATCACTGCTGTAATAATAAGCAATAAATTCAGATTCATTCGTATACTCCTTTATTTTAACTGTATGGTATCTATTGTATTATCCGTCACCAGGTAATATTTGTAGGATCCTCCCGCCGGAAGCATAAGTCGCACGCTCTTGCCAAAGTTCCCCCGGTATTTTTCCACTCCCTCCGTCGTGAAGATCTGGCATTCCGATTCGTTGTAGATCACCATAGCATCCTCTTCAAAAAATATATCCGTATAATCCACATCAAAATAATAGCTTCCTACTTTTGCCGCCGAAGTATTATATACATCCATGCGGTATTTGGTCTCCGCCTGATCCGATAAAAATACCAGTCCTACATATTTCTCGCTGTAAAAAACTGACTGGATCTCATCATCATAGAGATATTCTCCGATGGTTACCGGCTTCTGCGATCCGCCAAAAATCATCAGGCGGCTGTCACCTGCTGCGAAAGCGGTATCATTGTTCATAAACTGCACTTTCGGAACGACCAGATCGGAATAGGTATAAGCGCTGACCATATAGTCACTCTGGTTCGCACCTACCGGACCGAAATTATAGAATACCACGTTGGATTTCACCACTCCTGCATCTACATATAAGTAGCTGACCGCCAACAGTTCTCCACTCGGGGACAGACTGATGGAGATGGGATATCCTCCGTCATTCATATGTGCCTGCCCGGTGTAACTGTTGCTTCCGTCTGCTTCGTAAGTCATGATCCAGGTCGCATCTGTGTCCGCCAGTGTTGCCGTTACCCTGCCGGTGTCTGCTACCGTAATATTACGAATTGGCATGGTCGTGGTAATGGTTCCCAGCTGTTTCTCCGTATTCTGTACATAAATCTCACGACCATTGTAACTACCGATAGCTGCCACACTTCCGCAGGTAGCAAGCTTCACATCCTGGATAACATAAGTCTGATTCCATTTCACATTTCCCTTTGCATCCGTACAATGTGCACCATCCTTACTATAGGTAAGGATTCCGTTTTTCAGGCGAACATCTATGGCATCTGACGAAGTCTCCCTGTTTACAGAGGACACGGTATCATAACCTGTATAAATATGACGCTTCGCCTGCACCACCACCAGTGCCAGCGCCGCTCCCAGTGCCGCAGCTACCAAAAGCACCCGGTATACAATGGTCAGTTTATGTTTACGGATCTTTTTCTTATAGTCATCCTGATTCTTTTGCCGTTTTTCTTTTTCTTTCAGATAATTTTTAATATCTGCTGCCATGCATTTATTTCCTTATGTATCCTTATATCCTACTATTGTGTAACATTAACAGTATACCATAATCTTACCTTTTGAAAATAAGTTTTTTACGGCAGAAGGATTTCCTGTCCGATTTTGATGTCATCCGGATCTGTGATTCCATTCAGTGCACAGATTTCCGACACTTTTGTATTGCTTCCGTAATTGCGTAAAGAGATACCGATCAATGTGTCACCTTTCTTGATCGTATAAGCCGTCGGCTGTGCCACAGCTGCCTGTGTCTGTGGTGTTTCCGATTCCACTGTCACTTCAGGTGTCGGTTCCGGTGTCGGTGTCGGCTGCGGTTCTTCTGTTACCTCTGTTGTGTCTTCCACAGCAGCTCCGGTCTCCATCGTCTCCGGCACAGTGGTCTCCGCTGTAGCTGTCGCGCTCTCTGCCATGGCATTATTTTCCTGCCGCAGTGCAGCTTCCAGCTTGTCCTCCGCCACGAGTGTACTGACCTGGTTCTGCTCCTCCACCGCATCCGGTAATTTCTGCTCCATGAGACTGCTCATCGCCTGCCTGGCCGTCTCCTCCAGGGATTCCCCGGTGTTTTCCTGCCGCATCAGTGCCAGTGCCATAACGCACAGCAGTACGAACACTCCCGTGGCTGCCATCTTCATCCGGCGCAGTCCCTCCGTAGGCATGGGAATAATATTATCCCTATGTTCCGCTCGTCCGGTATATTCGACACGCCCGGCATGTCCGCTTTCCTGTCTCTGTCTGCGTTCTTCCTGCCGCTTCTTTACGACCTCATATTTTTCCTGATCTAGTTTCTCCGGTTCCGCTTCCTCTCCCCGGTTCTCCAGCATATACGCCAGCATGCTGTCATTTTTTTCATAAAATTGTGCATAACCTGCCACATACCGGCAGATCTCCTGCTCACAGATCCGGAAGCCTTCCACCATCTCGCCATTCAGGATCTGATATCCTAAAAATGTCATTTCCGGAAAATACTTTTTCCGCAGCTTCTCGATCTCCTGCTCCTGTGCCTGGGACAAGTGCCGTATCGGTTTTTGCAGAAAATTCAGTTTTGCCGAACCATAGGCGAACAGATAAGCCACACCATTCTCCGTCGTCCGTCTGCCATACAGCGCAATGGCAATGTCTTTGTTCTGTGCCATTCCGTTCATTTGTTTTATGTAAGATACCACATAATCTTCCACATAGACTCTGCAGTGCTTGTCCGCCTCTCCGATCTGCGTTATATTTTTCGGTAATTCCATACAAAAAACACCTCCCATGCCGTTTCTATCAGTTATCACTAACTATAGCATCCGCACAGGAGGTATTTTAGCGTTCTTTGTCGCGTCCTTAAAAAAACACTTCGACAAAGTTTGCATAACTATTTATTTACTCGAATTTGTATACGGTCACAGAATCATAATCACCATTTTCCCCACCAAAGATATAAGAAGGGAAGTTCTCATGATGAATAGTATCCGGATAATACTGGGTCTCCAGGGCAAATCCGGTTCTATTGTCATAGACTGCACCTGCTTTGCCCTCTTCCGGTGCGATAAAGTTGCCTGCATAGAACTGTACGCCGGGCAATGTGGTATATACCTTCATCACTCTGCCGCTCTTCGGTCCTTTCGCAGTCGCAATATGTTTCAGGCTGCCATCCCAGTCATCAATGCAGAAATTATGATCATAGCCACCTGTCAGCTTTAACTGTTCAAAGTCTGCTTCAATATCTCTTCCGATCTTCTTCGGCTGTGTGAAATCCATGGGTGTGCCCGCCACTGCGCAGATCTCACCGGTAGGAATGGATCCCGGTACCACAGGTGTGAAATGGGAAGCTCCCAACCATAATTCATGGTCCTCAATTCTGCCGGTACCTTGTCCGTCCAGATTAAAATAGGAATGATTGGTCAGATTAAAAATAGTCCGTTTGTCACTGGACGCATGATAATGCAGTCTTAAGGCATTCTCCTCGTCCAGGGAATAGGTTACGGACACCTTTTTATGTCCGGGGAATCCCAGATATCCATCCTCGTCCTCCAGAGAAAAGGTGACACTGTTATCTCCCGGTACCGCATCCCAGATTCTCTTATGGAAGCCCAGCTCAATATGTGTGTGCAGGTTGTTGGGTCCATCATTTTGATCCATCCGATAATCCACACCGTCTAATGTATATGCTGCCCCTGCGGTACGGTTCGCACAGGGTCCGATCACTGCACCGAAGAAGCTGTAATTCTTATAATAACGGTCCACACTGTCAAAGCCCAGTGTCACATCAGCTGTCACACCTTGCACATCCGGTACCAGGATTCCTACCAGATTCGCACCGAGATCTGTTACCTTTGCCTGCATTCCCTTGCTATTGCTCAGGGTATACAGAGATATCTCTCTCCCTTCCGGGCTTTTTCCAAATACACTTTTTGTTACTGCCATTGTCTTCTCCTCCCACATTTATACATTTTCTCTGCTGCTTATAACTCCACTCTGCCTTCTAAGGCACGGAGTAATGTTACCTCATCGATATATTCCAGATCACCACCCACGGGCACTCCGCTGGCAATTCTGGTCACCTTGATCCCGGTCGGTTTGATCAATTTACTGATATACATTGCCGTAGTCTCACCCTCGACACTGGAGTTGGTAGCAATGATCACTTCCTGCACATCTCCCTGCAGGCGTTCCATCAGTTCCTTCAGCTTGATATCACCGGGTCCCACGCCCAGCATGGGAGAGATGGCACCATGCAGGACATGATACACACCTTCGTATTTGCCGGTCTTCTCATAGGCTGCCAGGTCTCTGGTATTCTCCACCACCATGATCGTATGATGATCTCTTCTGGGATTTGCGCACACCGGGCAGATTTCCTTATCCGTCAGGGTATAACACTCCTTACAGTACCGGACATTGGCTCTGGCCTCGATCATGACATTCGCCAGTCTGTCCACGCGCTCCTTCGGCATATTGATCAGGTGAAAAGCCAGCCGTTGTGCGGACTTACTGCCAATCCCGGGCAGGGCTGCCAGTTCATCTATTAATTTATTGATCTGTCCGCTGTAGAGTTCCATTAGAAAGGAAATCCTCCTAAGCCGCCGGTCATTTTGCCCATGAGCTCTGCATTGGCTTCGTCAGCCTTGCGTAGTGCCTCGTTGGCTGCTGCCACGATTGCATCCTGTAATGTCTCAATATCCTCGGGATCCACGATCTCCTCTGCCAGTTTGATGGATGTGATCTCTTTTTTACCGTTGATGGTCACTTCCACAGCTCCGCCGCCTGCGGATGCAGAGAACTCCCTGGTCTCTAATTCCTTCTGTCCCTCTTCCATCTGACGCTGCATTCTCTGTGCCTGCTTCATCAGATTGTTCATGTTACCGGGCATTGCGCCTCCGGGGAATCCACCTCTTTTTGCCATGTTACCGTTCCTCCATATCATTTATGATTGATTTCTCCGTGCTACGCACTCTCGAGATCATAACATATATTCGCATCTCGCACTATCGTCCTATGAGTGAGTTATTATTATATCTTACCTTATCTGCCAGCCTGTCGCAATCCCAAATTCACGCAGGATCACTCTTCTTCGTCGATCTCCATGTTGATGACCTTGCTAAGATCCACGTAATTGTCCTCGAACTGGCGGTTACTTTCCACCGTTTGGATCGTCACTTCGATCTCCTTGCCGGAAAAGTCGGACAACAACGCCTCCAACTGCTGCTTATTCTGCTCGTGGGCTTCTCCCTTGAAATAATCGGAAGCCAGTCCGTCTTCCAGCACCACCATGAGTTTATTGTCTCCGCCCATGCTCAATCTGGCATTTTTCAGATACATCTTCATGGGATTCTCCGCATTGCCTACGATAGACGGCCATTTTCGCACGATCTCCTGTACATCCTCGGGGATAGCCTTGGGTAGCTCCGGTTTGGGTCTCGCCGCGCCACCCTGCGATCCTCCCTGTACTCCGGGAGTGCCGGCAGGCATTTGCGCCGTAACGACAATGCCGTTTTCCACTTTTTCTTCCACCTGGCGGATACGATCCAGAACCGCTTCCTGATCTGTCTCCATCTCCGGCTTACACAGCTTGATCAGCGCGATCTCTACCAGGATACGCTTCTGCGCCGCATAGCGGATCTGTCCGGACAGTTCGGAGAAAATATGAATATAGCGGATGATCTGATCCATGGGCAGCATGGAAGCTTCTTCCTTCAGATTCGCCAGATTGTCCGTAGACATGTCTATGACATCCTCCAGATTATCCGCTGTCTGTACCAGCATCAGATTCCGCAGATACCAGGTAAAGTCCGTGACAAACTGTACCAGCTCCCTGCCCTGCATGACGATCTCTTCCAACAGTTCAATGCAGCCTAACACATTCCGGTCCATGACGAAGCGCAACAATCTGCTGAACACTTCCGTATCCACTGCCCCCAACACGTCCAGGGTCATGTCGTAGGTCAGCTCCTTGCCCAGATGGAATGCAATACACTGATCCAGAAGGCTTAGCGCATCACGCATGGAACCGTCCGCTACTTTCGCAATGTAGCGCAGAGCTCTGTCCTCCACCCGTACCTGCTCCGTGTCCATCAGTTCCTTCATGCGATCCGTGATGGTATCAATGGAGATTCGTTTAAAATCATATCTCTGGCAACGGGACAGGATCGTAATGGGGATCTTGTGCACCTCTGTGGTCGCCAGAATAAAAATAACATAAGAGGGCGGTTCTTCCAGAGTTTTTAACAATGCGTTGAAAGCTCCGGGGGAGAGCATATGCACCTCGTCGATGATGTAGACCTTGTATTTTCCCTCCGCCGGGGAATAGGATACCTCGTCGATGATCTCACGGATATTGTCCACACCGTTGTTGGAAGCCGCGTCGATCTCGATGACATTCATGCTGGCTCCCGCCGCAATGGCCTTACAAATACGGCATTCCCCACAGGGGCCGTCCTCTGTGGGGTGTTCGCAGTTCACTGTTTTCGCAAAAATCTTTGCCACCGTGGTCTTACCGGTACCTCTCGTTCCGGTGAACAGATACGCATGACCGATCCGGTTCGCCCGCAGCTGATTCTTCAATGTCGTCACGATATGATCCTGACCCTTGACATCGGAAAAAGCGTCCGGGCGGAATTTCCGGTATAGTGCTGTATATGACATGTTTTTTCTCTCTTCCTTGTAACTATTCAGAGCCATCAAATATTAGCAGATGCTTGGCGAAAATAGTTACTCATTAATTTTCTGTCTTAATCGCCGAAGCAGATGCCCAGCAGCTTCGCTTCCTGTACGATGGTAGCATCGGGATCCACGGTCTTTAACTTGCCCGCTACATCCTCTAACGGAACCCTTACGATCTCACGGTTCTTGTAACCTACCATGAATCCATACTGATTATCCAGGATCAGCTTGCCTGCCTCGGAGCCCAGACGGCTGGCGAATACTCTGTCGTAAGGGCAGGGGCTTCCGCCTCTCTGCATATGACCAGGTACGGTGACACGTACTTCTCTGCCGGTCTTCTCCTGAATCTGCGCAGCCACTTCATAGGATACGGAAGGGAACGGATATTTTTCCATCTTTTTCTTGTAATCTTTTTTCGGAAGGGCTGCATCCTCTTTGGAGATAGCACCCTCAGCTACCGCGATGATGGTAAAACGGCAACCTTTTTTGTCTCTGTCTTCAATTTTCTCGATCACCTTATCGATATCATAAGGAATCTCGGGAATCAAAATGATATCCGCGCCACCGGCCATGCCTGCATTCAGGGTAAGCCATCCTACCTTATGTCCCATCACTTCCACGATAAATACTCTGCCATGGGAAGCCGCTGTGGTGTGGATGCAGTCGATAGCATCCGTTGCAATATCCACTGCACTCTGGAAACCGAAGGTCATATCGGTGCCCCACAGATCATTGTCAATGGTCTTAGGCAGCGTTACGATATTCAGACCTTCCTTGCGCAACAGGTTCGCAGTCTTGTGGGTGCCGTTA